>JGI24159J19872_10009563_pt1 | contig 12700 bp, 10 predicted proteins | sample Ectturendosymbi4_FD_19872 | JGI IMG/M metagenome (IMG submission 19872)
TAACCAATATGCATGCATAGTTTTCAGACAAAATTGTTGCATGGACTTGATTGTGATGGTGCACTATAAATGAAATTCTACACACCAAGCAAGACAATTACTTAAACGACTATAAAGTCCTAACTTGAAGCATAGTCTTAACAGTTGCGACAACTTGTTAAAACATTTTTGTGGTTGATTTTTTCAACTCCTGTCTCCAGTGGGTTGTTGGTATCTGGTTTTGAGGATCATTTTATACAACAATGTATGTTTAATGCCTTAGACTGGCATTTTTTGATATTTCTGAGAGAGTGTGAAGCAGTACATCCAGCTCAAAAGAATCAGCCCACATACGTTTGATAAGATTAGCTAGACAATTACATGTGTAGAGTCATCATTTTGCAATTATGTGCTCATGCTCTTGTAGTTGTATCATTTAAATGAGGTGTTATTTACTTTGTGTGGGCCATCTTTTCTGTATTTTTTATACCAGCATACAATGAATTAAAATAATGAGCTCAAATAATGATTTTAATCTGACGCAACCAACTGTGTGTCATTAACTGTGTTCTCTTGCAGCTAAACTGTGCACTATTTTATTAGTTTGAGTTTTTCAGTAGTCCACTGGATCAACTCAGCAAAAAATAAAATTGGTATGTGGTTTGATTTCAGTCATCTGTCACATACCTGTTGTGCCGATCATCATGTGCCAATAAATATCACATTTTAATGATTAACATCAACATCACAGGTAAAGTACAACATCGCTCCAAAAGAAGTCTGGCCAACTTTGGAAATGTGATTCAATGTGTTCAACCTTGGTCTGATGTTCTTTCCACATACGGTGATTATGGGTGCTACTGTGGGTATCGTGGACATGGGAGGCCGATTGATGATACTGACAAGTAATGTTTTTGATTTGAAGTTTATATGTATGCAATGTATGTAATTACAGTTTGCAGTTAAAGTTGGGGCATGCTCTATAACTGTATATTATGGAAATGGAAACTTGAGATGAAATGACTTATGTAAAAACACATTAAATATAAAGCATGTTTTTTTCATTAACCCTGCCTTCACAAAAACATTCTTTCATTCTACACCAAGAGGTTCTCAGATCCCTTTGGTGTATCCCATGCAGTAAGTTCTTTGTTTCATCTCCCAATTGCCATTTTGTTGTGGAAGAACGTTTTGCTGTTTAGTTGCTTTGTGTACACTCTACAGGGTAAAAAAGATATATCCATTTTATTATCGCTATCATTTCGTATCAAATTAACCCAGACTCACAGTTAGAGCTCCAAAGTTTCATTTCCCAACTTCAATGGATCAAGCAGCAAGGTATGCCATGCAAGAGAGGATCAATATTGTAGAGGTCTATTTGATGACGAAATCAGTCGTCCAATCTCCACGGCGATTGTGGAGCGTCTTTCCAGGCAGAAACGCTTTAACCAAAATCATTTGGTCGGCTGCGATTAGTCAAGTCAGGGCAGAAAATCACATTGTGACTGTCATACAATGTTTGGAGCAGTCTCTAAGGAAATCAATTAAGCATTTGACCCAGGAGACGAATTTTTCCAGGAATTTTGTTATGCGCATAATGAACCAGAATCTTCACCTGTTTCAGTATAAGTTACAGATTTTACAATTTCAGATTGATACAATTAAGACTGAGCGTGCCTTTGGGCAAACCATCTGTCAGCGAATAGAAGACTTTTCTGGTTTCTTAGATTTCATTTTTTTCTGTGACGAGGCAAATTTCCACTTTGGTAGTTACGTAAACAAACAGAATACGCGCTTTTAAGCTCAGACTCAGCGTCACGAGCATCGGTATAGTGTGGAGAAAATGACTGTTTGGTGCAAGTTTGGTCATAATAATGGCATTAGCAGGTCATACTACTTCGAGGATGCTGATGGACGTCTGGTACTATGAACACAGAGCGATGCATTGATCTAATGAGAAGAAAATCCATCCCGTCACTGACGCGGAAGCGAGGAGTGAACATAGATACTGTGATTTATCAGCAGGATGGAACAACACTGCTTTGCTCCAATGCTTCATTCCAATACATCCACCGTTACTTCCCTGGAGACAGGCTCATCTCCCGTCGCACGGACCACCCTTGGCCTGCTTCATAAATTTTTTCTGCGCGATACCTAAAAGACAGGTCTAATAACCCCCAAATTATTGATGCATTCAAGAAGAACACTTGAACGGAGATCAGGAGAATTCCCAAAGAAATGTTTGACAGGGTCATTTCATTACAAACTTCAATGTGCGAGTGGCGACTGTGATCCACCGCCAAGAAGCTTGGATCGGCCACATAAGCCAATTCAATCGTCCCGCGAAGACATTTGTCAATAATGAAAACTAATATACAAAAAAATTGTTTACTTGGTAGAATGTAACATATCACGAAACAGTGACATTACGCAAGATGTCCGGCTCTCGAACTACTGTGTAATAGCTTATGTGACCATCGGCCAAAAGTTTAGAGACCCCTGTTATAAACTATGGAGCTATGCTCGCAAAATTCTGGTGTGCGAGGAAGAAACTTACAGGTCGGCAAGACAGTTTATGAGAAACCGCAACTTATTTCTTTCAATACAGAATGCTGCTTTATCAAAAATGGATACATCTTTTTGGACCGCCCTGTACTTGTAATGAAAAAATGAAACTATAGGTTGCTGCTTTTGCAGCTGTAAGTAATGTAGGAGTGTTTCACTTCAGTCGCTTATCTAAGTTTATGTGCAGTCGTTCAGTCTCGATTTAAACCAAGAGGTCTTTCAAATTGTGTGAGGTCATTTTCTATTGTGTGAAAGGTGGCGAACTGAATGATGTTGACGAAACAACAAAAGTTCCAGGAAACACTTGGTAATGGTCTGTGATGGCTAAAACTGTTAGTCTTAAATTTCCTGTCCAGAGACTGGCAGCTGGATCACAATTTTTGCGAAGGTATTCGCATAGGCATGGAAATAGTAAAACAAGCGGTTCTTTAGTCATAAAAATACAGTAGTAGTACAGTATGACACCTGTTAGGCAATGACATAAATGCGTTGCTATCTTTCAACCAGTTTTGGGTATCAAGGTTGGGCCAATCTTAAGCAGGGGTGTAGTGCTAAAAAAGAGGTGTGGGAACGCCGTTCCCACACTAAATTAAAAGGAAGACTGCGCTAAACAGTTCGAATAAAGTGAGCATTCACCTACAAGAATTTCCACTCTTTGTGGCATCAATGATGTCACACAGTAATTACACAACCATGCTACGGTGGTATACACGAGATAAATTGTCATTTATTCATTTACGCTGCTCCAGGCGCTTCAAATATCGTTATCAGTGCTAAAAGGTGTGGGAACGTGTTCCCACTCCAAAAAAAGGTGTGGGAACTGCGTTCCCAACCCACTACACACCTCACTTTAAGCAGCCTTTCCAGCATGGGTGTCCCTGAGCTAGTATAACCTGTCTGATTCATTAGATACACTGTGCCTCCACACAACGACTATGTGCTGACCCAGTTCGTCGAGGACGAGTTTAAAAATAGTTCGATATCTTGAATGGAAATCCGAACAGCGCCTTAGCTGCTGATCTGCTCCTGATTCACCACCAATAAAACACAAATCGTCGGGTTTTGCAGCATTTTCAACATCACAGCAGCCCACAAACTTGTCTGCGAACACGCGCATTAGACGTCTTTCACAACACCGCACGCTTCATTTTTGTCGTCTCGCGTTGTTTCAAGGTGGCTGCAAAGGTTGCGTTTGTTGCGGAGTCAGGAGTGAATAAATCAGACTTCCTGCGATTGACGAAGCACCAAAGCACGTATGCGAGCGTCACAAAATAAAGCAAAGCATGATTTCTATGCTTCTGCTGAGGCGAACCCAAATCCGATACTTTAATTTTTTGGGAATATCCAGCGTTGCATCCGTAAAGTTGTTTTAAGCGAGGATTTGGCATTTTCTCCACACGGCATTATTTTCCTGTTTTTCGCAACTGGATACTTAGACGAAAAGAATATCAAAAACTTCTCACTATGCGATTTCGACGTTTAAACAAATAAAAATATTTTATGTCTTCCAGGTGCTGCTACGTCCACGACAGATGCTATGAAGAAGCTGACAAGCTGGCGGCGACGGAAGGTGGCGCGTCGTGGTTTTTCGGGAGCTATTTTTCAGGTTACCAATACGACTGCATCGACAGCAAAATTGTTTGTTGTAAGTTCAACGCTTGTGACTGGGCTTTGCTCAAACTCAGCGTATGCCAGACACGTGAACCATGGACTTTTTGTTGTTTCAGATGATCATTCGAACTCCGCTTACGCACAGGCGCTGTGCGAATGCGACAAGGCAGCTGCAGAATGTTTTGCTGCGTCCAGAAACACGTACAGCCGCAATCTCTACAATATAGATACTGACAAATACTGTATGTAGCTGCAATCTGTGTTGCGTTGCTCAGAGTTAATAGTTTGAAATTAATCAAATCTCACTTTCTATAGGTGGCGACGATCCCGATTACGAAGGTCTTCATCTTGAGAGTCACACATGTAAGTTTCCAAAACCCGTTGTGTTTTTTCATTGTCAAGAACAGGGGCGTGGAACCTAGGGCTAGCGTGAACATTTGATGGCAAGTTAGAGGACAACATTACTTCAAACTGAAGCTTCATGATAAGCAGGTACTTGGATAGTAAGCAGGTCCGTAGCTAGAGAGGTGGCTTCTCCCCCCCTGGAAAATTTTGTTGGACATGCAGTAGTTTAAAACTGTTGGACATAGAGTATTTAAAAAAAATTGGGCCCCTCAAAAAAAACTCTTCACCCCCATTGGTGTCGCAAGCTGGTTACGGGGCCTGGCAGTAAGTCAAAAGTAGTGACTCTTAAAGTTAGAAAAGGTAGAATTTTAGGATAAAATTAATTGATTTCGAGCCCGCCAACGATAATGCACAATTCATGCGGCCCGTGACAGTGAATAGGTTCCACACCCCTGGTCAAGAATGATGACTTACTGCTCGGGTGCGTTTCGACATTGCAAAGCGTTGACCTTAAGTGCGCCAACGCGATTTATATAAAAACTCAGGCAAACATACTCCAGCACACCTTTTACGGATTGCCTAGCCGGGATAGCCTAAAGTTCTAAACGGCTCTTTTCGGTCTATGGTTTGATTACTCGTTCCTGTTAAACTCACTTTGGTAGTTCTCTCTCACCTACTGAGTTGGTACAGTAACGCAGCCAATAATTTTGTTCGGGAGGGGCCAGTCAATGACGTCGTCACTCAGTGACATCGTCTTTGAGTCTGACTGTTCCTTCCGTTTATTTTTTAACCGTTGAAAATTGATATAAAACATGAGAAATATTTTAGCAAGTTTGTTTCGGAGGGGGTATGGCCTCTTCAGCTTCATTCTGGCTGCGCTACTGGCGCAGTATATACGGACCCCATGCAGAAGACAGCAAGTCCGCGTACGCCAAGTCGATTTTCGCCGGCAGAGATCTTGCCTCGCAACCGTAGGTCAGAAGCAGCTAAACGTGAGGAAGTTATGGATGAGCATCGCTTGCGGGTCTCTCCGTGCGGTTCATTGTCTTGCAAGAAATGATCATCCTCTTAAGCTGCCCTACGTTAACTCGCAGCTGGAAAANTCATTCGTTTTTTGGTTTTAAATTTTCTCGAGCAGAAGTTTGCGCGACCTGCAAACACATTCAACCTATTAACGTGGAGATTGACGCTTTTGTTTACGCATTCGCCATTGCGTCGCAGGTTTTACGCGACTGAGTGCAGACCACAAACTTTGTTGCCCCTCATGACGTGTCCTTGAATTCACGCTTAATTTCCAAAAAATGTCGTGGCGCAAGTTACAGGAGTTACTGGCGGTGGATTGAGGAAAGAAATCGGCAACAGTTTGTTGCTGCTCAGTTCAGTTTCAGCGGTTGATCCAAAGAAAACAAGGTAGATGAGCTTTTCAGTTGCGTGTGGTTGCACTGCACCAGCTAGGGTCGATTTTTAGTTGTACGGTTGAACGGTCAAGTCCACTGAGCGTCAGTTTTTTCGTGAAATCTCAACATGCCCGACAGATTAAATTTCATTTCCTTTTGCAGTGTCGAAATTCTATACGTGTGCACGCAATTACACGCAAGACAAATGTTGCGTCGACAAAGGCTACAACACTGCTGTTCAGTTTTGCTGCGGCGACACTATCAGGTACTGGATGAAAAATGCGATTTTTAATATCAAGTGTTGCGCCAAACAAAGTGCATCGCTTTACGTTCTTTTCATATGCGGTCTTTTTTAAGTAGGAATTGTTTGAAGAGAAACTGTCAACGTTTCTGACATTAAAAAAACAAGATTTTTAGCTGAAGCAACCAACAAATTACCTGTTCAGGTCTATTCCCGGTTCTAACCCATCCGTGGTTGGATGTTGCGACGACAAGTTGTACGACACCAGGGTACGCATGTGTTGCTACGGGGTTCTGTATCCGAAAGCGAAGCACCTGCAGTGCTGCGGCGATTTCGGCGAAGCTGTCGACCGACGTTTGGGACGTTGCGTAAATGGAACGATTGTACTGCATGCCAGGTCACCAGCAGCGGTCAACACAACGACCTCTGGTCCCGGCGAGATCTCGTGACGTTCGCCTCGCCTGTTGCTTTTTTTCTCTTCATTTGTCAGTTTACTCGTTTTGTGGCCTTATTGAAGCGGTTTGCTTCTGAAACCTGTCTCTAGTTGCGATGTTCTTTGATGTGCCGGTGGTGCCTTCTTTTCTGTCAGCATCATTCTCATATGCAAACGCCCACTGTCGGATTTGTTCTGGCACTCCTGTTATTAATTTTCTCGGTTGATATATATTTTTTCATTCATTCAAAGTTTTAGTTAGGCTCATACAAGATTTTCGGTTTTGAAGTTGTAGTAATTTCGCTCAATCGAAATTTACTGTTTTCAAGTTGTATTAATTTGGTGCAAAAATTTTTTCTGTTTTGAAGTTCAGTTTCTGTAAAGTTGATCTATTTCTTTTCACATGAAGAAGCGCTAAACATTGTTGCCGCAATGATACAACAACGTTGAAGCCATCGTAGCAAACAACCACAACAGTAAGCAATTTGTTCCTTGGATTCAAGCCGTCTGTGAGTGCTGGCTGGAAAACCATCGCTCTTGCCCTGCATAAGCCCAGTTGTGATGAAAATTGGCATTCAATGCCAGTCAGGCAAAAATTCGCCAGAGCTGCTGACAAAAGTGTTACTGCGTGACGACGGGTAATGTCAAAAGGTCAGCTGAACCTAGTGAACCGTGACACGAGCCAATCGGACGCATTGTTGTCATAATGTTCGATTAATCAAACATTAATTTCTTATGAAGATGCGCCAAAGCGGCACAATGCAAGTGCAAGCGCACCCCCCAATCCCTTTCCGCAAGCCGCTGCGGCTTCAATATTGTGCTTGTTGAGTAGTTGACACGTTCGTGCGTTTTCATGCGTGGTTTTAACTCGTCTCGTGAACCGCCCGACGAGTCACGCGTTGCAAATGAAATTTGCGCAACTTAGTGCTTGCGATTAGAGTAGAAACAACAATGTTTAGCTTGCTGGTTTCGTTCAAGCTTGGTGGTATTCGTTGTGGCATGGGTGAATGGGAGGTGTGGCGCATGCAGCAGCTAGCTTCGCACAACTTGATTGGCTGGTGGCGTGACTTGACAAACTTAAATGCTTAAATTTATTCCTGTCCATGGCATTGATACCGAGCTGCTGCGACGAACATTCTTGAATAGCGGAAGTTTATTTTTGAAGAACCTCCCACCAGCATCGTCCTTGCCCACCGCGGTTGCAACGCCGCCGAGACACACACTGATCGCTAAGCACTCAAACGCTTCTTTTTGCCACGTGTTGGGATACGCTGAAACTTTTTTCTTGATTTTGCATTTCCCCTATTCTCATTTGCTGCGCTCGTCCCCGTCTTTTTTACCTTGCGTTTGAATTTTGCCCGTTATGCAAAAGAGCTGCCGTATTTCAACAACTTGCGTGGTTCAACCTATTCATTGTTAATCAAAAATTTTATCGTCTCGGTAATATAAGATTCGTTTGTGTGCTTTCCTGGAATTTCATTTTAAGTTGAATGTAATTGCTCGAATGCACAGGTTCTCCATAAGTTCCTTGAGCCATGCCACTGATGCTACTGTTTTTTATACAACTTCACCGTTATCATTGCGATTCTTCACTGTTTTCGCAAGAAAGCCTATCTCGTTCGTAACCCTCCCTAACAAAGTTTAATCATTTCCTGACAGGTTTTGTGGATTTGTTTCTTGCATCGTAATAGTGTTTTCACTAAAATGAACTTACGCATATCATTTAAAATAGCAAATCAGCAAAAGGTGGATTATGGTCAATTGTACACGGTGGCAACCATCGTAGCGATAGATTCTGTGAATAGCGCAGTGCAGCTGCTTCAATTGTTTGAGGCGAGCTCATGCGCACAGAGTTGGCAGGGGAAGGGCGAAGTGTATGGATGTACTATTGGTTTGTTTCCACGTACGAGCCGGTACTTTCCAGTATATAAGTCAGTAGCACACTCTGATCTTGCTTAGTAAGATTTATTCCTTTACCATCTTGTGACGGGAGAGCGATGGGGTGCCAGCTGTTGGATGCATCCAGACTCGGTCAGGAGTTTGTCCGGGGCAGCAAGATCTCGTGCTTGATAATTTTGAAGTCCGTGATCATCTCAATCGACTCTTCCAAGGCAAGAACACCAACCGCATTAGTCACTGCGACGCCATACATACCTGCTTTCGTAGCGATGCCGGGTCTTGGCCAAACTGAAAAAGAAAACGCAGCTCTATTTTTACATCTCGACGCTGCCGTCGAAAAGAACAAGGTTGATGTGCAGAATGAGCTTACCGCTGAAGTGGAATCCCACCTACAGCTGTTAAAACAGAATTTAGGGCGTAGTTTTCTGCACATGACTGAATTCTGTCATTAGAAAACTCAACTGCATATTCGTCCTGACGATGTGCTTGTAGATGTAGTGAATTTGCACTGCAAAAGACAATTTCGAAGCAATGCTTTGCATAGATTTCTTGGCAAACTGTGAGCGCTTACACAAGATTGTGGGTGATGTAGCTTCACGTACCCTACCTACTACCATTTTCGGTCACTTACCTGGGTGAAAGCGAATTTTCTCCACTTGTGAGTTGAAAACAAAATCTCGAAACTGTGACGGTGGCCTGCCATATGCATTGTCTTCAACAAAACTTCGAATCAAACTTATGTTGAAAAATAGCTGATTCCTTCCAACTGATGTGGATAAACTGAAATTAAGTTGCGTTCTCTTTCAACATTTCTTCGTCTAGAGATGAGCACGGGCCGCGAATTTTGATGCATGATCCCAAGAGGGCGCGGTTAAAGAGGTTTGACAACCACATACTTACACAACTGGATTTCTAGATTATCAAATTAAAGAAGCAGTTGTAGCGTAAGAGCAATTCCACATGCTGGACAAGCTCGTCGGAGTGACGTTGTGATGCTTGACACCTGGTGTGATCGACCACTGGCGAACAAAACTGAAAACAGCATCATTCACATCAAATTTGTCTTTAAATCTGTAAGGACTTTTATCAGGTTTGGGTGGAGCAACAAGATACTTTGTTTGGCATATTTTCATATCATTTCAATTTATTAAGTCATCATTGGGGCTTGTCAAAATGTCGTCATAAGCACAGCGAAGATGAGCTGGCTAGTCAGGCGTTTGCATACATAGAGAAATATCGAAGAGAAAGAAATCCTTACTAACAAGCTTGCCTCCAGTTGACATTGGCTTAGTGAAACAAAAACATTGTCTACCCATGTGTTTTACAGTCGCTATATGTTGTTTCTACCAAACCGTCAAGTCGTTGGTGAAGTTCTTGAGGCTTACGACAATGGCCTCAGTGTTGATATTAACCTACTGTACAGCAGTTGGCCATGTGGTGGGTCACTCTTTGGAGCTCGATGCTCAACAAAGACCAATCACCACTGAAGCAATTGTCATTTGCTGGTCGCTCTCGCAAAACCTGACAAACTTCCTACAACTGAGCAACTTCACACTCATAGATGTAGGAGCAGGGGATTTTTTGGGGGTGCAAAGGATATTTTGTCCTAAAAACTTTTATGCAACAAACTTTCTCCCTACAAATTTTCTGTAGCTGTTGGTGCATTTTATTTTCCTCTGCCGTGTTTGTATGGATATGAAAATAGAAAATTTGGTTTCAATAACGCAAATGAAAAAATGTAGCCTATCCTAGGCTCTGCAAGAACATCGTCAGAAGCCAGCTGGCTCAGTACACTGAACATCTGCCTCACAGTTCTGAGATTTGGCATTCCATTCACATTCCAGCTGTTCTGTCAGAAAGAAACCTAACACCTAACTGAGGACAAACAGGCAATATGCAACAATATGTGTGGCATAATGTGTTCATCCAAACACTGTACCTAAAAATAAAAGCATAGATTTTCTGTAGGCCTACTTGCCAGGCATGGGCTGTACTATATGAAGTACAGTAGGTGCCCTGCAGCATACTCGATTCCCGCAGTGTACAAGCTCGTAAACGAAACGCGTTTTTGTCCAAACTTTCAAGTGAGTCAGGTACTTACCCACTCTCACTAAAACATGAAGTTACTAGAAACAGTTTGTTGGTTTTACATATATTTAATGTGTTTTCTATGACATAATGAAGTTACATTTATGCACTCAATATGATATAAATATAGATTCATTAGTATAAAAGAAAATGTCGAAACTTATTTGACCAAATTTTTTGAGATTTTGCCTAAATTTTCTACAAATTAAAAATTTTTGGAGTGCGCTTACATTCCCTTCATCCCCAGCTCCCACACCACTGTTCGCACTGCTGCTACCGTGACACATGGTCACAATGTGTAGCAGTTCACTGTAGTTCAGGGGTGTACAACCTTTTGCTATTGCCGGCCGCATCACTTTTATTTATATGAAGTACGGCCGCCAATGAGTTCGAGTTATATTTATAAGATACGTTTATAGGTTTCATCCGGTATGTGTCGTTTACTTGTGCCTAAAAGTATGATAAAATGTCAAATCGTGTCGACTGATTTTCTTGCTTTGCGTTTGTTTTGCTTCAATATACGCCAGCACGGCCGCCAAATATCATATTTTAAATTACATGCGGACGGCCGCAAATTTCATTATCGAAGGCCGCATGCGATCGCACGGCCGCAGGTTGTGCACCGTTGCTATATAGTCTGTTAAAATGTTATTCTTAAAAGTAATGCAATTAGTCAAACCAATCTGCGCAGCATGGACTTCGAGATGTTGTTTTGAACGCCATGAACTTGTGCGAACCACAGCGAAAGATTTGTGACATGACGTGATAAATGATGTGTGACGTAAAACTTTTCCGCGAGCCTACGTGTGTGGCAGGTTTGCAGAACCTGAAAAACACTTGCCATGTAAATTGTGCTCTCTTCCAACAACATTCGCTCCGAACAAGAAGCTCTCTGCAGTTACTCCGTCTTCGAATCGCCGTACTTTTTATTTTGGCATTAATATGGTTTTCAGAATTGATCGAAATGGAAAGTTCTGACCGATCATATGTTTTTATCAATCTGCGTTATGCAGAAAGTGTGTGTTTGTGCTATGGATTTCGTGTCTGCGGGCAAAAATACATTATTATTATATTTATATATTATTTCGCGAAGCCATTTGGCCTTGCGCTATTTGCGTTCATTGTCTTATTTGTTGCAGCAAAAGTACGGCTTCATTACTCATAAACAAGAACCTTAAAGAACGATGCAAGAAATCTTTGTTGTCGCCAAGTTAATAATATCAAATAATGTAATTAGAAAGCTCGAAGATAAAACAGGAAAAAGTCGATGACAAAACAAGAAAACAATCGAACTTTCAAAAGACCAACTTTTTTCACATTTATATGTTCAGGCCGTAGTCCCAGTGGTCGGTAACACTACCAAAGCTTCTCGGTCTGGCAAATCACCAGGCCCAGATAGTATTCAATCCGAATTGCTCAAGTACGATGATTCCTTTTTCCAGTATCTTACAGCCATTGGCGTCGGAAGGATTTTTTCCTGGGTGGGGGCAGAAGTGGATTTTTCGACGTGATGGCCACAAGTAGCTTATTTTTCCACTGGGGGCAACAGTGGTGAAATTTTATTTTACCAAGTCGAAACTGAGAGAAAACCATTTTTCTACAAAAAGTTTAATAGGAAAAAGTCAAATTTCAAAATCCAGGGGAGCTTTGGGCCCCCTCTGCACCCACATCCGACGCCCATACAGCATTCTTTGCGAGTGTTGGATTGAAGATTGTTTTCCGAAAGAAATGAGGGACGTCATGATTATGACTCTGTACGAAAACGAAGGTGGAATAGAAAACTGCAATGACTGCAGTGGAATTTTTTTCATGCTACCCGGAACGTCTTTGCCAGGATCGATTGAATGATTGATTTATTGTTTCATATGACTCAAGTAATAAACAAAAGCAATACAAAGAGCCATCGCGCAATGGGGAAATTGTTAACCACCAATCGTGCTATCTCGCATGCAAGGGCGTACGCAAGGGGGGGGTTGGGGTTAAAAAAAAAACCCTTGAGCGTGATATTTTACAAAAACTTTATTTCCTTCGCAAGGAGATTAATCGTTTTCGCATACTTTTTGCTTGTTAATTTGTCGACTTAATGCAAATACCACGGAATAAATTTGCATGCAAATTTCAAGGAGCATTGTAAATGGGCTA
>JGI24159J19872_10009564_pt1 | contig 12700 bp, 10 predicted proteins | sample Ectturendosymbi4_FD_19872 | JGI IMG/M metagenome (IMG submission 19872)
CAAGACTTGCTGAATCCGTAGAGGGTTTGAACAGCTCTCTAGCTCAATCGCCTGGCGAGTTATAGGATTGCAAAGTTTTACAAGAAAAGTGGCGCACACGGGACTTAAAGGGAAAACTTAAACAAGACATCAAATCGTGCTGTAACCCACGCTTCTCATAAAATGCATGAAACTCGTTGTGTCCTACTTAGAGTGATATGCACGTGCGACCAAGGGGATTCACCGTTTTGTGCACTCCAACTGACAGCTCTGATAAAACCCAATGCATGTGTTCTACTACATATTGCTGTGCGTGTTTGTATCATAGTCTGATAGTAGTGCAGCCAAGCTGAACTACAGTACCATGTCCAACAACAAAATTAAGTTTAGGCTATTAATTTTTAAATCATTTGTAGGGATAAAGCAAAGCGTGATTAGTGTTGCTTTGAAAACACCTCTAAAAACCAAGATTGGTAATCTTATTTACAACGCTTCACTTCCGAATCGTCCCGATTACTATATTGGTTTTACATCAAGCTGTCCCCCCCCATTTTAAAACAAAATTGCGCCCATGGTAATGGGTGATTACTTTGCTTAGTGTGGTTCATCTATATCAGCGTTTATGGAACATTTGTGGGTCACGGACCCCTAGTACATTCTAATTAAAGTTACTCACCCTTCAAGAAGAAACGTTGCAATAAATATTTCAAATTACGTTTCAATGATCGTGGTAGTGATCGAAATGTTAGCCAAAAGGTGTTAGCCAATGGTAGGGGGAGCTGGACTGCTTAAGCGTGACCAAAAGGGTGCTGAGGTAGAAAAAAGTTAAGAAACGCTGCTTTAGGGATTCACGGACCCCAATTAAGAAACCGTGATCTATATTATATTTTGGATGGGTTTCCGGAAAAGAAGATTCGGATTTTCAATTATTTTTGGCGAATCCGTTCAGCGATTTTCGGCGAATCCGTTTCATGAACTGTTCTGATTTTAAGCCACCCATCAACGAGCTTTCGTCACAATAGTCTTGAAAAGAAAATCGTGCGACCGAACTTGTGTCGGAGAAAAAGCTGGGAAATGTTTCCACGTGTGAGGAGCTAAAGGAAGAATAGGATAACTTTTTTTAACCAAAATAGGCTGAAATACGAACAGGCGCACATTAGTTTATGCAATTTATGCAAAGGTTTAACCTATTGTAACTTTAGGGCGTGACCTAATTCCACGTTTGACGTCTGCCTGGTTTGAATAAAGCAAAAAAGCTACTGGTGAAGCTCTAGAGATGTTATCACATGAAATTAAATTGAAAGCAACGCTACTATTGCTACCTTAACGAAAAATGTGAAAAACAACTTCTCTACATTGTGGTCTTTTATTTATCACGATCGTCACGGCCATGCTTTTAAATAACTTTGCTCTTAAACAGTGGTGTGCAGAGATCTGGGGATGCCTGGGGCGACTGCTTGATTGGATGCCCCCCTCCCAATTTATGGTATTGAGCAGTGGCGTAAAGTGGTCATTGTTACTGGATATACGCTGTTTGTGACGTCACAATATGACGTCATATTCACGTTTGCAAACCAACGTGTTGGCGAAGTTTGTTGACACAGCATGCGTATTCAGGGACGCCAGAGCAGCGGTATGGAAGCAGTCCCGTCGCCACGTTGGGTTTTTGTGGGCTTTCCCCCCCAAACAAAGCTCCAAGCTACCCCAAATTGAATTATGAAGCACTATAAGTCGGTGGAGGTTTTATGATCATTTCAGAATGTCAAGCCCCCCTATACAAAAGGGAAGGGGGTAGTAAAACAGTTGAGGACAGTGGAAACTTATAAAAAAATCGTTACCAATTATGTTTGTTTCTGTCCATGAACATTGCTGACCTCAAAATAATAACGAAAATTATAGAAAATCATTCTGAATTTTCTGGGTGCCGGAATAGCTGCATTAAATTTGTTTCAAGTCGATCATGTCAAACCATGAAGTTATCCAGATATTGCTATGAAAAGCAGTAGTGTTGGAGGTGGGGATGCAGGGGTTGCAAGCGCACCCCCAAAAGTTTTGATTTGCTGAAAATCTTGGCAAAAGCCCTGAAAATCCGGGTAAAAATGGCGCCTAACGTTGTTTGACTTCAAAAAATGGCGCCCAAGGTTTACATAAAAACACATGAAAACCTTTTTCTGGAGGTTATCAAAAAAGAGGTGTTCATGATCTTGTGGAAGTAAATTTGTTGGCAAAAGTTTCACAAAAAACTTTTCGGGCAAGTGTGCGGAAATTTGGGCAAAATTCTTCGCACCCCAAAAATTTGCCTACTCCTGCACCTATGATGAAAAGGCACCTCCGCCCCCGTTGCCACTCTTTTGAAAGGACAGAGGGGGAAATGCTGCCCTCGCTATGGCTCCATTCTCCGGCGTCCCTGTGCATATGATTCTACACGCACTCTTTTTACTCGTTGTTGTAGGCTACAATGTGTCACTGCTATGAACATAAATTATCAGCGGTCCCCTAAGACAGAGCAGTTCACGACTGCAAAAGTATCCGGCAACGCGAGAAAACAAGGGAGTAGAACACTTTCAGTGCTTCGTCAGCGCAGTTTACAACTGCAAAAACAAAAACACAAGGCTGCGCGAATATCTTGTCGTATAGCAATCGGTCAGAGGGTATGCGGCTCGGATAGCGGACACCCCGGGTTAACAGTCTGAAACTTGCTAAACTACACAAAAATTGAGAATGCGTATGAAGTTTGCAAGAAAATTCTCGTTTTTTATTATGTGGCTGTTATATGTACAATTACTAAGGGGAAAAAAAACGGGTTTGTGTGAGCCGTTATGATCAATCCGCCTGAAATGCCATATTAATGAGGAAGCTCGAAACGAAGCACATATTGCAAGTACAGGTGTGCAACTGTATTAGCCCTTAAAACGAAATGGGAAACTAGTGATGCATCATAGAATCAAAGAGGACAGTTGTTAGTGCAGTTTGAAATTTGGCTCAGAAATTCAATTAAACGTCCGTAGTTATCATTCTTCAGTGTTGATGTAATTGAACCCAACCAAAACAAACCACCAGTTTTTTTGAAAGAACCCACTTTAAAAAAACAACAAAACACACCAAAATCCCACTCCTTGCTTTTCCTTTGAAAGATGTATTATGAGGCAGAAAATAAAATAAGCAGCACACTTGTACAGTTAAGTGTACATTTTCTAATGAAACAAAACGAAAAAAATAATATACACTAACACTATATAGATGCTGAAGCAGCAGGGCATGTACATAAATTTGACGTGAAACTGCAGAGTTTGTGTGGGAGTGTCATTTCTCAGTTTACTGTCCGCGTTCTTGCCAAGCCTTACCACTGTGGAGTGAATTGACCAACAATACTTTCCGAAAACAAAGATGGGGTACATTTCTTTACCCTCAAATTTGAATGCCAAAATAGGTATATCAAGTAATTATTGTGCAATTCTGAAAATGGTGATATTACATGATGCAATAAAAACAATTCACAATTGGGTTTTGTGTTTTTTTACAAAAAGAACAAAAACCTGTTCCTTTTAAAGAAAAACAAAAAAATTCGGATTAAAAAAAAAGAGTGAATTGTTTTTTTTAAAAAAAACTTTTTTTTTTCAACCCCGATTGTCTTTCAACCTTTTTGTGATTTTCCTTCATCGCACGATCTGGCACAAGTCACGTCACTATCAGTTTGCACACTTATAGAGTATAGGTCCCTGGTATCCACGAATGTAAGAATTACTGGCATCTGAATGCACAAAAGTTACTTTTGACCATGGGCGTCGGAAGGATTTTTTCCAGGGGGGGCCAAAAGTGGTGAAATTTGTTTTTTAGCCCTCGAAATTGAAAAAAAAACATTTTTTGCTAATAATTTCAAAATCCAGGGGGAGGGCAAAGTCCCCCTGCCTCCCCTTCCGACACCCATGGTGTTGACAACAAATTCCGAAAAATTAAATTAATGCAATGCAGCATGTATTAGCAGACTTACAGTAGAAAAAATCATCTAGTTACAGCATTTAATTTTTGTAATTTCACTCTTTGGATGCCCCCCTGCCATGGATGCCAGGGGCCATCGCCCCGTTCGCTCCCCCCCTCTGCACGCCACTGCTCTTAAATATGCTGTAGCTTCTGCATTGTATTCTACGCAATGCTATGTGATGTATCGACTGTGTGAGCCATTATTTTGTCACAAAAAAACAATACACTACTACTACACTAATACCATGGTTAAAAGTTGTTGAGTTTTGTTATCTCACAGTCCGAGAGAAAAAATTTCACTTATAAGGTTAAATAGAACATTGCCCTACTTTCGTGGTAAAACCTATCGCAAATTATCATTCTTCTCTATCCAACAGCAATAATTTTATTTTTTGATTTTTTCAGCAATAATTTGAGTTTTTGATTTTTCAATAATTTGATTTTTCATGGCTTCATACAGTCAGGGACCACGGTCGAAGTCATTGGTGGCAGAGTGTACGAAAGCAGTAATGCTGGTGACACAGCTAATGAAGCAGCCCGATCTTCGCCCATGATGAAGCAACTCTGCAGTCTTGCCGAAGAGTTACGTTCTTACGTCAGTGACAACATCCGCAGAACGTGCGGTTTCATGGATGCGGTATGAGCGGCGGGCGCTTTCTGACATGAGGCCAAATGCCATTCCAAACAGCTTTTATATTTGTTTCGTTTGTTTCGCTGAAAATATGCAGGAGCTTTTATAATTTACCATTGCTGTAGTTGCAAAAAACGAACTAAAATTAGCACATCGTTTTGTTTCTTTTCCCCCAAATACCTCTCCCCTGGTGGTACCTGGATTCTCTAATTTGCGCTGTGTGCAAAAGCGTAGGCAAATTTTGAATCTGGCGGGTAATCTTCGAAATTTATTTCATTCGTGGATTCCCCCTAATCAACGTGGGTTGAGCGAAGTTACACGGATCAAAGTTTTGTTAAAAACGACTCTCTTTGCACATATTGGCTGAGATCGGTAGTTTTCGTTGTTGAAGTTGTGGTTTGTTGAAAGGTGGGAAACTGTAATAACTTTTTTGTGTTGGGTACACAAAATACCCTTTCATTTTGATTTTAGATTTTATTGGATGTTTGTTTTCAGTTATTGTTGTGACTGCACAAGTTTATATTTTGTAGGCATTGGTTTACCATCTCTTTCACATTAACATATAGCAACCGTTACTAAAACTTTGCTTCTAACTTTTCTTCTGCAGATGAAAAGTATGATGAGTAAACCTGTTCCGAAACCAGCCGAACTTGAAAACACGTTGCTCATGGGGAATTCCGCTCCGGAAGGGGTGGTTACCACCGGCAACGGTCAGTTTTCCAGCACCAGTAGCGAATGAATCTGAAATATGTTTTTGCCATTTGTCTGCCTAGTATGCGCAAAGCAGTTTCCAGCAAACTGTTTTTTTCCTGTTGTCGGCGTTGATTCACACAATCAGGCTGACTGTATCTTGTCATGGTTCGATGCGTGTGCAACTTTTGTGGTTTATGATACTATCACCTTTACATCCGTTACTTCGATGATTTCGTGTTCTACTTTTACAGCAGATGCTGTGGTGGGACGAAAACTCAGTGGAGCTGCGAAAGCAACCTCAGGTTCGCGCATGAACTGAAAATATTTATTTGCTGTGTTAGAGAAACTCATCTGTTCCGAAAGAAATAAATGTTTTATTTTTGCTGCATTTCTTTCTTGAATTCAGTTTATTTATGCATCCCGACCAAGCACAGAAGACTTCATCAGGAATACAGGGACAGGAAGCGACGGCCGTAGCTGTCATTTACGTCACTTACGTCACTTTCTTGAATTGATCTTTGTAAAATTTTGTTTAGTTGTTGTTTTTTAAAACAGGTGTCGTTTCGAAAAATTTTTAAATAAACTTGAAAACAAACATTCATTTCGGTTTAAAATCAGTTGAGTATCACTACCACCTGGTGTCAAACTATAAAACCCATTCCTTTCAGCTTTGAAGCATTGACTGTTATTTTTCCACAGCCAGGTCATGTTCTTTAGCGCGGTATCAGCAAAAGAATCATGGTATTGAATATGAATGTCGAGGCAAGTATTTCGAAGTGATCACCGAAAAAGATCAATGCATGGAGGCAGGGTGCTGCTGGATCAATTCCATGCAAACAGGTAAACAAAAGTGTGTTTAATTTCTTTTACAATTTTGCTACATTATCCTATGAGGTTTGCCCAACAGCTGAGTCTACAGCTGTTTTTGCCATCAAGAGATATTGTTCGTCTCAAAAACGTTTGAATAAAAGAGAAAACACGTCCGTTTCAGCGCAACAACTGACGTCGCTCCATTCGTAGAGCTATACGTTTAGCAGGGTAAAATACAATTTTAGGGGGCATAATTTTTGTTTTCATTATATTTTTAAAACAAATCTGTCTGGGCACAACAAAATTTAAGGGGCGCAAAACAAATTTTGGGGACACTGTCCCCGAATGCCCCCGTGGCTACAGGCCTGGTTTTGAGGAGCCGATATGGTGGAATTGATCCATTAGTATAGCGCATTCAACTGAAGCATCGCGCCCTCCAATGCATACAAGAATCTTTACTTGGAAAATAGCAGGTGATTTGATGTTTAGTGATTGACGTGAGTCGAACAGGTTCGGCGCGTGCCTGGTACACGGTTACTTTTGAGCAGTAATGGATATGAGGCTGTTTGCAGCACGTTATTTTACTTGAAAAACTGAACTGTTAAATGGAAGTTCGTTCAGCACGCGCCGCCAAAGCTGGTAGGCTGGGTGTTCATTTCACGCTCTGGTCATACCGAACGAAAGGGTTCGCACACGGTGCTGCCTTTGGCTCGCCGCCAGTGCAGCGTTCACTGCGAAAGCAGCCGCGTGGTCCACCGACGCAGAGTAAGCGGAGGTGGGCGCCGCAGACCACTCGTGACACTCCGAAAGGACAAGGAGTACAAAATCCAATATAACGAAACTTACTGCTATCCGCAGTTAAATTCTTAATCGAAACTGCTTTAGTAAAAAGTAGGCCTACATTTCTACTACATTCACAAACTTAGATGCAGGCCCATAGCCACTGGAGCATTCAGGGGCAGTTACCACCAAATGTTTTGTGCCCCCAAATTTTGTTGTGACCAGAAAATTTATTTTAATCATATAATAAAAACAAAAAATTTAAAAATGTATTTTGCCCCTCCAAACTTTAAAATCTGGCTACGGGCCTGCTTAGATGTAAATGTATATTGATACCTCGCTTTTCTTTTACGTTGTCGATGGTCGGACAGCAACAACAAATCAATTTGGAGTCCATTTTTTTGTAAATCATTCAATTGATTTTTCATTCCAACTCCAGACCAAAACTTCCATAAAAGATGTTGCTATGATTTTGCTCTTCTCCTGACTCATTTCAAGATGCAGTGTGCAAAAAATTACATTTTCATTCAGCTCATGACTTCCTCTCCATAACTCCCCTTCCAATCATGACGTCAGCTTTGAACCGAAACGTTTTTATGGAAAGTTGATCATATTTTTTGCGAGCAAGAAATAGGATCTTCAAATTTTTTTGCCAATTATTTGCTGAGAATGAAAAAATGTAATATTTTAAATGATGTTTAAAATTAAAGTGTTCCTGCAACAAGGCGAGGTTTGTCAGTTAGAATCGAGTTCGCATAAAAGCGTGCTCTTTTATCGACTCCTGCAACACATTGCTACGGGCAACTGTTGCTTCCGACAATTTACTAAAAAAGGCCAATTCGTCGCGAAAACTCCAGCAGAGCAAACAACAGTAACAAACTATATCATATTGGCAAACTTAGTAGGTTGTTATGGGTTATGGTTTGCTTTAAAATTCAATCAAGCCGCGATATCGTACTGGTGAATAAAGTGTCCGCGATTGTGAATCATTCAATCACCAACCTCGTAGCTGGTATAAACGTTGCAAGTCGATCAACTTGTTCTCTGTGTCGCAGTTTTTATGAAGGCGTGGAATTTGAACGGAAACCCGATCGCCGACCTGCTCCTCTCAAGATTGTTTGGCGAACAAGAGGAACAGATTCAATGCATACAGGCGTTAAAGCCATCTCTTTTGCAAGCAAGTGAGCTCATAGCTGCAAACGCAGATGTACTTTCCACCGTGAAAATGAGTTATCTTCGCCAGCTTTACTTCTGCTACTTCCAAGAAATTTCGGAACCATGCAAAGACCTCAGGAAGCAAAATTTTTGTTTTTGTCTGAAGTAAGTTTCGGAAACAAAAGTTAGGACGTAGATGCAAATCTCACTTTTTCTTGAGATTTGCATCTATGTCTTACGCCATTGTCTTCGGAGGTATAGCAAAAATGTTTTCGAATATTTGCAGATTTGTAAACTTGGGCGTGGAAAGTCAGTCCTGACTACTCCAGGTCGTGTTTCATCGGTTCCAATTCGTTCAGACAAGGCTACCATGGTTTCCCGAAAAAACGTCAAGACAATTTGTTTTGCAGTGTACCTCATGTCTCTGCGAAAGCACCAGATTGGTCAAACCAACCTGCTCGATTCCTATCTTGGAACAAGCCGCGCATCCAGTTCGAACCTCGCATCCACTGGAAGATCATCCGCAACCGACGGAGAACATTCAGCGAAAAACGTGAGCGTGGCATGCACGAAAAAACTTTTGTGACGATTTTGCAAAAGTATTTCAGTCATTCATTTTCATACCCGCTTTTTCACGAGGGAGAGTCGCGGGGACAGCAGCACCAGGTGGACTAGAAATGTCTAACAGTTTTCAGCGGCCTCAGACAGTTGTGTTGGCTCCACGCCAAAACGGGACCAAGCAAGTTCGGAGACGTAATCACGCCACGTGGTGCCTGGTCGACCTCTGGGCCGCTTTCCGTCGATGTACCAACAGGACTTGCCTCGCCCATCTTTCCTGGTACATTCTGGTTACATGGCCGAACCAACTGAGCTGAGATATCTTTATTTGGATGAGAAGTAGCTTGCTTTACGAATTTCACAGCTGCGCACTTTGTCGCGAAGCAGGCGCCTAGCCACGGGGGGGCATTCGGGGGCAGACCCCTAAAAATATTTTTGTTCTCCGAATTGTGTTATGCCCAGAAAAATTTTTCTTAAACATAAAATAAGAATAAACAGCACAAACCTTAAAATCTGGCTGCGGGCCTGTCGCGAAGTGTCACACCGTGAACTTTTTGCGAAATTTCCATCTCTGCAGCTTGCACTTAAGATAATATTCTTTCAGTCATTACCCAACATTCATGACCGTAGGTGAGGAGCGGGACGAAGACCGATTTAAAAACTGACAACTTTGCTGTGTTTGAAAACTCCCGTTTCGTCACCACAGAACGATACAGCTCACTCAGAACTGTGTTTGCTTCATCAATCCGTGTATCAAGCTCTTTGTACTGTCTTCCGCCCTCGTGTATACCACCACAAGGCCCAAGGTGCTCAAACGCCTCCACCTGCTGCAGTGTGTTTTCGCTTATTTGCAGCGTAAGCCGGCTTGGGTTTGTGAAAAGACATTATGCCACGGTCTTTTTCATACTGATTTCTATTCCCGTTTGGTCGCACGCAGCTGCACAATGATCAAATGTACGTTTGAAAACTATTTTCAGGGGATGCAAGCGGTACCAAATCGTCTGCAAAAAGCAAGCGATTGATCCTGCAGCTCCCAACAGTTTGCTTCAATTTTTTTGCGATGATTCGAACTTGCACATATCTGTATTCAAGTATTTACTCCACAGATGAAACAAGCAAGAAATCTATCGTAACTTTTAATAGGAAATCGATTTCACGTAACACTACGCATCGTCAGTTCTTACATCTGCAAGCAATGCTAACAAGTGAAACGTTGAAAGGCTAAAGCAAGGATAGAGAAAGTAAACAACCTTAAGACTGTCGTGTAACATAGCCCAACAGCAACTGCGGCGTTTAAAACTCGAAATTACGTATTACTTAAATAATTGCATTCACGGAGCTTCTAAGCTTACTGCAAAAGTAACGAACTTCATAAATCACAACACAAGCTGCGATGATTAACACTATAAAATACTCCATTCTCAGATAAATGTATTAACTTGAATTTCGCTTTAACGAGCAAGGCGACACGTCCATTTAAAGCTCGGGGGCCTTCTTTTAATTTAAATGCGTTGTTTCAACTCGCAAATCTTGGACAAGCCTGTTATCTGAAAGTGTGTGGAGGCAAATACATTTTCCATAGAAGACATTACGTCTAAGAAAGTACGCAGTGTACTGTCGCGTTAGTTACTNCTGCGTCAATCTAACCATAAATCCTAGATAAAGACGNNACGATTCTCCTGCAAACCTTGTTCAGCACTAGGACCGTAACTAAGGGAGACGCAGGGGGGCGTGNACCCCTTGGAAATATGTGTTGGACATAGTTTAAAAATATTGTGTTTCTAATCGCGCTTTTGAGCCCTCTTCAGAAAATTCTTCGCCCTCTGTTGTCCCAAGCCGGTTACGGGCCTGTTCAGCACCTTCAGTGAGTGATTGCATCACACTCCTTTACATCGAGTTGTTTTTACGATGCTATGGTGATAATAACTGATTTAAAAAGTAGAAATCGCTAATCTTATACCACGTACTGAACTACATANCAACTCACGTGACGATCTTCAATCTGTAGTTACCGCGCAAACGATGTGCACCTGACGTCATCAGANTATCATGCGGAAATGACGTGACAACCATGGAAGAATGTCTAAACAGAAGTTGCTGCTGGTTTCCAGCTGAGNGAAAGGTTCCGTGTTTTGTGCCAGGTATTGGATTCATTTTTTTGCTTCTTCATTCACTTTTTTACNGTTTGTAAAAAATTTTTTCTTCGATACCCACTCATAGGAAATTGGCACAGACAGCGAAATATTCGACTTTTCAACACTCTTCACNTTGNGTGATGAAGTGAAAGTGTGCAAGTTTTACACATCCTCAGAAAAATCATACATACTTTTCCACTAACCACGAAGTTACTTGCCAAATTGCATCAAAAGCTGGGTATTGGAACTATAAACAATAAACTATTTATTGTTAGCAGTGCCACTCGTTTCGCATCTTAAAAGAAGATGTCGCGGATAAAGTGCGAAATATGCGTTTCTCTGTGAACCAGAACGACGGGTTTAGCCTTTTATCTGAAAACATAAAGGTATAGTCCGGCCCGTAACCACTGGGTGTCATTCGGAGGTAGTACGCCCCAAATGTTGTTGTGCCCAAAAAAATTTGTTTTAAACATATCACAAAAACAAAAATATTGCCCTCCTCAAACCTTAAAACCTGGCTGCGGGCGTGGGTATAGTCATGTTACTAAAACGCTGAAGGTATNAAGGTTTCACTTCTTTACAGAAAAATAAATGAGCGATATTTTCCTCGGCAGTTCATGTATCGAGCTCAGTGGCGTGCAGAGGTCTGGTGATGNCCGGGGCGACTGCTTGATTGGATGCCCCCCTCCCAAATTCTAGTATTGAGCAGTGGCGTGTAGTGGTCATTGTTATTGGATATACACTGTTTTTGACGTCACAATATGACGTCATATTCACGTTTGCAAATCAATATTTTGGCGAAGTTTGTTGACGCAACATGCATATTCAGGGACTCTGGAGCAGCGGCAGGGCAGGGGGAGCAGTGAAAGAGCGAGGGCAATGGAAACTCAAAAAAAACAAAAAAATCGTTACCAAATAGGTTTGTTTCTGTTCATCAACAATGTTGACCGAAAAAATAATAACCGAAATTATAGAAACTCAACCTGAATTTTCCGCGTGCCCAAACAGCTGTATGAATTTGTTTCAAGTCGATCTTGATAAACCATGAAATTACCTATGATATTCTTATGAAAAGACACCTCCGTCAACGCTGCCCACCTTTTGAAAGGGCAGAGGGGCAAATGGCCCCACCATGCCTCCATTCTCCGGCGTTCCTATGCATATTATTCAACACGCACTCTCTTTACTCGTTGTTGTAGGCTATACAATGTGTCACTGTAATGAACATAAATTAGCAGCGGTCTCCTAAGACAGAGCTGTTCATAACTGCAAAATATCTAACAACGCGTTAAAACAGGAGAGTAGAACGCACGCAGTGCTACGTCACCGCAGTTCACAACTGCAAAAATACAAGGCTGCGCGAATGTCTCGTCGAATCGCAGTCGATCAGAAGCAATGCGGCAGGGATGGCAGACACCCAGGGTCAGTGGCGTACGAGGCGGGGGGCAGGGCACTGAAAAATTCAGTGCAAACTCTGTTTTCAGGGCAAGCTCAAGTTTCTCAGATAGAAAATATTTCAAAACAGTGAAAAATTCCAGGGCAGATTCTGTTTTTCAGGGCAAGTGCGGGTTGTTCAAAATTCTGAATGATAAAAAATAAATATTCAATAGACTCTATTGAATAGAGTGAATTCAGGGCACACTCCGTTTTTCAGGGCAAGAAAAAGTTGTTCAAAAATCCTGAATGTAAAAACTATATTCAATACAGTGAAAATTTTCAGGGAAAACTCTATTTTCAGAGCAAGCGCAAGTTACTCAAAAATCCTTATTTCAATGCAGTGAACATTTTCAAGGCAAACTCTGTTTTTCAGGGCAAGTGCAAGTTGTTCAAAATTCTGAAGGATAAAAAATACATTCAATACGGTGAATTCAGGGCACACTCTGTTTTTCAGGGCAAGCAAAAGTTGCGCAAACATCCTGAATCTAAAAAGTGTATTAAATACAGCGAAAAATTTCATGACAAACTCTATTTTCAGGGC
>JGI24159J19872_10009566_pt1 | contig 12698 bp, 9 predicted proteins | sample Ectturendosymbi4_FD_19872 | JGI IMG/M metagenome (IMG submission 19872)
CTGTCTGTGCTCTTTATTTCAAACTTGTGAATAAGAGCTGAAGATGCCTACTCAGTAGGTGAAATATATACTCTGATAAGATCATTCTGTCTGATTCTTGGCTGTGAAACTGAAAGGATTCCTTTTCATAGGTAGTTATTTGAAACTTTTCATGGACTTCATCTCTATTCCAGAAAATGTAGGTTTGACGAAGTAGTAAGTGTTGGCACTTCCTATTGCACATTTTTCCATGTTGCAAATTGTTTTGCAAGAAAATGTATTTGCACTCATTAACGTCGCAATGTCACAATTTCACTGTTTGGCACAGCAGTCATTCCTGCTATCATTTAAAAATTTTCACCAAACATTTAAAGCAACAAATATTTACCATTGGTATAGCTGAACATCCCTACAACCCCCCCAGAGGAAAAAAAGGCATGAAAATAGATGATATCTTAACATTCTATTGAGCTCTTCTAACAATTACTGAAAGTTGGTATTAAGTGCAAGTCCTAGATGAAAATGGGTCATGGTTCAATGTTGTGTTTGAGCAGTGACTAATTAAATGCGTTTTCATTGATGCTCATTATATTTCCGCACGTTTGATTATGACCTGCTTGGTATTTTAAGTTGACTTAATACATGCTCATAACTTCAAAATATTTTTGTGACAGAAGGTTATACACAAGCTTGTAATGTGCAGACTGCAGAATACATTTAGTTTTAAGCTGATACAAAATGATGGTCATGTTGTGTTTTTTAACCATGAAGTNTGCTCTGCTGTATGTCTGATTTTCCCAAANGGTACAAAAGCTATTTTAAAACTCTTGTGTTTCACAACTTAAAATCAGTTACACATTCTATCCTCTTGAATTTAATATAGACTGTTACAAAATGCAAATGGTACAACATAAAATCAACATTGAAATTGGATTTAAGGAAATGTCTGAGATTCTAAAACGTTTATCATATTGTAGAGTTGCTGTCCCTGAGCAAAGCCTAGTTTAGTTCTTGTGGTATGGCACTGCCCTTTACAGTCCTTCGTGATGTTTTCGATACAGTGTTTATAAGACAAAGTCATTGCTGTTCTGCTGATGAAGTTTGACTTTACAGCTTCCTAAAAGCAGGAGAATTTGTAATTTTTTTCCAGGCTTTGTGTACACCAACATGTTTTGTGCTAATTAGAGGTAACTTCAAGAGATTTCTGTCATTGATATACTGAGCTTAGTTGTCTGGTTTCATTCATCAAAATTAAGAAATATCTGATAAGACTGGTGCTTGGCAACTGTAAATTAATTCATTTGTATTTTTCATCAGATTACTAGACTGTTAATTCTTTGCTTTTTGGCAAACTTAACTTCCTTAAGGATTGTGCAGCTGCACAGATTCATGTTGAAAAACTGCTGTTTTCTGGATTTCTTACCTTTAACTAGCTATGTTCAAGTTTGGTGGAAAAAATGAAGAGCTCCTAGCAACCGTTGACAAGCAAAAAGAGCAAATTCAACGATATGAGGCTCGTTTAAGAGGTTTGGCTTTTCATCATCAATCTTTTCTACAGTGTGCATCAGTGTTTTTCAACTGGGGTTCCGCAGAACCTCATGGTTCTGCAAGTGACTTCCAGGGGATCCGTCAAAACAGACCGAAATTGCCTAAGACAAAATTCGCAACCACAGTTCTATGCAGTTGTAGCAATATAGACACTTGGATCATTGCATAGAGTTCCATGAACAACGCAAACATTTGCAGAAGGTTCTGCTGCAAAAAGGTTGAAAAACACTGGTGTGCACAATCATTGCAATGTACAGTATTCACGCTATGGCGGGTAGNTTCTTGCAGTGCTTTGAGTTGATCGCAGGTGCTAGCAATAAAACAACAGCAAACCCTGGAATCCTTTCGTGGGTCACGGTTACCTGNGTCATATGAGGTCATCCATGTGAAACTACGTAAGCGCGCGCCGGCGNGCTTTCAACTCTTCAGTAGCTTCATTTATTGTGTGACTTGTAAGTAGGTGCACTTGCGGNCATCCACGCTCTTTTCGATTTTGCAAAGGAGCGAGTTCATCACGAGTTCGGGTCACGCTGACCCGACGTTTGTGTGAGGTGACGAAATCACGCTGACCCGACGTTATGGTTAGAGGGGGTTATGCGCCAGGTGGCTGTAAAAAGCTGAAACTCCTCAGCGCATGCTTCTATGGTCTTGTTAGCAGTATTCAAAAGGAGAAGCTCTTCACGCCCATACTTTTTTTATGAGTAATTCAATTCAGGCATATGTGACACCTTCGCTATATTTGGTCTACTTACTTTTCATCAAAAATTGTATGATATTAAANAAAGTAACTTTGTTAGTGCTCAAACTGCTCAGTGAGACTTATATTTTCAGTGTAGTTTTTTTGATAAAGTTTAGTTGAAGGAAAGTATATTTTTTTCATTTTTGAAAACCAGGTCATGCACACCCGACGTTAGTGTGAGAAAAACTGAAGGTTAGTAATCCAGGCATTACAGTTAAACAAAAACTTTCATCAGGCTTGCTTTGTACTGCCTAAGTTGCCAAGTGGTCTGCAGACACCTACCCCAGCTTCCTCTGTGCCACTAAGCCAGCATGGTAAATAAACTGAGTTTTATCTATCTGCTTGTTAACATCACATGTGTGTGTACTGTTATAATTGGCATGAAAATTGTTGCGTGCTTGAAGTTTACGTTCCCACCGCAAAGTGTTGTGCACACAGGCTGGTGCTGTTTCTGCATAACATAATAACGAATATCAGAATGTTTTGTTGTATTTGAACTTTTTACACTGCTGTTTGCAATTTGCATGCTGACGAATTTGTGTCTTCGTGTTTTCCTCTTGACAAGGTGCATTACCGAGTGTTGACCCGATAATGATGAGCATTTTGTCTGAATTTATTTGCATTTGGCGTATAACCCAGAACCAACCAAGTCGCAAGTATCACTATTTGTGCACAAAATACATGAAACAACCTGTTCAACCCGTTCATGCCACCAGCTCGATGCCTCTCATCAATACTGCTGGATGTTTGGTTGTTAACCTACAGGCGAAATCGCATCTTTTTGTGCCCAGATATTGTTCAAGCGTATAAAAGTCTTCAGAAGGAGAAAGATGCTCTGGAAAAAAGCATGAAAGCTTTGGTGACCACCGCACCTTCACCCAGCTTGGAAAAGAAAAAGCGTTCATCAACAGATCAGGTTTTCAAGCTTGTAGATGTCTTAAGAAACTATTTTTCAGATGTAATATTTCCATCAAAAAACGCCGCGAATTTCTTTGAAAACGATAACACCTTGGCTATCAAGAAGTTTGTCGCATTTCAACCAAGCATTATCTTACTTCTGATTTTCAATAAGGCAACATAATGAAACCACAAGGCCAATGTTTTCTGACAAAAGTTGTGTGACACCAAGCGAGTAAATCGTGCTGTAGCAATTCAAACATTATTTGCAAAATGATAGGATTGCAATTATATTATTTCAATAATATGCCTATTTCTTCCACTTTTTGTATGTGCCCGTTTGCAGTCGGTCTTTCTTTTTGGAGGCAACTCCGCTGCTTTTGCACTTAAGCTATTTAATCTGCCAGGCGATCGACGACAAAGGCGACCAATCATCGCGCCCGTCCGATCAACAATGTGATGACCAAAAAAGTGGTTAGTTGTCGACTACTGCTTTCTTATACGCTGTAATGCTAGTGCAGGTAGAGCTGGGCTCATAGCCTTTACTTATTGCTTGATTAAGTAATTTTGCCATTACTTCATATTTCCAGTAAATTTCTTTTAGAAAATTTAAGATTTTAGAAGCCATGTCTGTTGCTGTAAACGCAGTACTGTACATGACATGCATCATCACACATCAAATAAGCCAGGGATGGGCAATTAGCGACCCGCGTGCCAAATGTTGCCCGTCACAGCGTTTTCAGTGGCCCGCGAAAGCATTCAGGAAAAATTGTCACAGTTTGACTTGTTACACAATTTGTGAGGTTACATTTGTCTCATTGATTTCCACGGTTGATAAAGTGTGTTTGCACTAGAACAGTTATATCGTAAAACGTTTTCTGTGCGCCATTACCGTTTCTGTTTTATTTCTTTATCGACTACATTAGACGATATACGGCTCTCCGCTGACCGCGGCCATCTTTAAGTAACCCTCGAGCCAAATTTATTCCCCATCCCTGAAATAAGCCATTGAGGTGAATAGATTTCTTGCCTGTGCTTGAGCGCTTTGTGAGTCATAATTCTTGATTGTCGTCCTTGTAACGATTTGGAGCTAGAAGCTCATTTCATTAAATAGAGTCGCGGCCAACAGGTGCGAATTTTGTCTGAACCGCCCATAATGTGATGTAAAAATTGCGATGATTTTGATGTGCTTGCATGTTTTTCAAGTCCAAATATCGATTTTCCTGATTTGCTTGAATTACCTAAGTTACGTAAGCAATGTGTTAGGCATTACTTACCACAGCAAACTTTTGTTACTTGAACCCAGCCCTGAGTGCAGTCGACACCTTGCGCCGCGCGATTGTCAGGCGCTCGTGTTGCGCTTTCTGAAGAACTTTTGCTCACGCGTTTGTCATCAAGCAGGCGCGCTTGATTGGGTAGTTTGCAGAGCTGTTCGTTGTGAATCTCCCGCCTTTGTGACCCGCGCATCTCTTGTCCATCGCAGACGACGACGATGAAGACGAAAGCAGAGTCACAGCGGATGCGAGCACCGAGCAGCTGCGCTCTCAGCTTTACACGCTGACTACTTCGCTATCCACTGTTACCGAAGAAAAATCGAAGATGGCCGCGACCTACCAAGCGGAAAAGAAAAAATTAAGGGTAATTTTGCCAGACATTACTGTATTTTTCGGACCATAAGGCGCAGTATCAAAAATCGAATGCTAGCTGTTTTTTTTTCATACATACGGCGCACCGGATTATAAGGCGCATCAAATGATGAAAAACATAGACAAGTCAAACTGTATTCACTCTTTCACAATACCTCCCGAGTGCCGGAGTCGTTGAGTGCTTGAGTCGCCACTGGGAGTCAAATCTGTCATGGCATGCGAGGGAGTTCTAATCTGTCGCACATGCCTAATCCGTTAGACACGAATGGAATAAAATAAAAGAGTGCGCGTGCTTGATTCGGTGTTCGCCAATGTGGTCAGGAGCCTCTTGGAGTAATACGATTTGTGGTATATGCTAGCTACTCTAGGACGCTACTCATTGCAATTGTTGTTGGTTTATTACGTAACACGATGGACATGAAATTGGTTCCAGGTGAGAAAGCACATCCAGATTAATACATTAGGCGCACCGCATTACAAGGCGCACTTTCGATTTTTGAGCAAATGAAAGGATTTTAAGTGCGCCTTATGGTCCGAAAAATACGGTACCTTTCAATGTTTGCAAATGTCTGTACGGCAAGCGGTTAGGTTTTGGGCACGGGCGTCGGAGGGGTGTGGAGTCCCTGGATTTTGAAATTTGATATTTTCTGATTCACATTTCAGTGAAAAAAAAGTATTTTTTTCTCAGTTTCGAGTTGGTAAAATTAAACACTGTTGGCCCCCCTAAAAATATCCTTTGGGCCCCCCCGTGGATAAATCCACTATTGCCCCCTCTGGAAAAAAATCATTCCGACGCCCATGATCTTGACATGGTGTCGAATGTATTGTTTGTGTTTGCTGCAGCTAAAATCTTTGTCTGCTTGTATGCACAAGCTTGGTGCCATTTTTTTTGTTTGAATATTGCCCATTCTGAGATAGCAGTGATTCACTGGTGGCTTTAATCAGTAATGCTGTTTGCTGCAATAAAAAAGACGGCCACTTGTCCCTGCGCTTTTTCCTGAAATCGACATTTCGTGATTGCGTTGATGAATGTAAAGCAGCACTGTAATGGGTTTGTGGTATTGATTCAACGACGTGTTGCAGGGGCAGAGTCAAGACGTGAGTTAAGCATCAGAACTCAGATTTTGAGCAAGGTGCTATGCGAATATAAAAGCACGTTGTAGTTTTTTTCCGTCAGTCATGCCTTGAGGCAAGCTTTTGTTTGATACACGCTGTCAAAGTCTTGCCACCTGATAAAGGCGGCGTCGATTTCTATAGGAACTGAACAGCAGAATATCATTTCCAACTTATTGCTGTAGCTGCTGATCTGCAGCAAGGCATGCGTTAGAATGGAGGCACGAAGTGCGGCGCGTAATCACAAACGTAAATCGTATGAAGAAAGCAAGCAACGAATGATGACGTAGTTGCGGCAATAGGCGAAACTTTCAGTCTTTTTGCATGCCATGCATTTATAAATGCAGAACAAAGCTCTGTTTGGTGCTACTTGACTTTGGACTGCGAGAAAATTCGAAAATCGATTGAAGCGAAGTTATTTGTGCCTGATCAGCTGTTTGGTGCTAATTGACTTTGGACTGCGAGAAAATTCGAAAATCGATTGAAGCGAAGTTATTTGTGCCTGATCAGCTTTGAACAGAAACAACCGTCTTTTTCAAAAAATCATTGTCGTCACTGTAGACCTAATCTTTAGAAACAAGTAAAACTTCGTTGCAAGTTTGCTATTGCCTTCTGGAAAATAAAATTTTATTAAATACGTTTTCAAAAGTTAAAAAGGTTGGAGACCAATTTTTCCAATGGTTTTTAGGGCAACAGAAACATTGATCACCTTTGGCGAACGTCGTTCTGGCGAGCTCGCCGGAAGCGACGCAATAGCCTTCTGGAATTAAGGCCCAAGTGTAGGCGGTGAAGTAATTTGTCATAAATACAATGGAAATAACAAGATCGAGCATCCTATTCATAAGTTGATTTTCTTTGTCAGCAAGAACAGGAAACGCAAGTGAAACTTCTCAAAGATGAAAACGAAGCACTTGCGACGANGAGCCAGATTCTCGAAGGCGAACTCGACAAAGTGAGTGTCGTNGTTTTTTTNATGTGGGGGTGACGGTCGAGACCCGCTTCTCCACTTTGTGGTGTCTTCATCGCAGGTCAAGGAGAAAGTGAGAGGGGAGCAGATGGAGAGAGAGCAGGAGCAGGCCACGCATTCCATCATGCTTCGCGAAATCCAGAGGATGCTGAACGACGAACGAACGAAAAACGAAAACCTCGAAGGGACTGTGAGTTCTTGTCCAGATCTTTCTAAACAGAGGTCCATAAAAACCAGAGGCGGGAAGCCTTTTTCGGTTTCCGTGCCGCAATCGGCGAAATCAATGACAAAATTCTTCCGCGTGCCAACCAATATTTGTGATGAGGGGTCTGAATTTTGGGCCCCTGTGGCAGCGTGGCACGGCTCTGTTTGTAGCTATGTGGCATCAAAAAGCACATAGACTAAGGGTTAAATTAAATAACGGATCGTTAACAAACGAAAATGAAGAAACGGACATCGAGTTTCATCAGATAATATTGCGACCTAAATAAATTATTAACTTTTTCATTTGAAGGGGGGAAGGTCTCGTTTCCGAGGCCTCGCTCACGTGCTGGATAGAAGCGCTCGCGTGCCAAGTTCGGCACGCGTGCCAGGGGTTGCCCACCCCTGATATAAACTTTTTCAGTCGTGCTCCCTTCGGTGCTAGTCACTCCCACCCACGCCTTACTTAGCCACACAATCAAACAAAACAAACAGAACCACAATTTATTTGCCATTATCTTGCTTTCAACAATATGCCACTGCCATACTCGCCCCCCCCCCAGCCATCCTTCAACCCTCCCCAAAGTGGAGGGCGCTTACTTCATTTGTACTGACACGAAGACCCGCGCCAGCGTTTAAAACCCAACAGTTTGAACTTGTGCCTTTTAACGTTTCAAACGATTGCTTGCCATTGTCAGGTCACAGAAGCGGTGAACCCTTTGATTGCGTTGGTTCAGAAACGTTTTCGGGAGAGCACCTCAGTAAACTTGAGATCAGAAGCGACACAATGCGTTCTGTTTCGTGCGTCGTCGTCTATTTGCCATAGATTCTGGTGTTTGAACAAGTTAGATGTGTTTTGTTTTGAACTCATGTCCCTGAACGCAGTATGTGATGAACAGAATACTGCAGATGCGTTTCAGGCCGGGTTGTCATGATGGTAGAAATGGGGGGTTAAAAGGATTTGGCAACAATTGCCGAAAAGTACGAAACTGTTGAATTAAAAAAATGCTCAGGTAAGAATTGAGATTACTTGGTGTGTTCCAAAGCTTTAGCAAATTGCTTGAAGATTTAACCGCCACTGGCTCTGGCTACAGGGGTGAAACCAATGCGTGTCTACTCCAACATGTTTAGTTTTATTTAAAAAAAGAAGCATGAAAATTCCCCTTTTCCTTAAATTAAACCGTATTTATATTTTCCAAGGAGCAATTCCGCCGAACGTCATACGGCTACAACAGTCGTCAAAAACCATCCGAGACCAAAACACGTAAAAGCGCGGTTGACCTTTCGCGCATTTTTTCTGGAATGAACATACGGTTCGAATTGAAATATGCTTTTTTCGTTTCTCCGGTTGTTCGGTGTTCCAACGTTTCTTTCGTGCACCGAACCTCGGCTACTGACAAAGCTCGACGACCTTTTACAGGGGCGAATCCAGCCAGTAAGTTAGGGGGGGGTGATTTCAGTAATTTTTGGTTGTCAAGTCTCATAACCGCTTCGCTGCTGTAAGAGAGATGAAGTCTTCTTCACAACATTGCTGTGACAAAACAATGGACGACAAAATGGCCTTATGTCGCGAATGCTGTTTCCTGATTTGTACAAAATTACGGTGAATAAAATTACTTACGCAGGTTCTAGGGGGTGTTATCGCCCCCCTGGATTCGAACCTATCAGTTTGCATGGCTGCAGAGCGGGGGGGGGCTACTGTTCGGCAATTTTCTTCACGGAATCGAAGGTTTTTGTTCACGTTCATATTTAAAGAAATCGCAGAATTGCGCTTAAACTGTTCTAGGTCTGACGTTTACCACTCCTGGAATAGGAATAATCATGACGACGATCCGTTGAACGTTTCGTGATCATGGTCCTCCCCAGGCCACATGCTCTTTTCGGGCGAATCGCCTTTTCGCGAATGTAGGCGGCTCTGCTAGTAGAGTTATTCAACCAAGAACAAGCGTATTGACTGTTTGTTGCTGAATAATAAACGGCTAATTGATAACTGCTCAACAAGCATTGGATAAAACGACACGGCAATCCAGACGGAGTTCTCATTGGTCTGAGGATTGGGTTCGTGTTTTTTGTCAACCCTTCAAAAGACAGAGTCAGAAAAAATACAAAAGCATCGTGGAAGTAGTTCTGTGTGCTTCGATGCCAGGAAAACAACCCTGAAACTTGAACCTTCGCGCAAGTGTGTGACGTCAATCAATCGGTTTTCGTGATCTCAGATCAAAGACCTGAGGAACGTCGCCCATCACGCCGACACGGAATCCCGCCAAAACGAGGACTACAAAAGACGCGTCAGGCAGTTGGAGGAGGAGCTCAACGGCGTTCGCGCCCGCCTGCAGATCGCCGAGCAAGAGGCCAACGCGCCCTCCCCGCTGTTGCTGCAACTTCAGGAAGAAATGGAGAAGATGAAGGTGAGTGCGTCTAAAAACAGTGGTTCTTAACCGGGGGGGCACTCCTCCCCAGTGGGGAGTCAATAAATTTCCACGGGACCACGAGCCCTTACCCCTTCACAATACGCAAAGATTTGAACGGGAAAATGTTCCGTCCAATTTACTTATTTAAAGTCAGGGGGGCATGAAACAAAAGGACGATTACTTCAGGGAGGCTTGGTAGAAAAAGGTTAAGAACCACTGGTCCAAGAGCGCTATGGCGTTTCACTACACATTGTTCTTGAAAGTACGGTGGCTTTTTATATTGACTCGCTTCAGAAACGCAGACCTTCAAGCAGCTTCCCACCACCGACCATCCGCACAGCCTGGTGTGTGGGTTCTGATAAAAATCTGAAATATTTTACGATCAACATTTTGTTGATGAAGCTGAACACCGCGGTGTTCATCTGCTTTGGCAGTTAAGTTTTCCCCTCGATTCCCCGTCTTTGAGGACATGTGGCCAAATGGAAATGCGTCAGTGCGTTTGGTCAATGTTTCTTTGTCCCATACTCGCCTGTGTGACGGCGCATTGCGTCACAATGCCCAGAGCGCGCAATCGGGAAGTGCTTCAAGAATGCAGCTGCGCACAATAGAGTCAAAGCAGCAATAGAGTGAACATGTTCGAGCGGGCAATTTCTATTGTTGCTTGCCCGTTGCAGTGGTGGACTTGGCGTTCTGTACGTTGCGTGTTCGAATCTCCCATCAGGAGCCTCAACACCCGGAATAATCCTTCATTGCCAAACCCCCGATGTAGATTTCTAGAATACAAGCCTTTATGTCGTTACAGAGAGAGCACGGCGTCCAGCTCGAGTTGGAGCGTCGCCGCGTGGAGGAAGTGGAGCAGAGGGAGCGAGACGCGGCCAGGGGGGAGGAGGAAAGGGTGGCCGACCTTGAAAGCAGATTGGTGCAAATATCAAACAAGCTGGGGATGTACGACGGGTCGAGACAGAAAGACCAGATGTCAATACAGTGAGAGCGAGTTTGTTTTTTGGAGTTGGGGAAGATCAGATGCGTCGCCAAAGCTCTTTGTAATGGCCACTACTGCTAAACCTGTGGTTCTTAACCTTTTCTCGGTCACACCTCCCATGAGTAATTGTCCTTTGTTTCAAGTCCCCGTGACTTTAACTGAGTAAATTGGAGGGAACGCTTTCCATGTTAGAGCGCGCAAGGACTCGTGGCCCCCTGGAAATTTATTGACTCCCCTGGGGAGGCGTTCCCCCCCGGTTAAGAAGCACTGTGCTAAGCCTTTTCAGCATGCTCGCTGTTCGTTTTGTGAAATTGCTAAGGTAAAGAGGTTTACGTTACAAAAGGTGTCTGCGCCGCTGCGACATTCCACGCAGTACTCTGTTCAGATATTTCCCGCCGCGACATCGTTTTCGAACAAAACCCAATTAATTCTGGATTGGCCACGGTAGTCCTACTTTACGAAGGCGAAAATCTAACGGAAGCTATTGTGTGATATAACATACAGAAATTCAACGGACACTTTACGCGTCAGACGATTGTGACGTCACACATGTCCGATGTGACGTAAACGACCGCAAAAGCTCGCCGTAAGCGATGCGCCCTTGATTCATTACCAGGAAACTGAAGGACAGGATCGCTCAGCTCGATGTCGAGAACACCCTCCTCAGCAAACAACTGGAAGCTGCGAAAAGCTCCCGATCCGAAGACCTGACCATGAGCGCCCTCAAGCAGCGACTGGCCGAGGGTCTGGACATTGACGGCCTCAAAGATCACGTGATCAAGTTCCACCAATTGCTGAAGGAAGCCGCGGAGAAGAGCAACGAACCGGTCGATTTGAGCGGTGGGTGTTTCTGGAACATCCGTTTTCGCGTTTTTAAAATTTATTTTCGTAAAGTGCGTCTTTGTTCTCCGCATCGTCGGCGACGAAATGAATAACACGTTTCAGTTCTCCTTTGTTCCCGCTCCTGGCACCCTTATGACGTAATTGGAAGTTCGCGCGGCCTTCGATACTTTCGATAGCGCCCGCGCGCGTTCCCTACTCACCCTCTCCCGCCGCCTGTCGAACCGAGCGTTGTTTATTTTATGGTTGACTTCCGACGAAGTAAACCGACGGTGCTTTTGTGGCAGACGTCGCAATGTGTCTGCAGCAAGACGGCGACGACTACAAGCAGCTCTACCTCGATTCTCAACAAGAACTCCTGCAACTCAAAGAAGAGTTTGAACGATACAAGGTAACGAGATACATAGCAGCGCCTGCGCCTTGGTGTAACTGTAAGCAAATGTGCTCCAAGGCGTACACTATTTTTTAAGGGCCTTCATAATGAAATTTTAACGCAAAAGTACAACAAATACTGGCACTTGTCTAATTGTTGTGTTCAAAATTACAGAATTTTTATTTATTACAGTGAACGGGTACTTGATAAACAAAATATTGCCCAAAAGATGCATTACTAAAAAAGGATGAGAGCAACTGCAAAATAAGCAAAACTGTTCACTGTAAACGGCAAATGCATAAGCTGTAGGATCGGCCATGTTTGTAAATTTGAACTCTGGTGTTGCGATAAACGTCGGACATCCAATAATGGAAAATTCGCTCTGCCTTTTATTTGTCGAAATGAAACACGGTGTATTGTCGTGAAATTCGATTAGTTTCAAATTATTGATAAACAGTTAAAACGGTTGCGATACATTTTCGCCACAGCTTGACACCGGCCTATCTGTTATCAGCCTTTTGCTGTGTGTTGAAACCTGCTTATTCTTTGCTGTGATTTAAAACAATAGAGGATTTAAATCTTTGCTTTCTGTCACAATCCATGTTGAAGTCATGCGTTCCACAAGCTGTGCTATAATTGGAACGAGAAGGAATTTCCATAGCCACGTAATTTCCTTCGGTGAAACGTGTGTCGAGTGCGCGTTTGCGTGCGTAACGTCCTGTTTGTCGTGCGTCATCATTCGTTTCGTTATCACTCATTTCATCATCACTTGCATTGCGCCGTCTTTCAGACGCGAGCTCAGAACGTCTTGAAGAACATGAAGGGTTCGGCGACGCCATCCACCACCGGTCCAGCAGCGTCGTTGAACCGGAACGGCGGGGAGGAGACGAAGCGTCAGCTGCAGGAAGCTCGCGAGCGGCACTTCCACCTCCGCGAACGATGCGATGACCTGGAGGCGAAAAACACCCAACTGGCGAGTTGCGTGTCTGTCTGTGTCGGGCG
>JGI24159J19872_10009567_pt1 | contig 12698 bp, 6 predicted proteins | sample Ectturendosymbi4_FD_19872 | JGI IMG/M metagenome (IMG submission 19872)
CTGGCGAGTCTCCCTCAGTCAGTACTTTATGATGTTTTAATACTCAAAACTCTGAGAGTGCATGCTCTAGAAACCCCAAGCTCCTACAACTCGCATCAGCGGTGAGTGTAACTAGACCTGACCAGGGAGTGGTACAATACGGGGGTGCGTTGGATTAGGCATCTTCAAAAGGCTTTGACAAACCTGTGGTTTAGAAAACAAGGTGCAACTCTGGCCAATTTTATCTTGTGTTATCAGAAGATTTTTTTGCCCAAAAGATTTGTCATCAAAATTCATGCATATTTATACAGATGATCAGGGAACTTTTTGGTTAGTTTTTGCATTTTATTTCACGAGTTGCTACAATTCGAGAATGTATTGCCGCAATTTGGAGTGTCGTAATAAAACAGTTTGAATGTTCAATCCTGACCAAAATTTCAGAGGGAATAGCCTCACGCGAAACTATTAGATTCTTAACTATGCGATAGTTTATGGTTTACAGGATTCAAAGGTCCTGACGTCAATCATGTGACGTCACAATCACAGGAAATTGCAGACGGGTCTAGAAACAACTATATGCAAGCGAATGCAGGGCCCGAGTCAGCTTTTGACGCCCCTTTATTCCCAACTCATTCTTCCCATCTATGCTGTCATGAACGGGCTAGGTGGGGGCGCCAAAACTAAGTTTGCCCCCCGGGCGCGGGAAATCCTAGGCACGCCACTGCCGGGCAGGCGCGGATTGTTGTTGCTGCGGGGCGGGAGCGGGTTGTACTTGCTGCGGGTGCGGGATGAGAAATACTTTGTGCGGGTAATTGAGTGTTGAGCCAAAGCACATCAGCTCCAAAATAGCAAAACACGTGGATGTACTAAAGTTGTTTGCCAGTATTGTACTTAGGACAGTACGCCAGCAGCAATTACAACATTTTGATGTAACAACCCACTGTTTCGAAACATTAGCTCAGATTCGTGTCATGTGGCGGGCAAGTGAACATTTTCCAATGCTACCGTCGCGCTTGGTGAGGAATAACTCTGTCTAGCAGCACTTCTACGTGGATAAGACAATGCTTCACACACAGCTATTCACAACTGCACTGAAACGTTTTTTTATCACCTCAAATCTGTTGTCTGCGGAAGATCAGACCTGTGGAAAGTTTTGGTTTAGTTGCCAATGAAAAAAATGAGCAGCTTGATTTTGCTGCTTATTAGACTTTTCTTTAAGCGTTATGAGTGGGACAAGTTTTTGCAAAATTGTTTTACAGCTTCCTAAATACTCAGATTTTATGTAGTACGATTTTTTAAGCTGGTGCCAGGAATTTTATGTTGCAACTTTTGTACAATGAACTTTGTTTACTCCAGCTTTTATCAAGCATTTCGCAAAATCTAAAAGCATGATTGAAAAAAACATGCTTTAGAATTATTTCAGTATAGTTCTGTTCCTTTGATAACCTATTCGAACTGAATAGTGACCTGAAAGCAATTGTAGAAATGACCTGGCCAAACATCAGTGCAGTACCGCACGCCAAGTTGTTAAACTGCCAAGCAACTTCATGCACTATGGAGCGCAGTTTCAGCATGCTACGGAAACTTTTGGAAAAAGATCGCCATTTCTCCCCAGATAATGTTTGCAAATATTTAGCATTATATGTAAAAAAATCGCTTGAGTAATCACTATCGTTTAAAAATGCTTGTGCATAAATACAACTTTTGCTGTAACTTTTGTTAAAAATAAATGCATACTTCTTACAATTTTATTGCAACAAAAACTTGTCCTAGTTATGGTTTTTTTGTAGTTTGCGGATAGGTGCGAGTTTGAGACCGAAAAAGTGCGGGGCGGGCGCGGGTTGGGATGGTCTGCGGGAAGGGTGAGGATTACAAGTGTGCGGGTACGGGGCGGAAGCGGGCAAGATTTCTCAAACTCCTGCAGGTGCTGCGTGGGTTTAAATTTTGCGGGTGCGGGGCGGAGGCGGACAAAAATTTCAACCCAGCGCAGGACTCTATGGCATATAATGCCTTTCATTCAGGTTTTGTTTTTGATTTGTCACTTAAGCAATAATAAATGTTTTCCATGTAATTGCACAATCTTCGTCTGGAAACGTGATTGGTGTTTAGCTATGTTTAGACTTCTATTGATTAGACTTCTATCGTGGGACTTGAGTTAACACTTTCAAGTGGAAGAAGAACAATTCTACTTCTAACCAGCCGCGAATACGTTGTAGACATTGTTTTTTCTGATCTACGGATATCCAAACCAGTGTCAAACACTAGTGCGCAGAACGCTTTAGGGCTGGGGTAGGCAGTTAGCGGCCCGCGGACCACATGTGGCCCGCCACAGCGTTTTCAGTGGCCCGCAGAAGCATTCAGGAAAAATCATCAAGTCTGAAATTTCCACCAACTTACCACAGTAAATGTCAGTGTTCAGGCTAACTTGACCGAGACTTGCTTCTATTTCCGCTGGAACAGCGTTTCTCAATATTTCCGCTATAACAGCATTTCTCAACCTGAGGTCGCGAAGTTTTTCAGGGTGCGCAACGATTTCAATGTAACAATATGTTTAACTTGTCGTTTTTGTCTCAACACAAAGCGCAAAAATCTGGCCATCGCGATGAATTTGCTTCTCGGATCAGCTTGTTTGTTGCGTACACCGTAATGTACTAGTGAAATGTGAAGCATCGGAGTTGCCGATTCAAATATCACAATATGTTGCAAAATATGACTGGCAGTGTATGCATCCGAAGTCGCAATCTGAAGAGGAGATGCATCTTTCCGTCGTCAGACCACCGTTGCGCAGCCCAATCGATTAGTTTTATCATCAAACAATCTTCCACGTCTATTGTCGAAATCCGAGGAAAGTGAACCACCAGCGGTACATGGCTTGCGTCAAGTGACACATTTTGCCGTTCTTGTTCTAAAACAGTTGCAGTCTTTGATACCAGCAGCTTACTACTGTGAAGTTGTAGCCAGCAGTCGGGTAGAAAGATATTCTAACTGCAACAGTTTTTTGATACTTTAATTTCTATTGTTACCGTGGACACGAAACCTTCGAAGTTCATACAGCATTTAGAGACAAAGCCTTCCAACACGTCACAAAGAATTTATTATAGTTTTTAAGTTGTTGACTATGATAGGGCGAATCCAGAAGGGGGCGATCGCCTTACAGTAGCGAAGCCATTATCAGACATGATTACCAAATATTACTGAAATCGCCCCCTCTCTCCTAACCCTACTGGCTGGATACGCCCCTGGTCTAAGACAGCCTGCCAACAGTTTATTGCTGTGAAGTTGCAGTCAACATTCAGGAATAAACATATTGCAGTTGCATAAGGGCTCTCAGTGCTAGGTATATGAAACCTTCGCAATTTAATACGGCATTTAGAGACAATGCATCCCAATCACGCCACAGAAGTTTAGAATTCTTCCGATGCCATGAAGCGAGTTTGAAACGTTAGAGGCTTATCTTGCCAGAAGTTTCCACCAAGAAGACAGGCATCGGTTGAAATTACCAAGCAAAAAAACTCACACGATTGGAAAAACGCTTGTGAAACCCTGTTTGTTGAAAACAATAAAACTACCTCTTGGAGAAGCTAGTGACGCAAAAATGAGACAAATATCTCTTCCAACAACAATATTCAGAGGCGCATTTCAGATATGCCGGAAGGTGGTAAAGACCAGGTGATAAATCAAAGCATCTCTAATGTTTTCTTTTTAAGTGTATGAGTCAACAGATGTTACTCCATTGGCTCAGTTGCTTGTTTTCGTGAGATATATTCATTCAGGGACATTAAAGAGGAGTTATTGTTGTGTAAGGAACTGCAAACTACAAGTGCAGATGTTCTGGAGAAGTAAAAACCTTTTTTGATTCTACACAGTTACAGTGGAAATATGTTTGTGGCGTCTGTACTGATAGAGCTCCTGCAATGATGGGATCACGTTAAGGCTTTCAGTTACATCAAATCTGAAAACCTTAACACCTGCTCTAGAAAGGAAACGTTCCAAATCGCGTTTTTGTGATGAAGGATGAAATAAAGTTGTTCTCAGAACTGAAAGCAAACGAGTCCTTGTCTTACATTAGTGACAAGATTTGGTTGAAAGTTTCGCTTATTTGGCTGAATTTTTCAAAAAATTGAGTAACTTACATCTGAAGCTACAAGGAAAGGTTATACAAACATCAGCCGGCTTCGCGACGAATTTGCAAGCATTTTATCCGAAGTTGCAAAACTGGCGTCGTAAAGTAATGCAAGGAAACGTTGATAAGCTTGATTGACTGCCAAGTGTTGTTAAAAACTGAAGAACCTGCTGGTAATTTGAAGACATCTATGCCACGTTCCATCGCTTGAAATTAAATTCCAATGATATTTCCCAGAGCTCAAGAAGGAAGAAGATGCACTTGTACGAAGTCCGTTCTCTACCTCTCTGGATACAGCCAATATTCTTGATGAAGTACGGAACCAATTTTGTAATCTTCGGAATGATTCATCAGCACGCGATATTTTTCATGAACTGCCACTTTCCCGGTTCTGGTGGACTGTGCGCAGGCCTGTAGCCAGGTTTCATGGTTTGGAGGGGAAAAATACATTTTTAGGGGGGCAAGATTTTTGTTTTTATTATATGTTCAAAACAATTTTTTTCTGGGCACAACAAAGTTTGGGGTACACAAAAAATTTGGGGGTCACTGCTCCCGAATGCACCCCCGTGGCTACGGGCCTGGCTGTGCGTGAATCATACCCACAACGGTCTGAACTGGCTTTCCGAATTTTGCTTCCGTTGCCACAATATCTCTGCGAGAGAGGTTTTTCAGCTCCAGCTCACATCAAACCGGAGACACGAAATCAAAGCAAAGTCGAACAGGAAATAAGATTAGCTCCGCCAAACACTCAACCATGACTTTCGAAGTTGGCCATAGGGTTGCAAAGTTTACTGTCGCATTGAAAATATTTGCGAAATTCAATTGCCGTTTGAAATTAAATGTTTATGAAATGCATTTGTGTTGCAAAAAATGTTGTGGTGGTTGGTTGCATTTTCCTAGAAATGCATTATGTTGTAATCATAATGGTTATGATCATATGAACTGAAAAAACGAGTCGGAAGGGGTCACCGGGTGTGTAAAAATAACACAAGGGCCACGAACCGAAAAAGGTTGAGAAACACTGCATTAGAAATAGAAGGTATGGCCCTCCGCTAAACGCGGCCTTCGCAAAGTGGCCCCCGGGCCAAATTAATTGCCCACTCCTGGCTTAACATATGGAATAAATGAGAGTTCTGTTTGCCGTGGTGAGAGGAAATGCGTACGTACGGGACACTGAATTGGCTGTACCAACAGGTTTTTGCGTATCGAGCGCTGTTTTCAGAGTAAATAGCTGTGACAGGTGCTGAGACGGAAACAGTCAAAGCACATTTTGGAACACACTGGCAATAAAATCGTAGCAACCAATGACAAGCGATGCAATTATTGTTTTTTCAACTTCATACGTTTCCCTCCCTTGGTTATTTGCACAACAAACTAAATGTGAAATGGTATCAATTAACTTTTGCAAAGGTTTACTGTCTTCTTGTCGCATATCCGTTCAATGCAAGGTTGCCAGGTAGTCATAAGCAAAAAATGCCAGATCAACCCTTAAAAAAAGCCAAAAGCAAGATGAATTCACAACGACAACTCTGAAACACCCAAACGCGCTTTTGAAAGACAATATATCCATATTTTTTACATAAAAAGAATGAAGCTCACTCCATTAGTAAACTTCTCGAAACTTTTGGTTTTGCTGAAGAGTAACCTGAAACTGCAAACCTAAAAGCATGAAATAAGCAAAGCAAAAAATTACAAATTCTCGTGCAGAGTTTCCAATGAAAATTTATCATTCTGTGTCCAGAAACAGTGTCTAGAAATCTGCCAGTGCCCAGAAATCTGCCAAGATCATCTTCAAATGTGCCGAATCGACATAAAAAATCGAATTCGCTAAAAAAGGCCAAAAAAAGTCAAATTTTATTTGGCCTTTTTTCAAAAATCAAAAAAGCCAAAGGAGTTGAAAAAAGGCCAAAAATTACAAATTTGGCCTCAAAAAAGCCAAAATGGCAACTCTGATCCGAGGTATCTTTTCTTCCCTCGACATGCTTGTTAGTCTGATAAGGAACGCTTTATTGGTTGACTGGAAACAAAAGACGCTGAGGTTGAAAGACGGAATCTTCGCATTTTCAAGTGCGCGAGAAGACAGTTATATTGTCGTCGGTCTTGCTGAATCGTTTTGAGACTGTCACTTAAGTGCAAGTGGGCTGTTGTTAGCTAATCAAATGTATTGACCAAGGGTTAGCGCAGGGGAAAATATAGTTCTGCCCAAAAATATCAGCAAGAAAGGCCAAGTGCACGATGAGATTTAGCCAGACAATAAAAATAATCCAGCGAACGTCCGTGACAGGTTAACATCATTTCATCGAAGCATATCGCGTTTCGTTTCGTATCAACTAACTGGTAATACAGTCCAGTCGTCACGGGCGGCTTTTGGTGGGCTTACCCTCACCCAAACAAAACGCCAAGACCCCCAATTGAAATATGAAACACTATAAATAAGTAGAGTTTTTGTCAAATTTTAGAATGTTAAGCCCCCCTGCACAAATGTAAAACCCCCCTATTGAAGAATTTCTGGCGGCAGTTCTGTGGTAATATACCCCAGCAAAGTGGGTGACCTACGAGGATTTTCATTCTCAAGAAAGACTTTCACACCCTGTCAATGGCCCACTTTTTCCTAGGGTTTCGACTTCTTTCAAACATCATACACCAACTTTTTAAATCGGTTTCCTCAAAAAACTACTGCGACGCATAGCAGTGGGCCGTTATAAACCCAAAAATAGATTTTTTCCAACATTCTTTTTGGCCATGATTATTTAACCACAAACGCTAGATGGCCAATCAGAGCTCTAAAGACTCGTTTTATCGCCTGGTTTTTATTGAAAACTTGAGTCAAAAAATTGGCTCTTGGTGTTGGCGCCCAGGATATGGTGACCTTGGCCAAAAATGCGTAAGCCTACCCCAATTATAACGTCACTCCCCAAAAAAAAATCCAATACAATCCCTTTTTTAAATATAAAATACAAGACTATCTGCATCTGTAGAAGGATTGAACAGCTCTCTGGCTCAAGAAGTACCGCACGCGGAACTTAAAGGCTTGGTATGTGGTCGATAAGGTTTTGTTCAGCGTAGCGTATGTGCAGAACTAGAGGAAGGTGCAGGAACTGCTAGGATGCTATAGCAAGGGAAATGACGAGATCGATTGTAACATAAGGAGCTCAAAAGCGCAAGCTGACTGTGCAGTGTACATACGAAGAAAGAACAGAAGGATTTAATGGTATTAGTTAAAGTGCCGCGACTCAAGCTTTTTCTCAGCAAAAGTGTCTTCATCAGAGAACTACCTGAACTCCTCCCTGATGAGTTTGGTGGCAGTTTTGAAAGGAAAGCTCGTGGCATATGCGGCAAGCCGTACGCGAGTGAATGAGCACTGCATTGGGAAACAAAATGAAGATTTATCAAAAAACATTTTGGCCTTTCGTGGTTTTGTTTAGTTTATGCAGCTTTTTGGGTAGTTGGTAAAGCCGTTTTCGTCGTAACCCGGATTGGTATGGTATATTGAACGTTACGTAAGTTGCAGTAGTTAAATTAACACCGGAGTACCGCACTGTAAACACAGCACATGAAGAACATGCAAAAATGCAGTAGCCTATTTAAATTAAATTTTACGCACGAAATATCGAATACTTAAACTCGTTTTTTGCGTATACGTTGATACGCACGCATTCGTAAACTCGAAATAATAAACCGAGTGCATCGTAAACCGACGAACGCCTCCTGCACTGCAGTAGCTAAGACAAGGGAGGGCTCCGTAATGCTGCGCATACATGTGAAGCTGTGCCAAAAAAATTAATTGCGCGTTTGTGTCGCTAAGGTGGAGATAGAATTTACCGCACCTTCTTCGGAGAAGTGCTTAATAATTGTAATGTTACGTAGCAAAAGCTATCATTCTATTAATATTCTGTCCTCTTAGACCCGTTATTGCAGGGGTGGCCAAACTTTTTGACCCGAGGGTTGAATTCGCGACTGCCTGGCCACTGGAAGGCCGGATACAATGCGATTTACGTGACAAGCAGCAGCCAATGCTGTTGCGCTTGCATTGCTGTCCACAGTCGGAAATGTGGTGCTTGAAAAGAATGTGCAACGTATTTGGCAGGCCCGATTAAACTCGTCGACAGGCCGGATGCGGCCTACGGGCCGTAGTTTGGCCACCCCGGCATTACTGCATGCAGTAATGTCAATAGGAGTTGCTGTATAGCAGGGCAGAAACCAGTAGTTCGTACTGTATTTTGTTGTAGTAATGAACCGCCAGCAACTACACACGCTGCTGTCCCGTAAGTCTTCAATTAAACAACTTTAGAGCTAAAATCACCCATCTCTTGTGAACGCAACTCACTATGTATAGACAGGACTACCATTGATCTAGATTCTAGATCTAACAAGGATGGCCAACCTATGGCGCATTGGATGCTAAGAAGTAACGCATTGCATCCTTTTGATGACAAGAAAGTAAGCCACACCTACTCATTAATTTTAGTGATTGTATTTTTCTTGCACGTTCTTTGTAGCATGGGCAACTTGACTTTCTAGAAGATAAGCTCTAAAACGATTTTGGAAACTGAAACACATTGTGCATGATTTTCTAGAAGAGAAAGATGTGTGTCTAAGAAAAGGGCCTTTCGTGTAATGGGAACTGGTTGTTAGATTTAGCATTTTTAGTTGATGTTTCCAGCCATGTCAATTGCCTCAGTTTGAAACTGCAGGGAAAAGACAAACTGTTTCCTAGCTTAGTGAATGATATCAGTGAATTGACGCATTTAGGATGAAGTTGAAACTGTTTATCTCTCAGTTAAAAAAGGAATTGAAAAAACAACGTGAATGTGTTGAAAATATTGTCAACTTTGCAAAATACATTGAAAAAATCAAATTACTACAAGAAGTCATTGATAGTCGTTTTAGTGATTTTCCTGACGAAGACCGCATGCTTGCATTTATAAATCTATTTTCACTTAACGTAACATTCTAAGATGCCTAGTAATATGCAAATGGAACTTATTGAACTAAAAGCAGATTCAGTATTGAGAATGTGAAATTTGATGAACTTTCCTCATTCCCAAGTGCGTCCGAAATGATTGGTTTTTGGCGATCATTACCATGTGAACATTTTCCAGAAATGAGAAACTTTGCCCAGAGTTATGCCTGACTCTTCGGAACTACGTACAGATGCGAGCAGTCATTTTCTTTCGTGAAAGTAATCAAAAACCAATTGAGGTCGCCACTGTCCGATTCTAACTTGAAGAACTTCTGTTACTTTCAGTTACGAATTTAACTCCTAATACTACTGGTTTGGGGAAGTAAAATGATCAAAGGAAACTAAAACGTTTTGTGTGAGATCTTTTCCTCTTCAACTACTACATCTGTCATCATTATTAAATAAATTGGGTAATGCTTGTTTATATATTTGTTATATAAAAGAGACATATATTTTTCAAATACATACATGTTAATATAACCCCAAAATATGTCCATGTTACCAACATGTTTTAAAGGACTGAAAGGAAGTGAATGTTTGCATGGCGCATCTGAATTAAAAGTGAAAAAAATTGGCGCACGGAATCAAAAGGTTGGTCACCTCTGATCTAGAACCAGAAATAAGGACGACTGGGGAAATTCGATTTTCCTGCCCAAAATGAAACAACATTTAGTGAAACTCTTTCTATTTGCACAACTAATGCCAGGTAATATATTTGTATATTCATTTCCAGGCGCAAGTTGCTTCAACAATGTCTTATACTTAGAAAAAAACGCGTGCATCTCGAATTCCTTCTTGCAATCGTCACGGAAAACGTATTTTCGTTTGCTTATTTCTTGACTCGGTTAAATGCTAAATCTTCACTACAAATTAATCTTCCTCAAATTCCCAACCAGCCTAGACAGCTTACAATGCTAACAATGCTTAATAATGCGTTACGTCTCTGTGCTGCAAGATTACACTAATTTTATTACCTCACAAAATCTTGATTACAAAATGTTCAAGATGAGATGGAAATGGTCTGTATGGTTTATCAGATATTGCTTATTTGAAATTGTTACACTACAGAAAATAAGAAAAAATAAGGACGCAAATCACATTTATGGACATTTCTTAGAAATAAGGACACTAATATGTTGCAAGACATAGTACTTCAAAATAAGGACAATTCTTAGAGATAAGGACGGTATGGTAGCTTTGTGTATAGATCTATTATGTAGCCTACTGGTCTTCTAAGAACGTGGTATTTTAAGAACGTGTTTTGTCATAAAGTAGTCTGTTACGAACTGGTCCAGGCGCGTAGCTAGGGAGACAATTGCACCCCAACTCCGAAAATTGCATCAAAAATGTTCAGGTTTAAGCTTTTGATGTGAAAGCCAAAAAAATGCTACAGTCCAAATCAATGCAACTACTTGAACTTATTGTACCTCAGCTTTTATTCGAACTTCATCAAAGCAGTATGGCTTTCCAACTGTCAATGATTAATCAAACTTTAATTATTGTGTAAATGCTGGAGAACTCATATCCTGGCTGACATTTACCTCGGATTTGAGCTTAGTGTGGAAGTTGGCGATAATGAAAGGCAACTTGTATCTAAGCACTTGCGATCACTAACCGAAAGTAAAACAAGGCGTAACGCTTTCCGCAGCTGTTTCTGGCACACCACCTTGTTGTATCCAACCAAATGCGATGTAGATTTCATTTCAAGACCATCGCAAAATTCCTCTCTGATAACTCTGGCATGCTAAAAATATTGTATGACTTACCCTTGTCTGCAGCATCAGCCGTTGCCTTAAAATTTAAGGCTTAAGCAACCATCGCCGATATTTGCTTTTGTACAGTTTTGTGACTAAATGCGTGAACATGGCGGTGATATACGTTTTATATGCCTTGAAGCTCAAACTTGGGCCATGAAGGAATCTATTTCTAATCTGTTTATTACGCATTTAGGTCATAGACACTGTTTAACAACATCTGGGTCAGGGGTAGGGACTACCACGTACCACATATGCTGTGGAATGTCGCCGGAGGGCGGTAAAATAATTAATTTTATCTTAAAATTGTACCCTTGCCTTCCTAAGGAAAATAACGAGAGAAAACTATGAGAAGAAGCGAGAGATGCTTAATTCTTTTGATTAACTGTTTCACGTATCTGCTTATCGCAGTGTTTCGTCTTAACACGATGGTGTGTTCTATATTGGGTGACGAAATTTTTGACAGTACTGGCCGCATTAAATGTTCACGCAGGCCACATTTGGTCCTCGGGCGCCAGGTTCTCCAACCCTGGTCTAGATATTTATTTGTTATGATTAAACGTGTGCTGTGACGGTTCAATCGTCATTACGTGGAGCCTTAATTGCCACCCTATCCTGCAGTAATTTTGAAATCATCCCGCTGCAACGGATGGAGTCAGCAGCAGAATCTAACATATAAGAGCAGAGCTGATGATGGCTACCTAGTAGCCAAAATATATACTCTGTAAGATCTTAGTGTATATTTTTTTGCTGTGAAAGGGCTGCTTTCGGTGGACAGTACATGAAGTAGCATACTGTTTATTTTGTAAATGCTGAGGACATTGACACTGCCATTACTTACAGGTAGCTTTGCAATCTGTTTTCTCGATAAAGCGCATGTGACTAAAATGAAACTAAAATGAATTTTTTCACAGCCGATTACATTTTAACATTGAGACACTAATGGCTTTAAAAACGGACTTCAACCGCTTACACTAGAATGGCTAGATTAGCGGTTACCAAGCTATTTTGAGCGCGACACAAGTCTAAGTTTGGTGACCACCTTGCGTCCCAAACCTCAAACAACATTTGAAAAACATATTGCATGGATGATTTTTGGCAGTAAGTTGCTAAGTTCGTTTATAATGGAAATAATATATTATTTTCTTACCTGCGATACAGCCAGACAAAGACAAGCAGTGGTAACATTGACATTACACAACTCCGGTTGGGATCGCCTGAGCGTGACACATTTTTTGACCCTTCGCTATCTTTGTTTGGGTCTCGATCTCGACCAATACTTTGGGGAACCACTGGGCTAAACAAACTAACCAACCGTTGTGTTAAACTTCGGCGACACGTATTTCTTAACTTCCGTGCAGAGCTGTGGTGATAATTGAGTATGGCTTCGTTTTCGCAAATACACAACTATTTTCACACTTTGTGTAGGCCGAGTGGGTCAAACATATGCAAGTTTGTTCAGCGAACATGTGTAACTTTCTCCAGTTTACAATATTGACTTGATCATATTAGGGAATTAGATTGTTAACTCCAAATACCTAGCCAAATACCTAATCGTTTTTGGGAAGCAAGCTTAGTGCAAGTAGCGTAAAAAACAGAGTTGCGGAGTCGGAAGAAGTCGGAGGTTTTTGGGTGGAGTCGGATTCCTGACAACACTGGGAGTCGGAGACGGATTTTTTTGTCCAACTGGATCATTTTTTACATCACACTCCTAAATTGGGAATTCCTGTTGAACTTGAAATGATACAATTTCTTTTGAAACTTTTGTTGAAACAGATATTTCTTGCTGTGCACCACGATCTTGCTGTGCACCACAACCCGACCCGAACCCGATCCCTGTTGTCCGAAACCCGACCCGAACCCGACAAGTGAAATAAAA
>JGI24159J19872_10009568_pt1 | contig 12698 bp, 14 predicted proteins | sample Ectturendosymbi4_FD_19872 | JGI IMG/M metagenome (IMG submission 19872)
CGCCAGAAAGGGGGTGCATGACAGGGGCATTACCCTCTGACTTTTGAAAGAGGGCGGAACGGGGGCACAGGTGCCCTTACATAACAGTAGCATAATTCATTCCATGATTTATCAAGAAAGACTTGAAACAAATTTACTGCAACTATTCGCGTACACAAAAAATTGAGAACGGGGGCACAGGTGCCCTTACATAACAGTAGCATAATTCATTTCATGATTAATCAAGAAAGACTTGAAACAAATTTATTGCAACTATTCGCGTACACAAAAAATTGAGAATGGTTTTCTATAGTTTCTGTTATTATTTTTGAGGTCAACATTGTTTCTGAACATGTAAATGCAAAAAGAATGACTGTTATAGTGCGCTTTTGCACTGAACTCAAGCAAACAGTTTTGAACTCGTGGTACGTCAAAACCATGGGCGTCGGCAGAAGGGAATTGGCATTTTCCCCTTTCCTGGAAATTGGGACGAAGAATCAAAATTTTCTAGAAAACCTGACGTCAGCAGCTTAATTCCGATTAATTGGATTTATTTCTTGCAACGACAGTTTGTTTGCCGGCATGACACTCACATTGCACAAGAGCCAGGTTCACTGGTATCATGCAGTGGTGAGTTTGCAGTTCACTCATGTCCGCTCCTTTGCCTTCAGAGGCAGGTTGCGAAACTTGCGAACGGATTGTTGTACCCTTGGTCTTCATTGCGTAACAATTACATGGCAACCAATCTTCTAATGTTCACTTCATGTTACGATAGTTAATGCGTTTTTCCGCATGTGACTGTTGAACGCATCCATCTTGGCAGGTAATGCAGCGAGACACTGAGTGCTGATAGCGGTAAGCAGGGACGCCGAAGAGTGGGGGCACTGCCCCCCTGTCCTTTCAAAAAAGGAGCAACTGGAGTGGTGGTGTCTTTTTCATAACAGCATCATAGATAATTTCATGGTATATCAAGATCGAATTGCAACATATTTTTCTATAATTTCTTTTATTCTTTTTGAGGTCAACATTGTTCCTGAACAGAAGTAAGCATAATTGGTAAAAATTTTTTTGTGTTTTTATAAGTTTCCATTGCCCTCAACATTTCTGCTGCCCCCCCCTGCCCTACCGCTGCTCCGGCTTCCCTGCTCATACGTATGTAATGCAAGAAATTGCCAGGAGGGCTGGTTCATAAAATATAATGCCACTGGGTGGGCCATGAAGTTCCTAAAATTTGTAAAGGCACTGGGGGCCGGATGATTTTGCTTGGCGGGCCGGATCCGGCCCGCGGGCCCTAGGTTGCTGGCCCCTGATCTATCCGCTAAACGCGGCTTTTTCAAAAGTGGCACCCGGGCTAAATAATTTATTCACCCTGCAAACTGTATCGAGCTGGTGGTAATTAGTCAGCAAAGACTGATTTCCCGAACTTAAAGATTTCGCGCCAAAAATGCACTTGATGTTTGGTAGATCATACATGCGTGAGAGTAGTTTACAGTTTCTATACTATGAAGCAAGTCAAATCTATAAACAGAAATCGAATGGTAAGCGAAATACTGGACGATAGTCTCCGACCTGCTAGTTGCTACCACTAAAACTCGTATTGATAAAGGAACGATAGTGTCATAGCAGCCTCGACTACAGGCATACCACTGACAAAGATTTTTATACCACTGACAAAGATTAATTGCTATCTCTTCCCTGAGGCGCTAACTTATCTTCCATTTTTTAGTTGCAAATGGAATGAATATTTTGTTTTATACATTATTTTATTGGAAGTGGCCGGCAAATTATCACGTTTTTGTGAAATGGCCTGCTGTAGGTCAAAATAGTTTGACCACGCTGCTCTATGCTATAGGATGATGGTGAACAGCATGAATACAAGTTTCTTGCACAGCTAAGTATTTTCACAACACCTTCAGCTAACCATATGAAGTAAGCGCAATGTAGACGCGTTTTTCCAAGTAAAACTCACAAGAAACTGTTCTAGCTGATTTAACTAATATCGAGAGCTTCAAAAAGTAAGGTCTGTGTATTGGCTATCTAGTTGGAAACAACCAAACGTAGATTTGCATCAAACACGCTATAAATTTGCCTACTGAGGTTCATATATTTCAGAAACAGTGCAGTTGAGAAATCGTTTGAGAGACCACTGTGCTGCATTGACTCTTGTTATAGGCGCTGATATTTTCGCTTGTTTCAAAGTAAATTGTGAAGTTATGCCTCTGCACAATTTCGCAAATTTTAAGTTAATAAATGAGCCGTCATAGGAAGGATTGCCCGGGGCCCCAAAAACGCAGGGCCCTAGGCCATGGCCTATGCGTAAATCCGTCACAGGGCACTGCTATTGACTTTCATGTCTCACATACGGCCAGTCCCGTTGCCACAGGGGGCTATTTGGTGGGATAAGCCCCTCCGAATTGAAATATGAAAACTATAAATTAGTGGAGTTTTGTCAATTTTTACAAGGTCAAGGCATCAACAGGGAGACAAAAAAGTCGCTCTAACCATAACGTCGGGTAATTTNACCCCAAACTCACACTAACCATAANGTGGGNTGATTTTCACCNGAACTCACAATCAATCATAACGTCGGGTGATTTTCATCTAGGGACCACGTGGCCACCACTCCTGTCCAGGTGGAAATCACCCGGGGTTAGTATTCCAGGGGTGTGAGTAATGTTTGCAGAAAATTTGAAAGTGAACAATGCAAACAAGTGCTTGCCATCGTTGGCAGTTGGCACGTGAACCTCGTTTTGTTCTGTTTTGATGGTTGACAGGTCCCACAGCGTTGTCTGGTCGCAAAGTTCATGTCCTCAATAAAATGCTTTGGACTTTTAGCACAAGTGAACGCACAACAAGAGCAAGCCTTTCCTGGCTAAACCAAAGTTCTAGAACCTCCAGTTAGGAAAAGAGAAGCACACGGTTCATCATGTCCTCTATAGAGCGCTTTGACCTTTCACCACAAGTGCACACACAACAAGGTGCAGGCCCTTTCTGGTTCCAATTTCTTTCCGCTGACGGAGAAGGCATCATACATTCTCCTGCCTGTTTCTCAATGAAAACCACGAGCTGAGCAGGAGCCATTCGCGCCAAATTGATTTGTGTCGTCAGTGCTTGCACTCGTGTCATCGAGGGCTGGCTTCGGTCAAAGGTTGCTGGCGTGGTTTACTTGTGAACCTACATTGCACAAACTCCTTTCCCCGAATTGGTCACGGTTACCTTAGGAGGGATCTTTGTTTATGAATTTTGTTACACCTCAGGTAACCATGGATCAATTGGGCAAATTTTTGTTCCCTATCGCAAAGTACAAAACTTGTGCAGATTTCGATAGGTCTGCCCGAAAGAGCGTCTAAAAATACAGCTACTGAAAGAATACAGTTTTCTACGTGAACGTTAAGTAGATTTTAATTTAAGTAAAAGAACCGTTTGCCCAAACTGGGCAGAGGTTGCCTGAGCAGGGTTAAGATATTGTTCATTATCTCGACTATTTGTTCTAATCAGGGCTGCAACCAGGAATACAACCGGGCAATTTCCCCTGAAATTTTCAAAAATATTTTTAGTTGTTAGGTGCAACAACAAGTCATAATCATTTTATCATTTTCCTCCTTGAAAATATTAGCTGGTTTCGCCCTGTTTCTAATCTTGCCACAAGTAGTGGATTTAATGTTCGATTTACATAAAGATTCAGTGAGATAACACTGTGTTTTGTGTTTGGTTAAAATACGAAGCAAATTGTTTAAATACCGTAAAAAAGTGGTCATTAGCTTTTTTGCACTAACTCACAAAAATATTCCCGGCTATGCACACATATATGTAGTTCTTTGCTTGCACGATGTATTATATTGTTCTTGCCAATTTTAAATAATGAAAACTTTTTTATTGAAGTATGTTTCAATTTCTTACGTGTCCTGTCTGCGTTTTGCCAATATATGCATGTACGTTACAGCTTTGAACTTGGGTTGACCTGGAGTGCCACGAACAACTGGCTCGATTCTTCTTCCATTCGCCACTTGTCGGTGGACAGTTATGGATGGTACTTTGATTTAGAAGTAAGAGCACCGAGATGTTTTTGAGGCAGCACATCCGACTTTTGAGAAAACAACATTTAAAATCGAAAAATCATTAAAAATCAATTGGGATGTTTCTACTGAATCTTTCCTTGACGCGTTTACTGGCAATACAACTGTCCACTGCTTGCACTTTGCTGCAGATCTTACTTGATCACATATAATAGCAGCATGGTTAAGAAAAGTATATCTGCGAAGCGATTAAATAACGAAAAAGAATTGCTTCGTTTCGTTTTTGTCTAAACCTCGTTAGTTATCTAATTAGAATCAAAGGCATGAGTGATAATTTATGCCGATAATACTCGAACGGGTTTCGGTCCTTAGTGTAGTCGATTCAGTAAACATAAACAAACAACCGAACGATCCGAACAACAAGCAATCTTGTATTACGCGACGTTGCAAAGTGAGATGAATTCATGTTATGCACAGATAGTCTCAAAGATAATTTGGTTGACACAGGAACCAAACCTCCTTGCTCGGACAACCTCTTTTTCTCAAACAAAATTAAGTAAAAAATAATGATTGCACGGCAGATTGTTGATTTAAACATGGATGGGCGGCTTGATGTTCTGTGCACGACTTGGAGTCAGTTGGGAAGTCCTGGGGCTTTGCTGGCTTACGAGATTCCTGACGATTGGCAAAACGCAACTTCTTGGACAAGGTGAGCAAATGTCGGATAATATCAACGATATCCATCATAGGTCATAGCATTGATTGTCAAAAGAACACCACCGTTGAGTTTGCTTTTATTCCGGAGTTTCTGGGCATTTACTTTTCTAAAAAGCATAAAAATAAAACCATATGTTTTGAACCAAAGTAATTGCTTCATCTAGTTTTGGTATTACAGTGTCTGTTTCATTGCAATATGCATTGTAAAACACTTTTAGCGTATGAATACATGCTTTTCTGACAGATAATTAATAGACGCTGCACTATGGTTAACTTTAAACAGCTTTATCGGAAACAGTTTCCCAACATTCATTCTTTATTTACGTTACCCTACAATTGCAACAATACCAATGAAGAAACAATTATTACAGCACTCTGGATAGAATTTGTTTCTGAAAGTGTTAATAAATGTATTCGAAGCACAGGAAGCAGATAAATTGCTTCAAAGTTACATGAAACAAAAGCATACTGTATCACAGGGGTCACCAACGTGTGACCCGCGGGCTCAAGGTCGCCCGCAAGGACCAAGTAGGTTGCCCGCGTGCCTGTTCTAAAATTAACATTAGCATGATCAATGTTTTAACATTAACGAATATCAATACTAAAATAATTGAAGGTAAATTGAGCAAAATTTTTGTTTCTGAAGTGTGTATCGAGCTAGTAGCCCTTCGCGCATTAATCAGTACACAAGAAGTAGCTCGCAGTTGCAAAAAAGGTTGGTGACCCCTCCTGTACCAAAACCGGTTTTCGCAAACTACATACACGCAACACAGTGTGAATTAATTGCTACCGTTTTCACAGACATGTTCTTCGAGACGGCTACAGGTCTTTCACTTTTCCTGGTAGAGGTTCACCAGGTGGCGCTCAAACATTTTATCCAGTTGTGGGAATGAAAGAAGCTGGAGTGTGAGTGCTTTGAAAAACGACTTAATCATCTTGCATAAAAATGTTTTGATTTGTTTTATGGTTTCCACTAGGAGAAAATGAAAGCAACACTTTGTTGCAACTTCAGGGTGTAAGCAGTTGTTCTTCACCGTATTTTCGTCATCAAAAGAATATGCTTTTGAAAGGTTAACGTTTGCTAAATCGCAGAAGGGTAACAAGCGTCATGCTATGCCAGCGCAAAGACGCAATGCATTTTAATCCACGTTGTTTATAAAACTGTGAAAAGAAACTCTACTCTGCGTTACCCAAAAGGGTCGTTCAAAATATGTTTTTGCAGTTAGACTTCTTTGAGGAAAGTACGATTTGCTCAAATAAAGCCGTAGATTTTATTTTCGGTACATGGCAAAGTAACGCGTTGCATCAAATTTTTTCAAGAGGATGTCGAAGAAGAATTTAACTTTTCAAAATACTGCGATCAAACTTTTCTCCAAAACTTTTAGAGAAAAGTTTGACTGTGAATGTAAGAAAACAATGATTTACTGATTTTGTATTGTGGGCAGTGGCAAAACAGAAGCTGCACTGTTTACTGTTTACTCAGTTTGGTGCACCTGATTTTAGAAAACCTTACATCATGGTATCCGGGGATGACGCCGGCAACGCTTTCGTGGTGACGGCCGCTACAGAAGACGCTCAAGATTGGAGTTACGTTTCCACAACGGTAAATATTTTTTTCTTTAATTAGATTTTGTGAAAGCAACATGAGTTGGGATGAATCAAATTTGGCTGACTTTCGGCACAATTGCCGTCTCTCCTTAAAACACGTCTACACAAATATTGGCTATTATAAGTCATCTGTTAGGTGAAGACCAGTGAGTGATGTTTAACGTTTTTCAAAGAACATATCTCCATGTTTTTACAAAAAACGGAAAATTGTGCTTAACGTTGTGCCTTATGCGAACTTTTTAGTGGAAGCAGTTTTGTAATTTTGCAGTTCAAAAGTGTAATGAAGATTCAGTTGTGTTGCTTTTTAATTATGAAAATGGATTGCCTTAGAAACCTTAAACGGTAGGGTATAGCGACAGAGGAATCAATTGCTGAAAATGGAATACTCAAAATGTAAAAGAGCTTCCACAACCAAACTTCAATTTTTTAAGAGTAGAAATATCCATTTCAGATATTTCAGGCGATTGGCACAGTTGGAGGAATTGCTGTTGGAGACGTCAACGGAGACGGATTTGCAGAAGTCTTTCTTCCGATCTACGATTATAACATCATACGAGTAATGTCGTACTTGCAGTAAAGCATGAGTATGCTCAGCTGGGGATAACTTGTTCCAGGTTGCAAAGGATCTTGCTCAGTTTTTGGCTGAACGCGTGAAATAAACCGATGTGTTTCTGCAGAGTGGTGTTTGTTGACAACAAGATATATCCCTTGTCTCTCCGAGAGACTAAAGCATTTTTATCCAATATGTTTTTTGGGGAATAGTTGATCCTTTACTCTGTGCATTTCCAAGTAGCAGAGTTCAGTTGTTTAGCTACTTATTCAGAAATTTTTTACAAAAGACATTTACACATGTTTTTCGTGTTACTGATTTGTTTTAGATATTGATCTCTCAACTTTGCGTGCTTTATACTGTAAATAAATTTGCAAGAGCAGTCATTGAAAACAACAATATTTGCTACGAGAGTGAAGTCAGTAATTAAGTTCAACTGAAACAGGGAGGTCAGAGAGTTATTACAGAAGGAAATCTGTCAACATTCTTTAGTGCATGAGAATTACAAAAAATAAAACAAACCTTCATAGAGATTGGCTGTGATTGTAGAACTTAGTGAATCAGAAGTAAAAAAAATAAAAAAATAAATAATCAAACGCAAAATTTCATCAATACAGGGTCATTGGAGTGTTTTAGAGTTAATTAGTAAATTGACTAAGCAGGTCAGATGTCCCCTTCTATTCTATGGACAATAGTTCTGTAAATTCCACTAGCAATAACCTCCGTGACTGTGGTTAAAAATTTAAAACTACAAGTGATTTTCAAACAACATACCTCTTAATGTGTATTCTCTTCATATTATGTAAATAGAGTTATCATATTCGGAAGCTAATGTTGGATGTTACTTCGTTTTCCCCTTTTATTTTGTTGATATATGATTTTCTTTGATATTGAGATGAATTTAACTGCAGTGTTCAAACGCGAATGTAGTATTCACAAATTTTTGTTCAAAAACTACGCATTTGATAAAACGAAACTACAACGAATGTAACATCAAAGTAACCTCACAGCACCAACTGCAATCAAACAAATCTCTGTAGTTAAATTCAAAGTGAAATGTCGGTAGTAGCGGCAATCAAATAAATCTCAGTAGCTTTCCGAGTGAGTAATCGTTGTTGCAAAATCGATTTAAGACCAAAAAGCGTGAATGCGAACGCGAAACCAAATACCTGGTTAAAGCATGTCAGAATAGAGTGAATGCTGTTTTCGAAAAAATTTTCTTCAAAAAAATTTCTACCCAGGTTCTCCTCGTCTTTTCAGAATTGTCATTGGAGGAACAAAATAAACATTGTGTATTTTTTCTGAAAAATATTTGAATTTTGAACAAGTGATTGCCGATCATTCTCTGAAAATTTACCAGTGGCATGTTATAAATTTCCTGAATAAACCTTCATTCAAAGGACTACAAAATGACTTAAACGTAGAGGCAATGAACGGAAGCATACACAGTGCTACTGTACGTTATTTGCTGCAGTAATGATAACGAAGTGCTGGAGTTTGTTATGTTTTAGCAATTTACACAACTCAGCTACAGCTGGTAACCAATGTTCCTTCTAAGGTGCAGAGCTGCGCAGTACCACCAAACCATTTGCGCCGTGAAATCTAATTCTCGGGCATATGCAACGTTCCAAATTTAACATCGTTTATATATCGCATAGCCCTTTTAACGCTTGAAAAGCTTTTCTGGTTGTGATTCTAACTGGTTGCACATTTCCATGCGCACTAAAACAATTATTTGCACAGTTCAAATTTTTCTTAGGTGGAACACTGTTGAAAACATATAAGCATACGCGTTTCTATTCGAAAAGTTTAGTGGTGTTTTTTTATTTCCGTTTTTGTAAGCATTGATGAAAGAAACACACGATACAATGAACGAAAAACACAAAAATTTTGTTTCCGCAGGTGGTCATTTTTCACACAAGTATTCATTGAATTTGTTCCCCTTGCTCAAAATGGTATGTTTTTATTGCAGTACTTATACGTTTGGAAAATAAAAGGTACGAACTTCGTCTCACTTTGCGTAGGGAAATTTTAATCAGACAGCAATTTTGCAAGTACTGTGGAATATCCTTTCCACTGCAATATTATGTTTTATTTTCCGATAAAGATTTCTTGCAGTTATCTATTGCAATGGATTTAATGAACACTGGTAGTCATAGAAATAATTATATTAAATGCAGTAGATGCATTCTATATTCCCTTTTACTGTCGTTAAATGGTGAAATAATTTTTATGTAGTTAAAAGATACATCAACAATTAAAAATGGGTCTTTCTAAGAGTTTTTCTCGTTACATGCCCTCAAACAGCAAATACTAACTTTTTTGCTATTAGAAATTGCTGTTTAGCAGTTTGTTCTTTTTCTTCGAAAAAACGTTTTTTTTGCATTTGCTTTTGATATCACTGCTGCGCGCAGAAAACTGCTTGGTTGATTGTCCTGCGGTAGACACCAGAGCTTCATTAAATACATATCTTGAATCGATTTTGTGATATTTCATGCACTGCTCTGGTTTCGAGAAACAGTGCATTCATCAAGACCAAGCAACATATTCAAAGATAATTTTTTAAACCAAGCTTTCCGAAACGTTTATTCCTTTTCTAATCTATATCCCAATAATGCATATAACGGCACTTAGCATTTATTTTTTATAAGCATCGTAAACCTTATGCTTCTTCAATTTAATGCTTTGATGATAGCTTTGTCAGCAGGAGGGCGGCAACAACAACCTGAGGGGGAGGTGCAAATTGATTGTATCTTGTTATACCTAACAACTAAACATGTTTTTGTTTCAGGGTGTGGTGTTTATAGGTGTCGAAGCTCTGTTGGGCATTTTCATTTATATCTGTAGGCAACGAACCATCATTCACTTGTAGAGGTTGCCGAGCGGAGCTTCGTCAGCACTACGCCACTGCTCGTTTCCTCCGTGATTGCGGGCCTGAGCAGAAGATATCCTGCGAATGAAACGTCTCTTTCAAATGAATTCACAGGAATATCTCAGTTTCACTGTATTGTTTTTTATGGAATTTAGTATGAACTAAAACGCTGTCACCAAGCACAGCACCTTATATTGGTGAACGATCATTATTCAAAAACATTTCTTTTGCCCAGACTAGGCAGAACAAAGAAAATATGTTTACTTACGGTAACGATAAACTTATCTGTATTTGTCCATCATTCACGTTGTGAAAAGGGTAACTATAATTTCAGTCAAGATGCTGATTCACTCGATGTTTTGTCATAGCCCTTTTACAAAACGCGATTAAACGGTTTTTGTGGCTCGAACTTTTTCAGCCATAACTCACCGAACAATCGCACAGGAGATCTAATCGAAACATCGAAAAATGCAGAAAGCCATGTATCTTCGATTGAAATATTGGTATTTTTGGTTTAAGAGTTCAGTGGGACGAGGTGATCCCTGTAAAATTTTGGAGCCTGTTAAAAAAAACCCAGAGCAATTTCACTCGTTTTTCGAAAAATGACTTGCTACTTTGATTGCAAAGAACATATTCTTCAATGAAATTTGAGGAGTGAGTGTTTATTATTTTCTCTTTTCCTACACCATTTAGGGCGTAAGGACTGATCTGCAGCGCCATAGCTACTTGCTTTGTGTTGAATGTCCCGCAGCTATCTATGCTGCATTGGTAGTGAGTTCATGGCAGCACTGAGTGTTACGCGAAACCGAAACTAAAGTTAATATTCCTTCTTTGCCCCATATGTGACACTATTCACCAGCGGTTTATCACTGGCACATTTTTATCAAAATGAAAGTTCCTCTGCATCTTTCACCATGAAGAAGTAATCAGCGGGATTTCTGTCATCATAAACCATTATTTCCATGACAATCGTAAGTTCAAGCAGCTTTTCACAATCGTTCTTATCTTGAAAAGTCTGTTGCCGTACGGAGAAATTGGTTGCTCTCAAAAACTTGCTTATGATGAGAACGAGTGTAAATCAATGCTTCATTGAGCAGAGAAAATATTTACCAAATCCATCTCTGATTTAATGTTGCAGCATTTCCTGTACATTCTCAAATAAGATTTCAACAAAAGATGAGTAACGAGATAATTATTTGTGCAAATGAAAGTCATGAATGACATCCGCTCATAGGGACATAAACCTGGCACCTCTACAAATATCATATTGTAATTTGCATGTGAGTTACCTTAGATAAGATTCTAAGTCTGCAACATTGTTCAAATTTCAGCAGCCTCAATCCTTCCTTCCCGAATACGAACTACGATAAAGCCATACTTAACGTTCGTAGCACACTCGGAAAGCGTGAAACAATATTTTATAAATTTTCTTTTTCCGTCATAGACGTATGCAGTCTGAAAAGCATATTTATTATGCAAAACACGAAGGAAATAATGCAGGTTCAAAAGTTGATAATATTTAATATCTGGTCCAAGACTATAATGTAATAGCTGCCAGTCTCGGAGGCTACTGGTTTGTTTCGTCCAAACTGAAACAAATAGAATTTGCCTTCACAAACTTTCCTCTCAAATTCTGGCCAAATGTCNAAACCATCGAAACTGATATCTTTTCACAGTATTAAAAAAGTNCATTTATTTAAAGTTTTAGAGATTTGATCACTAACAATGTACTGTACATAACGGTTAACACAAAAAATNAGTAGCTTCAACCTACAAAGAGAACATATCACACATCAGATTATAATGTAGTTGTGCTGCAATGCTTTTGCAAAAATTATATTCTTCCAGTAAGACATTCAAAAAAACATATTTTCTCTAACATGTACGACTTGACAAAAACGTCATCACACACGCAAGAAAAGTATTTTCGAAAAAAGTAAATGGATTAGTTTCTGCAAGCAATAAAACAAAACACAACATGAACATTATTGCATAACGCTTCTTCGCTTTTAATAATTTTAATTAGAAAATTGTGAAACGAGATTGGATCTCCTTGCAAATTGCTTGCATTTTTCATGAAATATGCAACATCTAAACTGCTCATTGCACAGAAAACAACATGGCAACCAATAAAAACTCGTGTGAGACAGTTGAGCAAGATGCACGGAAGTAACCTCTTTGCAAAGATGGGCAACGTCGGGTGATAATATAAAAGTTACAAATCGACTAAAGAGCAGCAACGATGTAACATCCGGTAAAATCTCAAAACGACTTAAAATTCAATGTTTTTTTTTATAAATGCACATCAGTCGTAAAAAAATATGCGAAATTGCAAACTTTGATAACACAAAAGAGATGCAAGATATTATGCATGCACTGCATGCATGAAAAACCCAAAGACTAAACATACACATAAAGTAATGGGGAAAATTCACTTTGTACAATTTGTAGACACCTAAAAGAGCATTTGCTGCATTTTCAAGTTTTATTTTAAAAAACCTAATTGTAAATAACATTTAATTTCTATCAGAGAATCTCGGCAAAAAAAAGTTTGACATTACATTTCACCAGAACATCAGATATAAAAAGCAAACGCAGAACCAGTCACAAAAAGCAAACATACATACACTCTTATTCTTAAGGGTCGATATTCACTGCTTGGACTGTCACGTTTCATTGGAAAAATGCATCCAACTCATTCGTATCGTCATGAAATGGTTCGGTTCTGTCATCACTGAGAAGGTGTCCCACGAATGGATCACTCTGCAAGTGATCATGAAACATATCATTTTCGGCATTCACTGATGATTTCGTTGTCCGATTGCAGGAATGGGAATTGAGCTCATCAGCTGTGTAAAAATTGATCCAGTGTCTTCCTTATTGAAAAATGTCCAATAAATGGATCATGTCGTACGTTATCGCAAGACATATCACCTTGCGCGTTTGCTGATGGTTC
>JGI24159J19872_10009570_pt1 | contig 12696 bp, 6 predicted proteins | sample Ectturendosymbi4_FD_19872 | JGI IMG/M metagenome (IMG submission 19872)
CCAAAATATGTATGGTTATTGATCGTTTTGTCAAAAAAGTTACCTGACCAGTTGGGTCTTAACTGCTATGCAGTCAGTACACATCCGTATGAGCTCGCCCTTTAGCCCCCCCTAAAAAAAATCCTGGATCCGCCTATGACATTGCCCCCGTTCTCCCACCTGGCTACGCGCCTGGTGGCAACCGTATTCTGATTGCAGGTTACAGACCAGCGCAGGCATTCGTGATTGAGCGAAGTTTATGTGCACACCGATTCGGTAATTCACATAAACCAACACAATTTTCAACAATCATGACTATTCAGTTTACATAGAAATCTGTATACTGTGTCCACAGATAGTCCAGTGATAATGTTCGTTATAGATGAAGTGCGGGACCCATGGAACACGGAGACCGAGAAAACATTGAAATTACTTCCCAGCTGGTGATCTCTTTCTGTGTGGTTGTGAATATTGTATTTACGGACAACAGTGTTGTCCGTTAACAGGAAAAATCTGTGTCGATCTGAAAAATATTTAAGCATTTTTTTCATTTTTGAGACATCGAAGTAAAATATTTTGCAATCGTTTAGCGATTTCTTTGTCTGTCATAATTTCAATGTGGAAAGATCCAAACGTTTCCCAGGATAGGTTAGGAGTTAAAAAAATATCTCACAGAAAATTGGGATGATAGGTTTGGGATGCAGTGTAAAATCGTGCACTTTTTATAAACTTTTGTGTTGATGGGACCCATGGAACGAGGGTGTTCTATTGGTCCTTCAGTTCGTATTTTCTTGTTTTTGCAAAAGCTTATTGCACAAAAGAAAGACCAACAGAGATTTTTTTACTGCGAACAACCTAAATAAAGTGTTTTATGATGTCAAAAAATCAAATAACTTGAGACAGGTGGCAAACAATATATATTCCATTGATCACTCTATAACTTTGCAGCCGATCTGAAACCTAATACTTTTACACAGAGTAATGGGGAGACGATTTCAAGGAAGTCTGTGGTCGCAACTTGGATAACTAATTTTCAAATTTTAACGTTTTAGCTTTAAGGTAAGGTTAACATAAAGTAGGCTATATTTTGTGTAAGTGTCTGTGTTGCCAGAGAAGAAGAATGTGCTTTGAAGCACCTTTCTTATCAAAATTAATGTACTCATTGAACAAAAAGAAAGCGTGTGGGGGTCAGAAAAGGTAAAATCAAGAAGCTTAGCACGAACTATAGTTTTTAATCCTCATAATTTGAAACTTTTTTCAACAAGTTGAAAATCTTATATAGTCGCCCTGAAGTTTCGTTGGAAATGACATAGACTTTATATGAAACTGGAGTAAACACTGCAGATATTTTCTACGTGCATTGAATACCAGTGTGCTGTAATATAGCCTAAAGATTGGCTCCGGAGGTAGAGAACCTAAAAATATATAAACTTTTCTTTCGTTTTTGTGGTGTTTTTGCACAAGTTTAAATAAAAATTGTGAATTTATCTTCTTAGTTTGCACATATAATATGACTTGCAACTAAAATTATAAAGTTTTCGAATGATGCGAATAGAATTTTGTTCAAACGTAGCGAAATTGCATTGGCAAAGCACTCAAATAATGATCATTTTCCACATTTGTGCGTTAAACTTATACCGTATATATAAAACAAAAAAAGCTTGGCTGATGCGAACTGATATTTGCTGGTAAGTTATTTTTGACAATGAAAGAGAATACTCAAAAAATTGGGCAAGCATCATCGAGATAATTGTTGTTGATTTTTTTAATAAGGAATTGTTCCATCGGTCTTTATGGGTTGTTCCGAAGATCCCACTGAGGTGGGACTCACGGAACAAAATTGAAAAATTGTCAAACTTAAAAGAACAATATAAAGCATTCACTGATTTTTATAAAATTTGGAATGAACACTTTTGGTCCATAAACCTTCATCTGAACAAAATTTCAGCAACTTTCGCTGGATAATCTAGGTCCTACGCCCGTTTGAAACAATCCGTTCCATGAGTCCCACACCTCCCCTACTTATTTATTCCCTGACTTTATGCTGGGGAAACATTTCCAACAGCAATGTAACCATGAAATTTGCACAACTGCATTATTTCTTATGACAAAATGTTGGGGGGTACAAGAGATATTATGTCCCCCCCATTAACTCGGTCCCTGTATATATACCTAACGAACACAATCATCTGCGCTAAACCAGACACATCGGTGGATTCATATAACTGCAAAGCATGTTTTCCATTTTTCACTCTATTATTCAGTTGGCACTTAATATCTTAGCTAATTTAATTGACACGTCGGTGAATGGTATTAGCAGACAGTGGTGTTCCTTTTATTTCCTCAGTTACACGGTCTCCATTCATAATTTGACTGGTTGCAATTGCAGCAGGTTTGATGAGTGTTTCTCCGATGGTATGTTTTTTTTCTTTTGCCACTTCATACAATGCCTTTTGAGATTTTTCTAAGATTGTTCTTTCAATTAACAACTCTTTTTCCAATCTGCGAAAATAAGGTATTGGTTTTTCAATATTTATGGTAACTTTAAATTGTTACACGACCCAGAGTGGACATTCTCGCGACCCACTAATTGCGGACCTCAGGATTAGATGACCGCCATGGTCCTTCACCAATCCTGCGTGACACAGCGCCCCTCTTTGTTTACACTGATCAGCTATTGTGCCATTGTTTTCATCTGTTCCAATGTTCGCTGATGGTTGGTTTACTTAGTGCGATGGATTTTTATGGTGCTTCTGCTTGTTGGCGGGGTCATATGAATCAAGCATTACCATCATTGCATGACACCAGAACAGCGAACCTGGTTCTTGTGCAGTGTCAGGCATACCGGCAAATAAACTGTCATTGCAACAATTAAATAAATTAATCGGAACTTAGCGGCTAATTTCAAGTTTTCTAGAAATTTTTGGTTCGTACTCCCAATTTCCAGGGGGAGAAAATGCCCATTTTGCGCCTCCTGCGGACGCCCATGCCTCTCAGTCAGAACTGAACTCTCGTTTTTCTTCTGACATTTTTCCTTTTAACGCAAACTTTTTGTAAAATTGCTACACTGGTCAATTAACTTGCAACTTTATTACAAAGTCTATGCTTGCAACAAATATACGCATGCTTTGTGTTCGGAGTACTGCAGCGTTAACCTAGTCTAGTGGTTAGCTTTGGTAGCGTGATAACTTTATTTCATGATGCAACTTTCAACACAAGAACTTAGAACATAATGAGGCTTACTTCATGTGAACCAAACTGTCACTTCTGTTACTTTGTGAATGGTTTAACTGTTAGTATTCATTAAATATGAATAACAAGTCATGGGCGTCAGAAGGATTTTTCCAGGGGGGGGCCAAAAGTGGTGAAATGGTTCTTTCACACTCAAAACTAAAAATTAACCTTTTTTGCTGAAGATTTCAAAATCCAGACGCCCATGTAACAGGCTACGCATACAGAAACGCAATGAACATTGTAACAATTACATTACAAAAACGAATTATGATGGGGGCGTTCAAAACCGCGCAGTTCGCTTTGATGTTCGTTCGCAATAGAGCCCATGCATTGTCAACTGGGCGTCGTAAGGGACGCTTGTTCCCCCCCCGGGAATTTGCAACTTTCAGCAAAAAAAAATTGTTTTCTTAATTTTGCGTGGGAAAAAATTTCACCACTTTCAGCCCCCTTAGAAAAATTTTGGAAAAATCCCCTAGTGCCCAGCCCTGGAAAAAATCCTTCGGACGCCCATGGGCGGCAATGCACAAGCAGCAAGTTTGCGTAGGTTTGTGGATGCTGCGCGGGGCCCTATTACAAGCAACGGGTCAAAACCAGCGCTGCATATATGACGAAAACTATGTCTTCCAACATCCACTGCTTTGGCAACGCATTTCGTTCGAAGCACAACGCATCGATCGTGGAGTCGTAGCAAAGAGTCGACATGCACTGAATGCCGCTTCTCCTTCCACAGAAACGAGTTCGATGGTGAACTTCATAGCGAGTCTGAAGACTTGCAGGGCATTAAAAAGTGTGCAACTCATTGGTAACGCTACTTTTTATCCGGTTAACCGACAGAAATATATCCCAATGTCGGATAGCAAACAAGCTCTTGGTTATCCGGTTAACCATTATCCGGATAATACAACCCTAATCAAAAGTATAACGCCTGTTTTGTCGACACAAGCTAAAATGAATGTCGACTTACATGTTAAGCTTCATGGATTTTTAACAAGATTTTTATAGCTTCAGGCGCGTAATAAACTTTTCGCAGCATCATCGGCACAAATTCATGCTTTCGGCTTCTCTCGAATCTCTCGTTCAATGACGTTCGTGCTTGGTGTCCGCAGAACCAGTTGCATCCATGCAATGGTGGATCTAGGCTTGGTGCAGCGGCTTGGCCAGCCACGAAATTTTGGGAGGTATGTTTTAACTTCAAGCGAGCAACTGTGTTCGCTTTGGGACACCGCCTCTTGGAGCACAAAAACACGATAGCTATCGAGGTGCGTAATGGACCCGTTGGGCCCCCTGGATGCGTTTATTCACGGCAGCTGCGCAATATTTTACAAACATGTCTTCGAGTTTTCCTGAAAAGTAACACCCCAAAATCTCTGCACCCTTCGCATATTTACAAAGGACCGCAAAAAGCCGGGATTGTTTTAGTGCCGATCACATCAACCTATCGCCTGAATGCATCCAAGTGTCTGGACTTCGTGTGTTTGTGTTTTGATAGGAAGTTACGTTGGTAACCTAACGAAGCTATCCGTGCGTCAAATCCTTGACCGACTGCCTGCGTTATAACCTGTGGGATTATAAGAGCAGGGTTAATACAATAATGTTTCGAAAATAAACTTTTGAACTCAATCAACGGAACTGGCAAGCTATGCTTGTAGCTCTGTAAGCCAAACCTGAGTTCCCGACAAAAGTTACTGTTGAATAAAAGTATCAATGAGCTTCTAGTGGAAATCCAGAAACACTTATTTGATTTTGATGTAAGATTGTTGAAGAACGGTCAGCTTACATCTGACTGTGGAGTAAACGTCAACGCGTGAACCAAGCGTTCCAACAAAACCTTCCCTTGGCATTCCGAAAGCGAACGACTTTGCACTTGATGGACTGCCGCAAGAACACTGGTGCATGGGCGAGCAAATAATTTCGAAGCTGTTGGGATGAAATTGCAATTTCGTTGATCACAACAACAGGTTGCGTAAGTGAGCAATGCTGGGAATATATGTATTACATCGAATGGCATGAATGCTCTTTAAAGTTCGAAGTGCCTGGTTTACACAACTCGATGCGATATTGAACAGCCATGGCTTCCATTGCAATACCGATACAAGGCAACAGGGTGTGGCAACTTGCGTTCAAACGGACGACAATTCAGATTGGACTAACACAACTTTTTGAACTGGCAGCAGGTCACTCAACTGTGAGATTTATGAAGCAACGCGAAGACCCTGGTTCTCAGTCCTAGAAGTTGATCCATGAAGGCAAAAAAGAAAAGGCGCGGCGAAATTGGCCACAACGAATTTCCGGACTCTGGTCAATTTCGCAATGTTTCAGACCATGTCCTACTAAAGATATCTGGGAAGCAACTTCAACACAATCGAAAAAAATGCGAGACAGCAGTCTTGTGATCTCGGGTAGTATTTCGAGCACATTTTTCGAACAATTGCACCAACAACTGCTAACCAGAGTCAAACATTTCAAATTTCTTAAAGTTGGACACAAAATTCAGAGCAGAGCTACTGCTATAAACGTAGTTTTTACTATCTACGAAAGGTAAAACGTATAACAATACGAGTTACTAACAAAACTATCTTCGGCTTTTCTGACCCTATCTAAAAGGATGCCTCTTCAGATTTTTGTTCAGAGCAACGTTCGAAAACGAAAATGTTTCCCGGTGTCAAGCGAAATTTCTGACTCGCGAAATCGCAGACTACACCCCATCTGCGCATGCGCAGAGTGATACTCTGAGTCATGCATTTCGCAGGCGGTGCTTATTCACTGAGGTGTCGAGTATGCTGACAACTGATACTGACGGTTTAGTGTTAGAGTTTAGGAATTGACGTGCAAGACCAAGTGAAATATTTTTCAGTGGTTATTTATTTCCAAGCTGTCGCTTATTGGGGACTGGGCAAGTTGACATCGAACAAAAAGCTTTAATTTTCGCAAGCGACCTCAAAAAATTATTTGCTAAAGCAGATTCCTTTACTCTGAGAAGCGAAGAAACAACTGACATACCTCTGCGAAATTTCTGACCGATCGAGGTAGGAAATTTCGCTTGACCTTTCACGCGAAATCCCTGACTAGGTCAGAAATTTCGCTTGACACCGGTAGTAGTCGCAGTTAATATAATTTGTTGCCCTAAGTATTGGATGTTCAAACCAAATGCCCCCAAACGACATGAACAGCGCCATACCTATACTCCTCCAATCTTCAAATGTTCTTTACCGAACGAGACAGCTGCAGCGGCCTGGACGCTTCGCAGCCGAACCAGCGCAGGAGTGGGGGGTGCTTGCTATTCGCACAGTACAAAGAAGATAATTTATAGCAACATACGGGACGCGCAGCAAGTGCGCAGCGACGCCGTCTAACCGAGAATCATTTGTCTCGTGCACCGCGTCCAATACACTGTCGCTGGATCGCCAGCACTTCAACACTGAAATCAAGAGGTTTTCGTTTGTCGCATTGGCGAGTCTTTAAGCAAGCCTTTCAGTTTTCTGTAAACGCCGCGAGATCTCGTTTCCACGTAGAACGCATCGAATTGCGTCATTCCTTTTGCGAAACTGGACCGGTGCGGCAGACCCTTTGCACTTTGGTGCGTCAGCTTATCGTCGGGCACGGTCTCTGTCTCGGTTTGACTTTCGTTGCTTATCTCGCCACCTGGTAGAGATTTTTCAACTGTGGGTTTTCCGCTTTGCGGCGCCAAAGAGCATTCCTGCGACGGTAGAGACTCGACTCCATGAAACTCAAGATCGGACTGAGGAGACGGTTCGCAAGGATTTGGGGGCGGGGAGAGGGGGCTATCTCTTTCCGAGTCGCTCTCTTTGACCACGATCACCCTCTTGTCCCAGCGAACGCTTATTTCTGCAGCAGTCGAGTTGACGTCATCGGGAGTGATATCAATAACCGCGCCGTCATCGGTTTCCGATGACAACACTATTACGTCATTCGTACACTCCCTGTCCCCCTCAGCGCTGGCCACGCGCTGCTCCCTGAGACGCCTCAAAATGGTCTCTTTGCGTATTTGCAATTCATCTTCCGTCAGTTCACCGACATCTTCGCCGCCCATATCCTGTAATGAAAATCGGCCGTGAACAAACGAAACCGTGTTTTTCTTTTAAGTGAACAACATGCATCGGTGGTTTGGAGTGGTGGAAGTGCAGAGGCAAGCCGCGCACTGTGGCACAGTCGAAACATGACTTTCGCTCACCTCGTTATCATCGTTTGCAACGATGCTGTTTTCTTCAACTCCGTCCTGCAATTCACCTTCTTCCACTTCTCCTTCGCTCGGAATCTTGGAACAAAAACAAGTTCATTTTGATTGGTTCTTTCTGAGGAGAGGAGATTCTTTGCTTGATTTTTAATCAAGCTTCTTTTTTTCAACTTTTTCTTGTTTCACTTAAATACCAACTCCTTCATGAGAGAGAACAAACGCAATTTAAAAGAAAAATCAGAAATTCGTGAAGTCGCTCCATCTCCCTACGTCACCGTTTCGGCCTTTGTGGCCTCAACACCGCCTGGACTATTGAGTTACACGTGGCCACTTGAGGTCAAACGCAGGCAAGTTGGTCTTGGTCACAATTTCCGATGTAAATATATAGTTAGAGCTATTGACACAGACGGATACCGAACTCAAAAATAAACCAGGCAATATTAGTCAGTACCATAGACAGATACGAGGGGAGCACTTTGCCGTTAGAACGGTTCAGAAGAATATTGTAGAGCATGATTGTATATGCATGGTATACTCTGCAATCTTCAGCAAAACAATCATTTTCACTCAGCGGACAATTAGTTCGATAATCTCGAATTGCTGTTACGTGCTTTTCGTGCACTCAAAAAGGCATTTAAGACGAGTGGCTGTGAATAACAAATCATGATGGCGACACCTCGTGACGATGTTGAGACGAAATTTGCCGCGAAGAAATTTACCTTCCACACAAATTCGGATGAATTTTGTGAAAACCGCGAGATTTGCTAGGGGCAAACAGCTCATTGATATAAATGTAGAAAGCAAAGGAAGTGTGAGCGCTCCTGGAACTTCCTGCCGTGTTAGCCCGCGGTATCAACCAATTGGATTTACAAAAAACTTTCCACATTTTACAAACCAAGATGGCAAACGAATTACAAAAAGATGTCACTTAATCGAATGAAACTGCTGCCAGAGACATTTTTCGTTTTTTTAACATCTCTATGACAGAATTCAGTTTATATGGAAACAGGAGGCTGGAACTGGAGTTCTAGATATCCCTGGAACGAGTTAATGGCCACCACGACATTAAGCACCAACGCGTCGACAAGCTTTTGCACATTTTCAAAAAAGGGCAGTTACCTTAAAACATTTTAGAACTCAGACATCAAGAACACTTTAGCTAGCAGGTCGGTAAGACAGCTCGATTGAAAAGCAAATTAGGCTGGCATGGCAACAAATGAAAAATCGCTGCGTCTCTTTCCCGCTTTGATCAACTTCCATCACATCTTAACCGACCGTTGTTATTTGAAAGCAAATGACAGCTTCAGTGTTTGCAAACGAGAAATACATAAGAGNCGTTGATAGGACCAAGTCAAATTGAACAACAAAAAGCTCACTTCGATCGCTTTCCCGGGGCTTTTCGTGTTTTCGTCGAATGACAGGGTTTTGGTGATATTCGCATGGTCGATGGTCACGTCAGCTGAACTCTCTGCGACACAGACATGCAATTCGTTTTGACACCTGCTGGAAAAAACTACTGTCCGGACAAGAAAGCGTAGCTTCCCCGAAAGCTTATACCATTTTTCAATAAAGAGTGACACCTATTAGCAAGACTGAACATTACGATTAATTCCAAGTCATAGTCAACCCAAGGAGCGTATGCGGTCGAATTTGTTCAGCGTCTGTCATGTTTCAAGTCAATAGAAAAAAGCTTGAATTTTGACATTGAGAGCGAAGCGTTTCCTTTTGACCACGTTTTAGGCCAATGTCCACAGCTCTGCTGGTTCCTTGACCGTCACTGCACAAGGTATGAGGTGCCTGCGAGTCTGTTTTAAAGAACATTGTCGCTTTTCGAAAACAACAGCGCTGAATGTCTTCCACGAATTGGATTGCGAAAGCTTTCTATTATTCTTAAATCATTTAAAACCGAGCACTGTAAATTCTGTGCAGGAAGAAAGCAATAACGCACAAACAGCATTGCTTGACAGTAACATTGCATAAAAATGGCGGCTACAGTTCGAAAGCATATTATTGACGACTCACCGGTTGCTTCAGGTTCACTGTCACCATCCATGTCCATGTCGACCTCCTGTGTGTTGTCCTCAACATCCGGGTGCTGAGGCTCGGGTTCGGTCTGTTTGCGTCTGCGCTTACTCGATCGGACCTCTTCAGTTTCTTTTTCGAGTTTTCTGGAATTAAGAAAATTTCCGATTTTAATGTCGAATCGACGACAGCGTGTTTGGACCAGAAGCGTGTACAGCCAATGGCTTGCGTTTGTTCGGTTTAGCTTTCATGCTGTTAAGTACATGCTTCTGAAATTTCTTAGGGCATACATCATAATCAACTAGATATTGCGGTTGATTGAAAGATCGGAATATGTTCCAATTCTCACCTACAGTCATGGGTCCGATGTTACGAGCAAAGGAATGTTATCTGAAGTTAAAGCGGCAGAAACTGGACTTTCGCGATGAGTTTACGACGTAACACTTCGACCACGTGACCAGAACACCACAGGAAAGACTGGCGACCCCTGCTGGCTGCAACCCTAGAACCCAGAGGCCGATTAAGGACCAGGCGACGCGATTACATCTCAGAACTTTGCTTGCTGTGGAGCTAGCAGAAGCATCAGAGGTTGATAAAAACGGAGGTAATTCGAAACCTCCTTGAGTTTCTGCTCCCGTGACCCTCTCGGGAGGAAAAGTGAGAGTGAAGAGTGATTGCGCTAATTACAAGATAAAATTTTTGATGAAAACCTCTTAGTGTTGCCTTTTCCAGTAAACACTTGAGAATTATGCAGCGCAGGAAATACGCCCTTCATTTTGACAGCAAACGAGTTAGAATGGTCAGTGCAATCCAGGTCCACAACCAGTCAACCGGGAAGTTTCCCCAAAAATTTTTGAAAAGCATGTTTAGTTGTTAGGTACAGCGATTCACAATCGTTTTAACCACAAAATAGTACAAAAACAAGTGAAAACCACTTTTTCCCTTCGAAAATATCAGCTCGTTGCGGCTCTGGTACAACTCTTCAGTTTGAGGACTCACCTTCTAAGCAAATTGTTTTTGTGAGTGTGGTATGACACCATGATGTCTTTACTATGGCGATCATCCATTGGCATGGCGTTCAACTCCCTATGTTTCTTGAAAAACAATTATAGTTTTGTAATACTTTAGATCAATCGTTAATTGTGTAAAACAGCATGCGCAATTCCCCTACATTTCAAAAAATAATCTTGAACAATACCAACAACATTCAACATGATAAGGTTCTTAACTGTGGTCTAACGGTGTATTTCACTATGTCATTGACGAATATTGGAAACTCAATTGAATTATGATAATTAATCGGTCGTTCCTGTCAACGACTCCAGTCACTAAAGATATGTTGACCTAACATAAAAAACACGATTTATTTTCTCTATCTTAAATGATTAGGCCTGACCGAACTTTGCATACAACGGTATTTATCAAATTGTTCACTGTACAACGGCCGCAAGACGTTTTAATTTACTTAAAGTTTACACGAATTTTGTGCAATTTAGGAGCTCGCTTCATGAAATCGCGACTCTTACTGAGGTTAACACGATGACCTGTCACATTGCGAAGCCGAATATTTCATTCCACCCGGTTTAAAACCAAATATAAACAACGCTTATTTTTAACGCGGGCGATATTGCACAGCAGAATGTGAACATTGAAAATGTTCTTATAACATGGGTATCAACTACCTAACTACACAGCCACGCCAATAGTCAAAATGCATTCATTATCGCATGCAGAAAACATAAAGCGGTCTCACATCTCTGATATGCTTCGCTGGTTTTGTGTTGAATCCCGGGTAATCTATGATCTTGTCCACATCCAACATACCTGGTCAAAAAAACAACAACAATGAAACAAGGAAATAGCTGTGCATGTATGATTGCTTCATTCATGAAATTTAGCTGGAGGCACCCTGTGGATGGATCTATATGAAGATGAGCCTATTTCAATGAAAGGAGCCTTCTGATGGAGTCAGTTTGAAAGTCTGTCTGGGCTTTGAAAAGACATTCACTTTTTCAAGGACGATACCTGTTCAAACGAGACTTTCACAGCCCTTTGCGCTGCCACATTGCTTTAAAAACATCCCTTTCATCGTAAAGCAAAAGATTTCATCGGAATATGTAAACCTGATGACGAAATAAGCTGCAGCAAATATATCAGCCGATTGTGGTTAAGCAAACTTACAAACGAGATGTGACGACACCGCCGGATTTGAAAATCTGACGGTTTGACATTTTCAAATGCTTTCGTTAGACTATTTCACGATTATTTCCTTGTCTCTTTTCGTAAACTCTTTCGCAATTGGCACATTAGCATCAGAACCACGAGATAATGGTTTTTGAGCATTCCAGTTGACAGGGATGACGTAACAACTTGGCAGTTGAACAACAAAAAGCACTGCTGGCTGAATCAACAACTCTGTTTCTAAGGTACACAAGAAAAATCTGTACCGTCTTTGTTCGATTGTACGCCGCACAAAATGGTGTTAAAAAATCCAATGGAAGCCGCCCTGGAACATTGGTTACTTGAGCCTGTAAGATCTTTCAGATGCTAGCAGGTTTGGCGTTTAATTGGCAACCCCGGTAATGATGCCTAAACCACGCAGCTTACAATCGAATAAATACGGTATATGCAAGAAATGCGACGACAGAAAAGGACGAGAAACTTCGCCATTCAAAAACAGGCATTTATTTTCTTCCATGAAAACAATGCAAAATATACTAATTGCTAGTGCTTGCCAATCCAACATTCAAGACCAATTCTAAATTCAAGAAGACTTTCGCTTCTCAAAAACTTTGCAAAACGTTTCTGAACGTTGCGTAAAAAAACCAACCGTCTTCTAGGTCGCTGTCGTCCGATCCAGTTCGCCTTTTCGTCCCCGACATGTTCAAGCCTGATCCCGCGATTTTCGCTGCTTCCAGGTGTCCAGGAGGATAACCCAACATGCGCATCTGGTATATGTACGGGGGAAGATCATCCTTGCCCATCCCCAGGGCGGCTCGCAGCTCCTTACTGTCAAAAAAGCACGAAAGTTTGAATTCCATTCGCAATTGTACATCACCGCGGATAAGCACACCTGTGCTACAGGAAACACAAACGTAACGGTAAAGTTGGCACCCTGGACGCTCAGTATAATTACGCAGCAGCAGTTAGCTAAAACATTAGCAGAAGTTGTTCCCGACAAGTTTACCGGCAGTTTATGCATGACGCAAACCATTACAGCAAGATTAAAATATAGTAACGGGATATAGCAGTGCCGGTTCTTTAAG
>JGI24159J19872_10009571_pt1 | contig 12695 bp, 9 predicted proteins | sample Ectturendosymbi4_FD_19872 | JGI IMG/M metagenome (IMG submission 19872)
GTCAATAATCCTGCTCATGATCAGGGGCCAGACAACCCCGAACATAGCATCACCAAGTTTCTTACAAAAACGTTTTGCGATGCGATACCCAGAAAAAATCTACAGAACTTGTTGAATATTTAAGCTATTTCTTGCTTAATGAAGTTTTTTTTTCTATGTAGTCAGAAGCTGCTCAAATTTGAAGAAATCTGCCTATTTTCATTGTATAAGAAGTGACGTGAATATACCACCTTCGTCATTTTTACTCAAAAGAAATGTTATTCTTGGTGGCTGTGTTTGTATAAAACTTCTTATTATCTATTCTTTCTACTTCATCTTTTTATAAGCACATGTTGGCAGCATGCTTATAACAAGATGCCACTCGACACTAGACACAAGATGATCTATGAAGTGTAATTGTTCGTATAATCCTAGCTTATTCCACCTGATTTTTTCTAATCAGCCTGGTTTTACATTATTCACCGACTTCTGGCAAAAACTCCTTGCACACCAAACTTTTGTTCATGTTGTATGATGACTAAACAAACTCCTGATCTCTCCTTCCATTCCAGTGTCCTGAAGATTCCTAATTTACGTACCTGATCTACGTTTGAGCCCAGTATTGGCCTTTATGTTTAGTCTTCATTCGACGCACTGGTTCCTGCAACAATGTACCATCCAGTCATGTGTACATCAACACTAGCAAATATGCTCATATTTGCACCGATGGGTCAACGACAGCAACAAAAGACCGTGGCGGTGTTTGCATTGAACATATTATCAAACGATACGCAATTACAATAAATTTGCATCGTTGTTTAGCTCAGAATTATATGTCATCGTCTACGACATTTGCTGTCATTTTCTTTTAAGTTTTCCAATCAGAGTTGTAAACGGGCCTCATTTTGAAGTCCGATCCTGTCAGGAGCACGAATTATAAGCTCGAACCCAGTCGGAGCCCGACATTTATTTTTGTAGTCCGATTTAGGTCCGAAAGCCATATTTACCAAGTGAGTCACAATATGCACAACTGCCGGGGTATTGGTGGCGTAGCAAATTAGGCTATATATGACCAAATAATTCACAATCCTTTTTTATTGAAGATTTAATCAACTCGATTGCTTCAACAGTAAGTGGCGACAAGTGTCCGTTTTTGCGAAAAACTTCTATATGCAGGCCCGAAATCGGCCCGAAACATTTTGACAAATTTAAGCCCGAACCCGGCCCGACCCGAAAAGCCCGGCCCGACTGACAAGTCTGCTATCAATGCCGTATTTGTAACAGAAAGTTTCAGTGGTTTGCAGGCTATTAGGAGAAACAGGCAAAAACACAGATTTGCAAATAAGATTATTCGTATAAAAAGCCTACGCCCGACGATATGATCGGCCATAACTCCTGAACAGATTGGGCTAGAGAGCCAGTCAAAACGTCCCTGGATTCGAAAGACAGCACGGAATCCAATGAATTTGACAAACAAGTACCTTTACATTTGAAATGTTTAGAAAAATTCATATTGTGTATTAACCGTATTGATTTTTTGGCAATTTTCAGAGAAAATAAAAAAAACTCGTTCCCTGTATCCATTTTAGCTTTTTCGATCCGGTTTTTGCGCTTCGAAGACCTGTGAAGAACCCAATAACACCATATTCGCAACAAAAGTGAGTCCGGGCTGTTTTTTTGGGGGGTGAAGTAGGGTGGTTATGTCGATTGACTTCCAGATGAAGTTCTGGGGTCCTGAGAACAAATTACAGGAGGTAATTGTTTTTTTTCTATAATGATCTAGGAGCGAATCTGAAGCTTTAGTGACCTTCATTAGCGTAATGGCCTAAGGGCTTGGTGAGTTACGGCCAAAAAAGACCAAGAAATTGGCTCAGCCACCTAGCGGATTTTTTGATTTTCTTCAAGCAAAATATTTATCTGTCAATATTTTGCCCTGAAATTTGGTAGGATGTTGTATGACACCCGAACACACCTGTTCTGCAACTTTGATGCGGTTCGTGAGTGTTGACTGGCACAAAAGTTGCTTGAACGGCAAAAATAAGTATCTTTGGATTTTGTCGATTTGATGCCCCAACAAAAAATTTCAATACTTTTGGTCAATATCGCAAAGCTAAGGTCCTTACGGACATTTTTTGTAGAAAGTTTATTTCCAAGGTTTTTGGTTTGAGCTCTAAGGCGTTGTGATTGGTAGCAACTCATTTTTCTTGTCAACGTGAAAACCAGGATTTTCCACAAAACGACGTCAGAATAACATCATCAGTGCGCGCAACGTACCTCACAAGATTCGTTGCTGTCTTCTGAATCCGACGATGCCTTCATGGACTCCCTAGCTCAATCGATTGAGGAGTTAGGGCCGATCATAACTTTGCCGACCACTGCAGTGGCTGGAGCGGGCGTTAAAGCTTTAATCTTCTAACAATGAGTTGTGAAATTGCTTTATGTGGGTTCCAGGACATGTGTTCTAGCACACTGTGATGTACCAGGAAATGAAATAACCTGCTCGTTGGAAAGGCAGGTTTCCCACGCGGTATTGAAAGTATTGAAAAAGTATTGAATTTCGAAATTGGTTTTCAAGACCTTGAAAAAGTNTTGAATTTGACCAGAATGTACATTAGGTATTGAAAAAGTATGGAAATTCTAAATGGAAAAGAAATCTTACATATCTGAGCAGAATTTACTGAAGTCAAAGCACTTATGCAGTGTTATGCAATGTGTAAAATTGAGTTTCATGATTAAGAATTTTGAAAAATTACGAGAAGTAATGGTATTGAATTTTTTCAATTTAGTATTGAAAAGGTATTGAAAATGTGTGGAAAATGACTTTTAAAAATGTGTGGGAACCCTGGAAAGGTTAGCTACGTCTTACAGTTGTTCACATCCAGAAGATAATGTTAAGTTCAAAATTGTACACTGTGTTCTGAATTACTCAGATANGAATACTCTAATTTCTGACGATTGTTTTAATTNATATAACTGTAAATATGTCAGTGATACTAAGGGCTGGGCGTACAAAAANATTCCTCAAATCGCGAAAGGTTAACTTAATTNCAATGTTTCGACTTCGANCTGGTCATTGTAGGTACCTTTTAACGCATGGAATCCACTCAATGAGTTATGGAAACATTGTAACATCCCAGAAACATTCCNTTACTTTCTTACTATCTGTTCCGCATGCTATTCATAAAGACTGAAGCTCAAGTTGACAACGTATAGGCTGGAAATTCCATTTGGATCTGCTTCTTTATCAAAATATAAAGCTACCACTTACTAGAAAACGGCATTGCAGAGCAGGGAAACAAATTCAATACGTCAACACACCACCCCTGAAAACAGTCACTGCACTACAAGACTCGTTTTCATAAAAGAACATCAAACCCATCTAAAAATGTCATTTTTTTGACATTAGCTCATCTCCAGTAACGGTTTGCACAAGCATTAGGGTTTGCACATTGTTATCAAAAAATGCCAGTTGCAATTTTTCTTTTAGGCAGAATTCATACGGTACTGCATGTAAGTGACCAAAACGACGCCTGGAAGAAAAATATAGACGACATCAAGACGTTTTTCAAGATTGCTGAGAACGACATTCGAGATGGTGTCTGGACTGTAAATCAGACTAAAGAGATGTTCACTGATGTGGACCTTCTGATAAAAGGGGCAGAAGCATTGTGTGCTGTAAGTAGAAAAGTCATAGGTAATTTAAAAACATGACATGCCGAGACTTTTTGTCGTCACTGGTTTCGTAGTGTAGCTGATGTCACCTTTGTTTCTGCTATAAAAAGTGTTTGACGAATATATCCCGCAGATGTTAGAAATACAATTTGATGACGCAAGCACCATTCGCTTGAGTTTCAAGTTCAAAAATAGTATTGGCTACTTTTGTACCAAAGCTGCGTGTCCGAAACAACCAAAAATTTAATGAAGCAAGACGCAAAATAGCTGGATAAACAGACGCTCCTGACTCGCTTAAAATCAAGAGGGAACGCCAATTGCCAAGAAAATAATCTAAAGCAGGCGCAGACCAGAGGTGATCGCGAGTACGGAGTGAACTCTGGCAGGAGTCTACAATTTTTGCCGGAGCATGACCAGGAGTCGGAATTTTGAATAAAAGCTGGAGCAGGAGCGGAATTTTCAATTTTTACAGGAACCAGATTACAGCTTTTATTGATTTAATTTTTTTGTGACGGGCTGATTGTTAGATTGATGTCATGGTTCTATTCTCTTGGGTGAATTGGACAGTGAACGGTTCACTGCAGTCTGCTGAAGATGAGGGAGGGTGATAGACTGGCGGGCTCTGTTCTGGATAGCGCATAGCTAATGCTCAACTGCTGTATTACAGAAATACTTTTTTTGGGTTTTGTGGATACATCAGTTACTGGAAGTTTGACGTCTGCGCTGTATCTTGTTTTGAGCGGTATTCACAATTTGTTATTTTTAGTGACATGTACAAGAGAACAGTGTATGTATAAAACGCAACAACAGCAGTGTGTTTTCGGCCAAACCAGCATTAATGCAGTTTACTTCAGGCTATTCCTAATCATGCCATTAATATTTTGCAAGTTTACAATATAAGGAGATGATTTAATTGTGTGAATAAGGTGAGCTGAAGTTACCCTCACTTAGAATTGTAAATGAAACGACCAATGGCCAATTAAGTGGTTTGCTGCATGTTTGTTAACGGTAACGAATACTTCATCCCATCTGATGTAGAACTCGCAACATATTTTTGTTTCAATTTATGGCCACAATCTCTTATGCACCTGATCGCTCATTTTTGATGGCATTTTGATAGCACCGATTTAATTATTCAACAGAAACTTGACCATCCTGTTGCGTGTAGCACGCCGCTGCATTTGTGTGCTTCTTTAGAAAAGGAAAATGCTGCGTTGTTTAAAAAAATAACTCCATTTCAGCATAAGAGTTACTGCAAAGGAATGTAAGAATTCGGTTCTCGACTTTCGCTGACATTATTTAGTTCAGAATCGCATCATGCGATGTCTTCTTAGAATAGGGTTACCATATGTCCGGAATTTCCTGGACATGTCGGATATTTTGTTGCTAAAATTTTTGTCCCAAAATAATTTTTAAAAATGCTCTTAATGTCCGGAATTTTGACAGTTAGTTAATTACGAATAAAAACTTGAATAATCAGGTTTGGGATAGTAAAACATGCCTTATTTGTATCTTATCTCTTTTAGCCTATTGTGTAACAATTCTATGATATTTTTGTCTATAATAGTGATGCTGTTTTGCGGTGAATTGGAAGTTGTAAGAACATACTGAAAAATACCGTAAAGCACTTGTTTGTTGTCGCTAAACGTAAGCATTGAGACTGTCAGGAATTTTGCCTCTGCAGATATGGTAACCCTATCTTAGCATCAATTAAAACAGTAGTTTGTAAGCCCAATACAAACGGTGAGCAAACGTACTGACTCGAAGGGTGATCACACTAAAACTTGTCTACTGGCTGGATCGGGAGCAGACGAATAGATTGTCTGTGTGACTATAAAGTAATATAAATGAGAAATAAAAATGATTTGCCTTTGTTCATACAATTTCTGCAATCTAGGCAGGTATGCAGGAGCAGGGGCTTAACGAGGTTAGATGGCGCCCGGGGCAATAAGTAAGTTTGGTGTCCCCATGTTCGAAGCTGAGGTCTGTCGGAAGCAAATATGCTGTTGAAGAAAGTACTTGCGACGTTGTTGGGACTTTTTTGCAAGTTTGGTGCATGCGTTTAGCACGTGTGTTCAATCAGACCGGGAAGGTTTCAAAGTGAAGTATTGCCAGCAGTTCGTGTAAGGCTTTGATTAGCCGCCAGTGATGACAGGTTATTTTGTAAAAACAAGCAAATTTGAAAACAAGCCCAAAATGGGTAATTTGACGGAAAAACAAGCCCAACGTGCGTTTGGTAGGAAAATTCAAAAAAACATAAAACCAGCAGGTTAGTTAAATACAAAAACAGGAAGGCAAATCCGAAAAAACAAGCCCAAAATGAGCAAATAGACACAAAAACACGCCCAAACGTCGTTTTGCAGTATATTGAAAGAGCAAAATGGCCATGAAAATTGATAAAAGAGCAATCCGCAATACAGAAATCTGAAAAAACAAGCCTAAAAAACAAGCAAATTTTAATCAAAACAAGCCCAAAAACAAGCAACCCGCAAGTCATCAAAAAAAACCGCAAATCCACAAAAAACAAGCCCAAATTCGCGGGAAAACCGCAAGGTTGGCAACACTGTTAGCAGCAGCGGCTGAAAATACTTTGACGATGGCGCACAGGCGAAACAGTCAACATGTACCACATGCGAAGCAAGAACGAACAACTGACTCACAAAAACGTGGTATTCACGCTGCAAGACCAAACGTCAAAGAATGTTGAGAAAACAAGGTCACTTGTGAGTGTACAAGGAAGGCTGACAAAGCCGGTGCCGCTGCAACAAGTGTGGCAAGCCGAAGTGCACTAGTCACCTGTACCCCATCTGCGGTGACTGCTTGTGACANATGTTATGTTGCGGGGGCAAAATTTGTGTTGTGTTGCTGGTGCACAGCTTAGTGTGTGTGCACGAACAAACGACGACCAGCTTTGGAAAAATTTGAAGAAATAAATGAATAATAAATTCCTTCAATTCAATTCGATCCACTCTTCTGTGTACCTAGGTATGCGTTTTCATCTGTGAATTTTCTTCACCGTGTTACCGTGTTCTGTGCTTGTTTGTTTTTTCTAACTGTGTTTATTTGATCTCTAACTGTTGTTTTGTCTTGCTTCTGAATATCAGCTGAGTCATACAAATACATTGATTCAGATAAAAATTCGGCCATTTTCTGCATGTCTCCCATATAGTTTCCAATGGCCTTAAAGTGCTGTAATTCACTCAGGGCTTGCTTCAGACACCTTGGTACCAGCATGGAACAGGAGAAATTCCTCAAGTCCACCACAGTTTTTTGAAAGAATATTAAGTTTAATCATTTATATAATTTTCGTTATTTTTTTGTATTTTCCTTTTAATCAATAACAGCATAAAATTAGAGTACAAAGTAACGCAAGTGTGCGCAAACGACGTAATAAGAGTTACATTTTCTGTGTACTTTGTGTTATCAACCTAAATTGAAAAAAGTATTGTTTTTTTCATTTTCAAAATGGGGTTATCATCACCACCTTTTAGGTTCCTGGGAACAAAAATCTGTTTTAGTGTTCTGGCAATTTCTAAAATGTACAAAAAGTGCAGCGTCAAACTGTAGCAATGGTCAGGTAAAAATAGGAAAAAAACAGAGCCAGTTTAAAAATCTCTTTGAACGAAGATAGAAAAAGTTTGCCTTAAATATACGGTAGGCAGTTATTATTTTTAGAAAGCGTCAAAATGTTTTTATACAGGCTCCAATTTCTAATTTTGAAGAAGTGCTTAGAAAAACCTCAAAATTTTTAAGATCATTTTTAATAATATTAAAGTTATCATTTTAAATGCTTTTTAAACATCAAAAATTTTCTTATTTTTATTACTGATAAAATTATTTAAAATGTTTTTGTAAACGTCAACGTGCTTTTTATTGTTTTCTTATTTATTCATAAAAGCTATTATTTGAAACAACGTCAAAATGTTTTTGTATATAAAAGCGAATCTATTTGAATAAGTTTTTATGAATGAGGTTGCGTAGTGTTGCGTGAAATTTATTTCCTACTTAAAAAAATATGCTGATGGATTCAAGCCCTTCACCTACGTAGAGGCTAGTTACTTGAATACAGATATGTGCAAGTTTGAATCATCGCAAAATGAAGAAAGCAGAACCTTTTTGACTGATTCCTCGAAAGCTTACAGCAGGGGTGCTATTGCCGGCCGCATTACTTTTGTTTATATGAAGTACGGCCACCAATGATTTCGAGTTTTATTTATGAGATACGTTTAATTAGAGAATAGATTTTATCCGGCGTACGTCATTTACTTGTGCCTAAAAGTACAAGAAAGGGTCAAATATTTCTAGATTGTTCCAGAATGTTACGCATCGTGTCGACTGATTTTCGTGCCTTGCGTTTGTTTTGCTTCAGTATACGCCAGCACGGCCGCCAGATCTTATATTGAAATTACATGTGGACGGCCGCAAATTTCATTATCGAAGGTGGCAAGGGCCGTACGGCTGCAGGTTGTGCACCGTTAGCTTACAACAAAGCTAGACCTTTCAATCGTGAAAGTTATTCTATTTAAAGTTTGCAACGACAATCCGAGAACCGTGTTTTTGAAGTGTGTCTGTTGAAAAACGTCAGTGATAAAAATGTTGGTCACATCCGAGAGGTTGATGAATTTGTATACTATGCATTGTTTGGACAAAAATGTCCATGGGAATTGCCGAAACTTTGCAACATCAAAGTGTTTTTATACAGGCTTGATTCATAATGCAATTACATTTCAAATGAAATTGGATGTGAAAATTGTCGAATATTTTCTATTTTCAGATTACGGACAGTGGAGTAGATGATTCCAACGAACCGAAGCAAAGTAAAACTGTGAGAGATGTTATAAGAAAACGAGAAGAGGAACTTAAGCTGCTAGAAACCTTTCAAAAGGAATGCGCTTTTTTTAACGGAGTGTGCGACTGGACTATGAAAAGTAATTTTATTTTTTTATTCATTACAATCACATAATGTATTTGAGGTAAGCATATCCAAAAGTTTGTTAATGCTCTGTAAATCCCTAAGGTAACAAATCTGTAAGCAATACAATAATACATGTCAACAAAATCATCAGTAACTGTAATATCAATAAACATTCATTTATTTTTGACTTTGCAGTTGTGCTTGCTGTTGCTCTCTCGCCTATAGAGTTCTTTTTCATGGAATATGTTACTGTTAGTACGTCAATTTATTGGAATAAAACGGTGATGCTCCAAGTCTTCATAATTTTTTCCTGGAAATAAATCGAGATAAAAATCACACTTATAAAAACAGCAGGTGCAAACTTGTGTATCAATAGCTTAAAAGCTTTCTCTAAAAAATCCTTCTTAAATTGTTGGATCAGTTCAACTGGTACGCGTTAATTGGTTGAAAACAGTAATCGCGAGGCCAGGAGAAACGTGTAATTAAAGGTTTAGGCACTGTACTTCCTGATGGTGGTTTGCACAAAATGCAACAAAAGCACAAAAACCATTAGAACAGCACAACTAAATCTCCAGCATGTTTTTAAGTGAACATTGGAACTTCAGTAAGAAAAAATGCACCTGTAGACCGACACCTGGTGATGTATTTTTGGCTGATAAAATGTTATCATTGGAAGTGTTAATCACTTAGCTTAATGTCTCTCTTTTAACCATAACTTATGACACTGACGTGGAACGGAGATCCCAGTGGTTACTGGTCGGTATAATATTTCAAAGTACCCTTAAACACTTCAAATTGTTAAATGAGACAGGAGTATGTCGGTGTCATATGTAATTGCAAATCCCGCTCCTAATGGCTTGGTCCAAAGCAGGGGTGCACAACCTTTTCGATATTGCCGGCCGCAGTGCGTTTATTTATGAATTACGGCACCGAGTAATTCTTAAGATATTCTATTTTTTGCAATGCTTCCGTTCTGCTTCCATACTTCTGTTTGGCCGTCTTTCTACTAAGTAACCTCGTGCAGTAGACAGAGTTATTAATGCACGGCCGCCGTAACGTATGTTGTTACGACATAAACGTTACGAAGAAATTGCTTGTGCATAAACAGCAAAACAGCAGCAGTAAAGGTCCTTAAAAACCGTGAAAGCCACTGTAGTGGCATTGAGGTGAGTTTTTGACATAACGTGCTCACCGACTGTGCTACAGAGTCAAGGCATCAAAAGATGCAGATTTTCGTGTACTTTCTTTTTAATAAAAATAAGTAAATTGGCAATTCGAATTTTTTCATAGATCCAATGACGTCACGGAGACCTCTTCGTTACGTCACAAGATCACACAAAATTTTAAAACTGTAGGGACTTGTTTTCTTTTTATAAGGAACTGCAATCTTACGATATCTTCATTGACTCTCTAGCGCCATGAGCCGGCGAGCAATTAACAAAAATGCCTGAAAACTGCTATTGTGGCTTCCGCGAAACGAATAGATCCAATCAGCCGTTACAACTGGCATAGCGATGCTATGGTAGAACCAACGTCGCACATATTTATAGACTGAGTTTGATATCATACCGTACTTGTAAAATTGTACTCACGGGGTTTCCACCCCAGTGGTCGGCTAAAACGGATTGGTGTCGAGGAAAGCTTCAAGCACGCGATGCTGGCGATCTGACTCTACTGGAGAAAGTGTAGTAACGTCGCTGATTTTCGTCCAAAAAAATGACAGTGGAGTGAATTACCGCCGTTTTCTCTGCTGCAGTGCTAATTTGATAATTTTCTGCGTTTTCAGCTTCTAGTTGTGTAAAAATGTATTTGCATTAAACTGAGATCATGGACGTCCGCACAANNTTTCCGTAAAGAGGATTGCACCAAGCAAAATTTTAATTGNGTTTCGATATTTTNCACATTCAGGGCTCAAAATAACGGCAGTACTAATCATTCATTTTTAATTAATGGACCTGACAGGGCTTANAGCCCCTCCCTTTTTGCTCAAATGTTATATGTCGCGTTTACACTCCAATTCAAAGAACAAGAGTGGCAATAATTTANCGTTTCATGACCATTTTAACGTCATTTCTTCAACCTACTCGTTTTCAAAATTTATGACCCAGTGCACAGCACGCAGCACAAACTTGGTTGAAGTCAGGGGCAAATCCGGACCTCATGAAAAGTACCATTTCATCTAAACCATTGGTTCCCAACCGGGGTTTCAGAGACCCCCAAGGACCACAGACAGATTTTGGGGGTCCATGACCTTTGTATGTATAAGATGAAAGCAAAATAGCGAATTACCAAACTACCCCCCGCGGTGGTCTAGCTTGCAAGTTGCAAAAGACGTCAAATCGAGCAAAACTCTGGAATCCAGGCTACAGGTGTGAGCATCAATGTAGGATTCTGGGTTGATTGCGGTGCCGAATGTAGTTGGTCGATTGCGATTCCATAAAGATCCCTACTGATTGAGGGGTCAACCTAGATGTTGCAGGAGGGCAGGTCAGTCTCCCAACTAAGTAGCCTGACGTCTTCAAATTGCCAAGCCAAAGCAAGGCGAAAGGCTCTCACCACTTTGTCTGTTAATTATTCTCCAGTAGCACTCTGAGTTGATTGCTTCTTTCGATTATATTCAGATATACGACAAAACCTGAGATACGCTTGAGTATGAATTTAGAACAACGTAACGTTAAACGGTTCGATGTAGAAGTAGAATGATGATGAGCAAAAGCGTTGGGCATTCGCATGCGCCACAGGAAACAGCGACCAACTGCGGTTATGTTGGTTTGTAGCCTAACGTGTCAACTGTTGACAAACAAGTACATTGCGTTGAATAACGAATGGAATATTACTGGGAATTACGCTGTAAGAATGCACAAAACATTAAAGTACTAATGTGTTCACTATATAAGAATGCCCCCCTTCGAGAAAGTGGCGTGGATAGGTTCGCGAGAGCTGACAGGCAAGGCATAAAGCAACATAAAGAAATGGTAATGAGGCTTGGTTGTTTTAATTTTGGTTTGCATTTTGTTTTATTTGTGCTTGCAGAAGTGGTTGCGCGCATTCGTTAGGACGGTGAGATTGNATACACACATTCAAAAACACTTGGANATGCCACTCAGCGGCGAAAAANAAATGTTTCTGTTATGCGACAGCAAAAACTCTGCATGTGGCCGAAAAAATGCGCTGTAGAAGGTACGGACGAAAAAAAACCCGCAACGAAAAACTGCGAAACTGCCGATACATCAAGAACAGTCAAAGAAGCAAAATTGCACCAAAGTAACTAACGCAAAAAATAAATGATGATACATGCGAATACAATAGTTACGTTTATATGGTGATTATAATAATAGAGCAATTATGGGCAAGGAAAGAAACGCAGCACGAAATGCAAACCGATTTGAGATTAGCAAAATGTTTAGACTTCATTCAACGGTNGCACTTCAGCAACCTGGATCTCAACTACAACGACACGAGCACTGCGCGGNACAGGGCGTAGCCCCGCAATTTCAGGTTGGGTTGCCGAGTCAGCCTCCTCTTGGAATGCCGAGCGTGTGGATTGACGTGTGATACGGTGACGTAGCTGGTGAAAACGTTGGGTTGTGCAAACCCGAAACCCTCGGGCCTGAGATCTTAAACGATCACACAAATTGCACAGAGCAAGATAGGATAAAAGTATGGTCCAAACATAGATGAGGAGTGTCAGAAAGGTCAAAATGAAGTTGAGGAACGGGTCGGTAACAGACACGAGATCGAAGGAAACTGTGGGAGAAAACTTCCCAAACTTCTGNAGCGGGGCGCACGCAGGGGGGGATGAAGGGGCTAGAGCCNCCCCTTAACGGAAATCGCCTAAACACAAATTTGTTGCTGACATTTGTTAAAACACAAAACATTTCCGCNCATGCATGCATAGCTATATAAAGATTTCGATTATAACTAGTGGTGTAGTGATCTGTTACCTTGTTACGTTACGAGTGTTACACTGCAATTGCAATAAGCAAATCGTGCTAAGACTATAGGAAACCCTCGCTGAATGTCGCTTTTCGATAAAGACGTTGCGATTCATGAGTCATAATGGCATTGAGAGAAACCGCTTCATACATGCTATGACGTAGAAACTCTGCACGTGTTGCGCAATGCGTTG
>JGI24159J19872_10009572_pt1 | contig 12695 bp, 7 predicted proteins | sample Ectturendosymbi4_FD_19872 | JGI IMG/M metagenome (IMG submission 19872)
GCTTTATTTTTTGACTGAAGATGGATTAGGAATAATCCGAAACGTCTCAAAATAAAAATGTATAGTTTTTTGAAGGCTTTTTTAGTGTTGATGAAACTGTTTAAATACTCATAAACCGCTGAACAAACAAACTACTGCTGTTACAACACGAAAGTAATCGAGATGTGTTTTTTGTCAAACCCAGGACCCGCTGGCAACTGTGAAAAGCCATATGTCGTTCTTCCAGATTTACCGGGTGATTTCCCTGGTGATTGTTGGGAAACAAGCCCCGCGTTACCTCCCTGAAAATTCAAGTACAGTGTAGGGCTAAGCGTGGAGTAATATTAGCGCAGTAACGTGTCGGTTCTGATTTACAAAACCAGTGAGTGAAACAATAAATTCAGGAAAGAAGATAAGAGTTTTAGGCAGGAGAAGATATTCAATAAGCAGGGCACCTGTTTGCATAAAAGCACAACAGACGCAAAAAACTGTGTGTGATTTTAAACGCACATGTAGAGACTTTATTTGCAACGCCACTTTCCTGACAACAAAAGTCAAAATTAAAGCGATAAAAAGTCATAGAACGCGAAAAAATGTTCAAAGCAACTGAAAGACCAGAACCCAATGAGGAAAAACATCAAGTTAAAACACTGCCTCAAGATGTCAAAAAGTATCAGGTCGACAGAAAACCCAAGTTTGATACTTTTGGAAATACAGTAGTGCATTTATATGTACATAGAGCTTTCACCAACCTGCCCAACCTATCTATATCTGTTATTTGGGTAACTTCGTGCATTGTCATCAGGAAAATGTCATACAAGATTGGCCTACCAAACTTGTTATTGCAATCGATTTTTGTTGGTGTGAAAAAACACTGAATTTAAACATTCGGTTTGCTGCATTACCTGTAAGTTTGGGCTTTACATTTTTATTCAATTAATCAAGTCGTTTGTTTGTTAAACAAACAAAATTCAATGACATGACTTGTCCTCTTCAATGCTTCAGATTCAAGTCAGAATTCACTTCAGGTTTCATAGTTCTACTTTTGTGCAACCCGCTGGAACAGTCTTTGACAACTGGGTCTAAGCTTGGCTGATGATCATACAGCGTTTACTTCATAACAAGACAAAAGCAGACAGTTCCGTTCCAGTAACATCTGAATATTTATCAGCTTTTCTTTGTGAGATGCATCAAGGTTATGTGCACAACAGTTAAAAGCTCTAGGTTTGCTGCTTGCTTCAGAACAGGGATTTTCAGCCTGTGCGCCATGGCCCTCTGTAGAGCCACGCAAGAATTTCTGACAGGTCACGGCTTGGGCTGGTATTACTGAAATTTAGTACGTTTTGCAAGCTGAACCTTTTAATCAAAAACCTAAGTAGCTCTTGAACGTACGTAGCTCTTTAATCGAAGACGTAGGTAGCTCTTGAGCTATAAATGTCATAATAAATTCTCTTCCGTGAATACGTGTTAGAAATTATTTCGACACGGAAATTTCCACGTAGCATACCACGACAATAGCAGTTACTGAAGGCATTTTGAGGCAAACAGGCGGCTCTTGTTGCCATGACAACGAAATCTAGAGGCAGGCTTAATGTGGAAGATGACTTGATCTGTGCATTGTCATGCACTGAGCCTCGAATATCTATGCTTTGTAACAGCAAACAGGCTCAGCCTTCGCATTGATTGTAGCGCATTGTTTTTACCTCTGCTCTGTGCATGTGCAACAGCTGTCGCATTGAAGTTGTACAGTCGGTGGACCACGGACCCTCTTTTGTTTATCAAATTGAATCACATGCTTGAAAACGTTTAGAACTCCTACTTTAGAAAAATCAACCTACTGGCCTCTGCTTTCATGACTTTGCGATGACTCAGACTTGCACATATCTGCTTTCAAGTAACTAGTCTCCACAAAGGCAACGAAGTCTAATCAATCAGCAAATTTTAATAGGAATCGATATCAAGTAACTCTACGCATCCTCAGTCCTGAAATCTACACGCAATGCGTAAGGGTGAAATGTTGAAGGGCTGAAACAATGTCAAAGGAAGCAAGCAAACTCACGACGAAAATGAACAAATAAAAACCAAAATTGTTAAAAAAAACTGACAAGTGCAGAAAAATATGGCGATCAGCAAATTTTGCATCAGTATCTTCGTCAAAATCGTAAACAAATAACTGTAGGATAACAAATTTTCTTATAATGAAGGGAGAGACTAGTTCGAAGCTACCTGCGGCGATTTTCTTTGTCAAAGGAAGGGTAACAAGAGTTGATGAAAAGCTTCATGAAGAAGTTTTATACTGTAAAACAAACTAAAGATTTTAAGCTGTCATTAGGAAATATATATGGTAATTGTTCACGCTATTTCGGAGCAACTTTTCCATCTCAGGCATGTGTATGGATCACATTCATAATATCCAGATTCGTAGCCGTCGAGGTAAAAGACATCGTCTTTTCTAAACTTTTAGAAATCCAGTTAAAATGCATGAAGCATTCCCGGGAATTTAAAGCAACGTTCACTCTTCAGTTAGTTATTGTTTGTTGTTAGTGCTACAAATAAAATTCTTGCTCTTTTACGCATTATTTCATTGAAAATGCCGTTTATTACTGATGGATTAGTCTAGGAACAGCAAGTTTAGAAAATTGCAATGAAAACGCAAAACGACATCGTTGCCAAACACTTTGATACATACGTCACCCTCATACTACGCCCACTATGACATCCAGTCTTTGGTGACGTTGCATTGATAAGTGGTTATATTGCACTATTGTGGCTGTGCTCATGCCTTCCGTTGATTTTTGGCCACTCACTAGTTTTGCAAAATCATTAACCTATTGATAAAAGTATTTGTTAGGGTTATGTTAAGTGTCTCTCCTAAAACGTTGTGTTCCCAGAGTTTCATGTGTCAAAGAGTTTCATGTGTACGTGTGGCAATGAAGCGCGATATTTTTTATTTTGTATTCAAAGAACAGAACTTAGGTATTTCAAGAAAAATTTACATTTTTGGTTATTCCGTATTTTGTCGCATAAGCAAGATCTACTTGAAAATTTTATTAATCAAATCGACAGCATTTAGATAACATCCAGAATAATCTTTCAAACATTCAAGCACAACTTCTTTGGATTCTTATGGACTTTCAACAACAACGTAGGCAAACCCCAGGATGAAGAACATCGTGTTTACTATGTTTTTGACCCAAGTGAGTTGCTCGTTATTTTAAAAACCGACAAGTTTGAATTATAGTGTTTTTGAAAAATTATAAGCAATAGGTTTTTTTGTTGGTGTTCTTCAGTATTGATAAGTCCGATATTTCTGGTGAAAGATATTTGTTGTGTCGAAATTTAATCAGCAAAATATAAATTAGATTAAAGGCAAGCACCTCTGCAGTTAACAGAGTTTCGCTACCTGGATTTTCAAAAAAACACTGAATTTGAAACTTCGGTTTGTTGTGCCAATGCCATATGCCACGGAATTATAGTATGATACATTCTTTAAAACATACATATAAATCATTACCCTAAGTCGACCTATAGTCTAACTCAGTGGTTCTTAACCTTTTATCTACCACGCTCCGCTTAAGTATTTGTTTTTTGTTTCAAGCCCCTGACATTAAATAGGTTGTAAAAACAAAAGCATTTATTGGTAAGGTTATTGATCAAACTTTCCGTGTTGTAGAGCGCGTAATGGCTCGTGCCACCCTGGGAGGCGTTCTCCCGGTTAAGAACTACTGGTCTAACTAAACAGGTTATCTAAACTGTTAGCCAAAACCGAACGCATGCACTTGGTTAAACGGTTAGTCGCAGCAAGAATTCTCTTCGTGACTATAGCTTTTGCTGTCCTGTTGTATGAACTGAATAAATATAAGTTGAATATAGCTGGTAGATTACTCCGAGTACTTAACAAAGTATAAAGCCTTACCAGAAAATTCAATTTTTTGATTAAATCAGCTCTCACCCTGAATTTGTTTTTAGTTTTGATCTTAGCGAACATTTAATTTGATTTTCAGCAGATAGTCATGACTTTTGCCACTAACCTTGTGGACCCTTGTCCGCACCTGCGGCCTGGAAAAAAACAATATAAACTAAATATGATGTCAACATTGGACGGGCGTGAAATATGGTGCTGTGGTTGTCCTGCTAATCACAGATTAACGTCAACTTGCAGGTAAACGCTCGCTTTAATAGCAAAAGATTTTTGTTTGTACCTCAGACTAACGAATTTATTTTTTCACTTTGCAGAAATTCAAGAGTAGGATATTTTCAACATGTAAAAAAGCGTTTTAAGGCAGCAAGCTCAAATATGTTGCTTATCAAAAATTAAACTTGTTGAAAGCCATAAATGGTGCAAAAGATAAAATTTGCTTATTATTAAACTTTACAATTTCGAACATTTTGTGTGACTAAACACGCCAGAAAAATTCTTGTAAAGGGAAGAAAGACTAGTGTTTCCTTGCCTACGCTATTTTTAATTCCAATTTATACAGTATTTTGGTCAGCTTTATGCTAGTTTCAAGCTATGGATGCGCAATCAGAGCAAGTAATTGTTTGGCCACAAAACAGAAGTTAAAATGGCAAAAAAGACAAAAATATAGACGACGATTTTACACCATCAGCTTTAAGAGCAAAATTTTAGTCTTTCTTAAAATGTGTCATTGAATTCCGTACACACATAATGAACACCCGTTACTGTGCATTAACACTTAATTGATGTTGTAGGTAATTTATTAGCCTCTGTTGCGAAGAGATTGAATATTTTTTCTATTGATGTTTGTAGCTCAAAAGTTATTTGCGCTTTGCAGACTTAGTGAAAAGGGTAAAGTGCTTTTCAACACCACTGGGTGCGAACCTTGTCCAGATGGTTACTTTATCAACGAGAGAGTTCACACAAAAACAATTTGCGCTGTATCGCCTACGTCGGTGGTCACAAGAAAAAAAGCCAAAACTGGAATAACAACACTGGTATCCTCAACAGCTGCAGAAGAAATTAAGGCAACAGCACCAGCGACAACAAAAAAAGCTACGACAGCAACCTTTTTGACAAAAATAACGTCGCCATCATCACGTGCGGAATTCAATGCGCCCCTTACGAGTAATGGGGCAGTGAAATCGCCATCGAACCCTCTCAAAAGGTAATCAAAGTTTTGCTGAAACACGTATTTACGCAATTGTTGTATTTTGCAAGCAACTGATGTCTGGCCTGTTTTAACAGATTGTTATCTACCTTGGGTGCAACACAATGGTATCTAGCCAGTTTTGAGCCAATTGTCCTACAACAAATTTATTTATCCAGCCTTAATGCCATGGCAAAAGCCTGCCATAATTAATCTGAGTAAAAGACTAACATATTTGTTAGCCACATGGAATACTATTTGATAAGTTGAGCGATCTAGGGCGTAAATGTCTTAGTTTTCGTCACCTATACAGAAAGTGAGCACAGGTTTTACCAGCTTTTACAGACGCAAGATCTTAAAAGAACGATGGGGATTGAAGCGTGGGAGTGGCAGCAGGTTCTCTCAGCTGTCACATACAGCGTAGAGTAGAATGTAGCAGATTTTTTGGTAGAACATTAACAAGACTGTTTGCTTGAAATTCTCTTTCACGTGAAGATCAATCAACGTGGCTTGTTAACGATTCCTGGAAAACTTATCACGAGCCATCACTTTTTCAGGCAATTTCTGTCAACCGTTTCAAGCTTTGAGAGAACATCCAATGTTAAAGCCGAACAAAAGCCATCATTTGCGGTTTCAGATGTTAACCAGATCACGGAAGCTCCATCTCGTAATGATACAGCGGATTACAACAAAATTCCTATCAGAGAATTGGGTAAGGCCGATAACAATAAGGTCAGCTTTTTAGTTAAGTTGCTCGTTGTTGCAACAGGGACTATTCGTTGAAAACTAAAGTTTTCTGAATGTCTTGGCTTTTTCGCGGATCTCACATAAGCACCTCTTTCTTTATTATGCACAGGGCCAGATTTACCAATAGGCTATGTAGGCTTAAACCTAGGGCCTCACGATTCAAGGGGCCTCCAGGAAACTGTGGTGCGCATAGTTTCAATTGCCGCTATATGATCAGTTCTATAAATATTCATCAACATTTTATGTCTTAATTATTCACGAAATTTAATGTTATTCATCACCTAATCAGATTCCGTGTTGATACGTCAGGGTCTTCCAACGAGTTTCCATGAATCTCACGATGACCGTTGCCGCTTGCGGATAGTTGTGTCGATACACTCAAAGCACCGTGGCTGCGTCCTGTGTTTGCTCAGTCGTACCGATTGTTACGTGTGAATCAGGAGAAAGAACTTGTGGCTGTTCGAGTTAGAAATGCACCTGATCAAGGTTGTACACCACATAACAATTTGTGTAGGGCTAGCAGCATTATCCTACAATAAACACTTAGTTGCTTCTGTGACTGACCAATACTGTTGTTATTTTACCGTTTTTATTACGCAATGCTCGTTTGGTATTTTTAGATGTGATTTTTTCCATTTTAGTTTTCTTTAACAAAGCAATTAAAAAAGCAGATTGCTGTTGAGTACTTGCCCAAGTTTGCACTGCTCCCATGCTAAGCAAATCAGAGAAGATCTAAATGAGCTTGAATAGCAAGCAAAAGTCACTTTGCCAACTGGCAACCACACAACTCCACCCCAGAATGACAAAGAAAAGGGTAACAGCAAGAAAATGACAAAAGCGCGTTTGGGCCCGATGCCTTAGATTAGTGGATTTTAGTTTGTCCAACCACGCGGACGCTTATTTCTCAGCTTGATGGTCACTAACTGCTCAGGAGAAAGATCTTCTTCAAGATTCAAAAGAATCAAAATGAATTAAGGTCGCAATGTTCCAGGATAGGTTGTCCACACTAAGCATTCGGTTCATTAAAAGTGACAAACGTAGACAAACAAATTTTAATGAATTCCTAGATGATTTTGTTATGAAGAAGGCCAGGACAAAACCTTTTTAATTGTTTACTGGGCTCTGTTCAGGCTTACTTGATTCGGCGATTGTAGCTTTTTGTAAAATTTCAATAAGACAACATAAGGGAAGTTTAAACCAGTCCCGTCGCCATAGGGAACATTGGTGGGCTCAGCCCCTTCAAATTTAAATATGAAACACTATTTATCAGTGGAGATTTTATCCAATTTTCAGAATGTCAAGTCCTCCTGCGCAAATGTGAAGCCCCCTATTGAAAACTTTATGACGACGGACAGTTCTGGTTTAAACCTCACATCTTTTCGCACGACGGCTTGGTTGCTTTCGATTCTTAGCAGTCTGAAAAAGTAACAAACACGCGAATCGTGAACCTAGCAGTTGCAAATATTTGGGTGCGTTTTACTTGACGTGTTTTGCTGTGTGTGAGAGATTTTTACAGCCCTAGTAAGCGAGTCGCAACGTGGTCCTCACGTATAGGTGGCGGAACCGGGGGGGCGGCATGGGCCTAGGCACCCCCACTTTTTTTCTAGGGGACTGCCCCCGACTTTTAAATTTCGAATTTTGCCTAATTAAGTTTAAGTAATACAATTAGTATTGGGTCCATTGTTAAAGTAAATCGTTTAATGGACACAAACTGCAGTATTTTGGCAATATTAATTGTAATATATTATTTGTAATTTGGCAGGATTTTGTTAATGTTTGGCAGAATAAACCGTGCACAATCGGGTCACCCTGCTCGGGCTTACTTACCGCATAGGTGTTGTTGAACAGTGTTGCCAGATGGTGCAATACTGCACCACGTTTTGCAAAAAGGGTGTAATTTTACATGCTTGTGTGTAGGAAAAATTTCGTGCCACACCATCAAAAAGTTGGTGTAATTTGGTGTAGTTTCAAGCGTTTTAACACCATTCTAAATAGTGAAATTTTGCTGAATCTTGTACGTAACATAACATATCTGTCAGATCAATTTCAATTGTGTTTTTGTTTTTGCATTGGCAACACTAAATAGCTAATTTTATTTTTGCATTCGCAACGCAATTGGCATCTTTACAGACAACTTGCTACAAATGATTTGCCTTGCCTTTGCATTCTGGTATCTAAAATTGCATGACGACATAGATGTCGTCGCCCTTGTAGCTGAACTAAAACTATTGGAGAACATATCATTGTTATTTGTACCTGACACCTTCGAAATTGCACGTGATGTCAGCAAAGCTCTTACCTCTGCTGTAATGGGAATTTGCAGGACTGCTGCACGATTGTTACGGCTGTACTTGACAGCACCAATGTCAAATGCTGCAGCAGAGCGGTCACTTTCATGCCTTCGACGGCTGAAGAACTAATTGACAAACAAACGTAACCAAGAGCACTTGAACCACAGGATGTTTTTGTACATTCACAAGCAGTTAATAGATCAGGTTGATCTCATAGCAATACTGCAAGAATTCATAGCAGAAAATGATCGCAGATTTAAACTTTTTTGGAACGAAGTTTGTACTGTAGCACCGTAACATCTGTTGTTACTAGGGAGCGTTCATATATTCCGTCATCAGAATTTTGGATATCTATTTTTTAACCCATCAAAATTTTGAAAGGCCGTCTCACCCCTATCTGATGATGTAATATGTGGACCAACGTTCCCTCTAAGGTGCTGCGCAGTACCACCAGGCCATCTTCGCAGTGAAATCACATTATTGCGCACTTGCAAATTTCAAAATTTGATATTGTGTATATAACGCATTGATGTGGACGCTCCCTTAGCTTTGTGCATGTTGTGTTTGTGTACTTACTTTTGAATGAATTTTGTGTAAGACTAAGAATAACTAGTTACATTTATATGCTCACGTCAGTGTAGCGTAGGTGTAGTATAGATAGGGGTAGCTGAGGGCCTCTAAAACATTGCACAAAATTGCTTAAACATGCTGACAAAAGTTAATGACGTCATGTTCAATGCTTGTGATGTCACAGTTGTCAATTCAAACCATAAAAATTTTCCATATTTTTTGACGTGCACTTGTGCCCCCCACTTTTAAAATGGTTCCCCCATCCATGTCCTCACGTTGAGCTTTAACGCCTTTATGCCGCTACACATATGTGCAGTGTGTATGATTTTTTGAGCACAGATAAAAAAAAACAGATGTGAAACTTATAGAAAACGAAGGACATGTGCTTTGTCGAATATTTGACCGTACATTTTTCGGTTGGTTTGCCTGCAAAAATGAATAATCCTGTTCCCGCCAGCCAAGTACGATTTCAACAATTCCGATGTCTCTGAACGCTTTTACGTCGAATGTAGCAACAAGCGCAGTGATCGTGGGGCACTCAGTGAGGATTTAGAATTTTTTATTGACTGTAGATTTACAGCGTCAACATCGTCATTTTCGGCTTTGCGCAAATTGATTAACGCTTTTCCATTTTCTCCTCGCAAGACTGGGAGAGGGGGTCTCACAAGTTGATTAGCCTAGGGCCTCGCATCAACTAAATCCGGCCCTGAATGACGGAAACACATTTGGAATCGCTAAAGCTCTAATGCTTGTGGCCATTTCCGAAATTTACCAACAAATGCTGCGAACTAAACTCATATATTTACTGTAATCGGACCGACGCACGTTTTCAGGACCATATTCAATCATGTCCACGTCGTATAAGGTTCCTGATTTGGGTGTTGTTTTTGCCTCTGGCCGGTAAACATGCTTGTACTCGCGTTGAACCATTTGATTGGTTACATTTCGTTAACAGCATTTTCGCTCCTGTTTATGGCAGTTAAAACTATATTTTAAATGAGCTGTGTTCGGTGACAAATGACGTGGAATTTATCCAAGTTGAAATCATCTTTGTGTTTTTGCGAACGACCGCTGAAATTTTTCAGAGCCGCCACTGTAGCGTTGGGTCTACTTTGGTCTTTGGCTGATTTTACGAACAAATTCTAGTGGCTAATATGTCTGTTTAAGTGCCGGTACTGTTGGAATTCGTCTGTTGACATGCTTATACCAAGACTTTAAAACAGTGGTTGTCAACCTGGGGTCCGCGACTCTCAGAGGGTCGTGAACCATATTTGGAAGGGTCGCGAGTAGATATTTTATATACACAGCTGTATATTACCTTTGATTTATTCGAGTTTTAGATGGAGGTCGTTGGGTTACATAGATTTAAAACTTTGTAGCATGGTCTTCTGGAGAACATTCTTGTTGCGACAAGAGATGCAGTCCTCTGTGAAAAACTCTTGCTATCATAAAATCGTCATCGATGATGAAGTGGTGCTATGGCAGCTGCGTGACTGGCAAACTCTACATCACCTAAACCGAATCTGCACTTTGGCGTTGCAATTCGTCGCATGCACACGTTGCGCGTTTTTCAAAATATGTGTTATGTTTGCTTGCGTTTGCACTCAATAGACCATCCCAGCTTCTTCCATATTCACGCAAAGCTTGATGGAAATCGACCAGCCAATGTTTCCCCGAGACTCGGACTCATTTCAAGCCCCTGAAAAAGAGTTGGTTAGTCTGCGAACTGCATTCTATTCGAGAGGCATTGGACATAAACTAATACCAAAACAGAGTTTCTCAGTTGTGTATTTTCCACTCACCACGAAATAATTGAGACATTTTTGAGACCACGAGGAATTCACTGACGAGAAAGTTAGTCCAAGGCCTAAAACGGTCTAAAACCACTGTATCATAGGTTGCTAGGAGTAGTTTAAGCTTTACTTTATAGTAATGTAAAATTTTCTAAATGATGCTATTTTCTTGTTTGTGTAGATCAGGCAAGAATCGCTGCAGTGGTGCTTGGCACGCTTTTAGCGGTGGTAATTATTGCGTGTTTCGTTGCCTACTGTGCATGGCGCCAATGCTGGAAAACGGAAACGGTAAGATACTTTTAAGTTTCGTAACAAAAGATTTGCTATTGAGAACCTTGCGATTTGCAAGGACATATTAAATGTCCGTTTTTTCAAAGCATGTTATAAACCTGTGAACCGAGCCACTGCACTAATAGTTGATTTTTTACGAATCTTTTGATAAATCTTCATTGTACGTCAGGCGGTGGTAATAAGACAGGTGTGACTTTTTTAGACTCATTCCCTGAAAGTTTTGAATTCTATTTTTCGACATTTAACAGCAGAGCTTCTATATATTCGTATTTAGCACAACCGCGTCGAGTGTCTGCGATACCCGCAGGGCTGTGGAGCCGGAGCGGTGAGCCGGAGCCGGAGCCCAAGCGATTTTGGTTGGCCGGAGCCTGAAATTTGGGTTCCGGTTTCCGGTTGCACAACATAGTTGTGGGGAAAAAGAGTGTTACCAATATTACACTGATTTTTAATTTTCAACAAAACAAAATTGTTCTGGAGCTCGAGCGGGAGCCCAAGACATCTAGCTGTCGAAGTCAGAGCCAAGAAATTTACATACCTGGAGCAGGAACTTAAAATATGAGTTCCGGCTCCACAGTCCTGGATACCGGGCCTGCCATCTGCAAGGTCGGTCATGGTTTGTTTCAATCTCTGTACAGTATAACGTTTCGGCGTAGTGCGCACAATACTGCACAGTGCGCCAGAGGTAACCGCCTTCCTCTGCGCCCCTGCACTACGCCATTGTATGTTACTGCATGTCAAGAAAATCACGTGAGCAAGGTTGGTTTTGCTGAATAACTTGCTCCAGAAAGCAACTGACACCTGTTCTAAAACACGAAGGTGAAAATTACCGAAACAGGAAAGATTGAACTATTGTACATCGATACACACGGACGTAGTCGGGACTTACTAAAAAATCGGTTATGTTATGGCAATATTCGTGTCAAGAAAAAATTTAACTAAAAATTATCTTTATAGAAATTTAGGCACTTTTCATTAAAATTGTTGTGTTAAGCCCCGTATCTCCTAAGTGAAACACCTTTCTGCACCCGAGAAAATCCGAAATCTAAAGACTGCTGGAACGGTGGAACATAAGCTGTTGAAAAAAGAAACGTGCATAGCAGACTTTTGATCACTTTTTCTTATTATATGCTTCAGATTTTTCTAGGTTTTATGTCATCAGGTTTGTTTTCAACATACTTTAATCGTTTAGTGAGCGTATTTCTGCACAAAAACACAGTACCGTATCAAATTTTTAAGCTTGCTTCTTGCAGATATGTTTATTTCAACATCTTTGCATAGTTTTCGCGTACTGACAGGTGATGATTTGATAAATTCGACGGGTAAGTGTAATTCTGGTAAGGTTTTGCAGCTCTAGAAGAAAAGGAACACGAATAAAAGTGCTTAACTTTTACCGCAGCCAAAAAATAGAAGCGAAGAAGATGTAGAAATGCAGCCAGCTACAAGCATCAAACACAACGTATGCACAAAAGAGAACGGAGATTTCGCTTCGACTGATGAACAGACTCCTGAAAGTTCGAAATCAGTTGCCAAGTTTGATCAACAGAATAAAACGTGAGTAATTTTGTTTTCCTCGTAAAATGCCCTGGGATTTTCCAACAAATTTTGTCACGGAGCGATTGTTTTCGAAGTGGATATTTTAAAATCTTCTTACGTTTTGCTTAGGGTCATCCGGCATGAACCTCCAAGTTTTCTAAGTACACGTGGACATGTTACCATTCTCTTTTCTGCAGTAGCATTGATTGCGTTCAATGTGGAAAAATCAATGTAGGAAAGTCGGGGTGTTGTGGCATCATACGGACTACCAAATACGACTAGACGGACTACCAAAATTACACAAAGAAAACATCCCTCTCCGACCCATAGTGTCCTTCACAGACTCACCTACCTACGGATTAGCTAAGGAATTATCTTCACTA
>JGI24159J19872_10009575_pt1 | contig 12693 bp, 9 predicted proteins | sample Ectturendosymbi4_FD_19872 | JGI IMG/M metagenome (IMG submission 19872)
GATTCTCGCCGAGGAAAATGTGTTTTCCTACTCTGAGTTTGCTGCATTGAATCCAGCTGAATTGGTCGAAATAGTTCTCTTCGGACACCCTAAACTGTCTATAAAAGTCCGTCATTGCGCTTGTTTAGACAGACGTGTCTGTTTTTGTCCAGAAATGCACCCTTTTAATATGACCTCACCGTTTGATACGTTTTGTGTTGTACTGTTTTGTTTGTGTGTATGTGTGTCATTTTTTCTTCTGTGTTAGTCTTTGTGTTGCCAATGAGCTCTTCAGGCCTTGGCCTGCCAATTCAAGTCACAGTTGAAAAAAAACGCAGTTCTACATGAGCTTAATTGCTCCGTGGTGATGAAACGGGAGTTTTCCAAGAACGCAAAGCTTTCAGTTTTTAAGTCGGTCTTTGATCCGATCCCCACCTGTGGTCATGAATCTTTGGTGACGACTGGAAGAATACTGTCAAAAGAACAAAGGGCTGAGTTGGGTTATTTGCGAAAAGTTGTCGGTGTGACACTTGGTGACAAAGAGCGCAGGTCTGAAATCCGTAAAGCCCGAGATGTAAAGCCACGTCTCCGAATCGAGATACCCCAGCTATGTTAGTTCGGCCACGTGTCCACAATGCCCCGGAAAGAATAGCAAACTAAATCTTCCAGGCTACAGTCTACACCCACAGGAAAGCGGTCAAAAGTTCTTCCAAGGACCAGGTGGAGTGACTACATCTCTGACCTTGCTTGGTACCGTCTTGGTGTGGAGCCAGCCGAACTATTTGAGATTCCCATTGATCGTGAGGTATTTAGAGTCCTCCTAGGGGAGCTGCCCCCGGGACTCTCGAAAAAGGAAAAGCGGGCACGACAATGAGTAAATCAATGAGCATGTACCCTATAGTGAATCTTTTTATTTATGAAATTCTCTTTAGTTTGTTTGCCAAATGGGAATTTCGTATTCAAACAATTAAGCATATTTTGACGGAAACTTGCGTTTTTGTGAAAATGAATTAAAAGTATCAGACATAGAAGGGAAAATGGTGTTGACGCCCTTAAGCTCCACCACGACACCCTTTTGAAAACCTTAAAAAAACACTGCCCTAAATGACAAGTGTCAAAGGCCGCAGTTGTCCCAGGTTGCAGCTAACCGTGGTAGTCATCCTAGGTGGCAGCTGTCTTAGATGGCAGTTGTTCAGGTGGTTGTCATCGTGGACAAGGCCCGTAGTCACGGGGGAGCATTCGGGGGAAGTGCCTCCCAAATATCTTTGTCCCCCATAAATTGTGTTATTTCCATTAATTTTTTTTAAACATATAATAAAAAAACATCCTACGCCTCTAAATATGCATTTTGCTCCGCCAAACCTTATAACCCGGCTACGGGCCTGTCCTGGACCCAGTTTGCCTGCTGTAGCGCTGTTGATTTGGCAAATGTAATTTTTAGCAAATCGTACGTTTATTTGTCAGTGCGATTGGAGGACACACACGATTGCTCTAATATATTTCATTGCACAAGATTTTTGAAATATCGCTATTTGGTTCAGTGGGAATTTATGCACTTTTTCAATTATTTTAAAATCAGTTTGCTTCTCTGTTACAAAATATTTTGTTCATTGATTTCTCTTTTGAAACCGGTTATACTGTCATCATCGCAGGCAAACTTTCACCTTGGGTCGAGCAACAAGTTCGAACTGATTATTCCTGGTAACGATTCAGTCGCTGCTGGACCAAGACGCAAGATAACCGTGCCCTCGAATGGAGCCATCTCTGTTAAATTCCCTATCCGAGTTAACACGTTGGGAGAAGTACCGATTACAGTTTCGGCGACGTCCGAATTGGCTTCCGACGCGTTAACCAGAGTGGTTTACGTCCGAGTAAGTGAACGCTTTCAAGAATCTTGCTACAAACCTGCCATGCCAATGAAGAAGTATACTTATGTCGTGAAACAACCACATTCCACATTTTTCTTTACGTGTTGTTGCGCAGCCGGAGGGCATTCAACAATGTTACTCAACCTCTATCCTCGTCAGTCGTGAATCGATCAGTGACCAAGTGACAAGACACAACTTGCGTGTCAACGTTCCTGCAGGAATCGTTCCTGATTCAGCCAAAGTTAAACTGTCCATCTATGGTAAGCAAGTAGAGGGTTGAACCAAACGTAATAGATTTATGTTCAACTGACAACCCCTAAATTTTCCGTCTTTAGTGTATTTGAAATTCAACGAAACGTTGTCGTAATTTTTATTTAAAATCGTTAAATAGAGGTCTTCTCTTGAGGGAGTAAGGTGTTGACAACCGCTTGTTACTGGCCGTCAAATCATTGCATTCCTGCACAACAGTTTGTGTCCGTGTCGAAGGAGTTAAATCACAACCGTTCATCGTGACTTTTTCATCGTTTCAGTGAGTTGTTACAATCTACTGCTTGGCTGCACTAGATATCAGGGCATGTGTTGAGAAGTCAGTCAGTCGATTGTCTTATCATCCAGAACCGTCAGGCTGTGCAGTCCACGGAGAGGTTGATGGAGTGGACATTGGAGGACAACATGGTCGACGTTTTTTTTTGCAGAAACATACTCACAGGTAGCAGAAGGGGCCATACCCCATTTGTGTAAGGAGCGGAAACGTCCGACACTGGTGCGGAGGCGGAAAAGCGGACTCACGCTGTTCTTGCCATTTCAGGAGGGTGGGTGACGATGACTGAGATGAAAGTACGGAGTCTCGGATTTTTGTCCAACCATTCCGCCTTCCATCGATGATCCGCCCACTGCACCACACGTATGTTGTTGTTGTCACATGAACTGATGAGTCTTTGCGATGCGGGTACAAATGGATGTCACGATTTGAGACGCCGTGCATCTGCACTCGATGGACAGGTGAGCGCTGAGAGGCGCAGGTGTCCAGGCTCCACGGCACGGCGTGCTAGAGACAGTGTTGCTACTTTGAGACGAAGCCCAACAAGTTGGATGCCTGCGAGTATAGACGTTTGCCCCGTAGTGTATGACCCAGGCATCCAGTCACAATTCGCAAGGCGTCGTTGATGGTAGGGTCAGTGAGGTGGGGCTGAGCACTGCGGCACCAGACTGGAGCACAGTACTCAACTGTTGAATGGACCAGAGCTAAGGTGGCTGTTCGCGACGTTGTTGTTAAGCACCCCAACCGGAGCCAGCAAGCTGCCTGAAGAGTGCGGTGTGTGATGTCAAATTTTTGCGAAGTGGCTCGAGGTATCGGCAATACGTGAGCGTCCTGTCCAATGTTACTCCGAGGTATTTGGATTCGGAGTAAAAAGAAGGGATTCGTTGTTGTGTTTGACTTTTGGTTTGGCTTTATTTTCCACGTTGTTTAGGTGGAAGACCCCTGACACTGCTTTTGTAGCGCTGAGCTTCTTGTAACAGGTCTTGTGTCAGTAGGGTGACCCGATCTACGGTCGACCTCCCATGTCGAAAGTCTGCTTGTTCCTGCGGGAGTAATGGGTCGATGATTGGTTCGACAGGAGCGTAGATAAGTTTCTCGAAGATCTTGAAGAGGACACACTGTAAGCAGTGGTGTGTTTAAGGGGAGGCGAGCGAGGCACTTGCCTCGGGGCCCCCTTTTTGGGGGCCCCCCTTGAGGTGTTGCGCACGTAAATTTTACTTATTTTTGGTGAAAAACTTATTATCCACTCATATAATGTACTATACAAAGCAGATCATAAGTTTAGTACTCTGCTTTCTATAGGGCCCCCTTACAGAAACTGCAATGTGCAGATACTTTGCTTTCAAAGGGGCCCCCAACAGAAACTGCAATTTGAAGGTAATCTGCTTTCAAAGGGGCCCCCTACAGCCACTGAAATGCGTAAGTATTCTGTTTTAAACTTCATTGAAGGGGCCCCTAAAAGAAACTGCGTAATGTGAAAGTACTGTAATTTCAAAGAGGCCCCCAAGAGCAACTGTAATGTGTAAGCACCTTGCTTTGAAATGGGACCCAGCAGCAATTGTAATGTGTGAGTGCCTTGCTTTCATAGGGCCCCCAACAGCAACTTTAATGTAAAATTCCTTGCCTTCAAAAAGGCCCTCAACAGCAATTGTAATGTAAAATTCCTTCCTTTCAAAGGATCCCCAACAACCACTTTAATGCGCAAGTACCTTGCTTTCAAAGGGGCCACCAATAGCACTGTAATGTGCAAGATGCAAGTACTATACTTTCAGAGGCCCCAACAGCAGTTTTAATGTGTAAGTACTATGCTTTCAAAGGGGCCCCCAACAGCAATTGTAATCTGTAATACGTTGCTTTCAAAGGGCCCCAACAGACATTTTAATGTGTAAGTACGTTGCTTTCAAAGGGGCCTTCAACAGCAACTGTGATGTGTAAGTACCTTCCTTTCAGAGGGACCCCTAACAGTAACTGCAATGTGTATAAGTACCATACTTTCAAAGGGGCCCCACCACCATCTCCAATGAACAAAAAAAGAAAAGCTTCAAACCTACTTCTTTACCTAAAAAATTGTGGGTTAAAATTTCTTCTAAAAAGTTCTGACAAGGCCGTATCAAATAAGAGCAAATATTTATACGAAATTATAGCTTTTTATACCAAATGATGATTTTTAGAGATTGAAGTATTTGGTATATTGACAGTTTTATGAAAATGCCACAGTTGTGAGCCTACAGAGGAGAGTGCAGCTTAAAGCACCCACGTTGTTATAGTAGCTATGTCTGTCTAGTCTAGTGCATTTTAAGCAGATCTGCCATGCACAAAAACTCAAGTTTTGTAAAAATCAAGTTGATCAATTCATGATTTAGAACATTCATATTTTTATCCAAGGATTTCCTTTTTATGTTTCTGAGTTGAAAAGGTTAGACAAATTTCTCATTTCTTGTCATGCTGTACCTTAGTGAACATTTCCACCTAAAAATAAGACAACATGCAATTGTTATAGCAGGGACCACACTACATCTTTTAGTTTATAGGAGATTTTTTTCTTTTTTTTACCATGTAATTTCAGTTATCGTATACAAGCATTAAAGAACACAGTAGAATTATACAGACCATGATGTGGTACCGCCATTGTGTGTGTGTTCCACCAGGCACATAGCACCCCCAAATGGGGCTGAACAGACAGAGGTAAAGACAGATTACAAAAAGGTTTAACAGTAAACAGTAATATAGTAGTGTTGTGTACATGAAAAATAAACAAAATGCGGTTAGTCAGGATGGCTGAAAAGGGGAGCAAAACAATACTGCACAGAGGCTTTACAGAAAGCATAAAAAAACATACTGAAAACAATAAAGCTGACAGGAAACGCAGACATTCGGAAGGTAATGGCTAATCACTGAAGAGAGGCAAGTGTTGGGCAGAAACACTGGTTAATGCACTGAGGGTGGCTAAAATCAGATCAAACTTGCACATAGGCCAATATGCTGGGGGTATTCCCTCTGACCACGGCTATAGACAGACGCTGGTGGAGCCACTGTCGCTCCCTGGGGTAGCCTGAAATGTCAACGAGTTTCTTTGCAAGACATCTCAAGAAGGGGGCAGTGGACTTGCCATACACACCAATGGTTTCGATTGCAACTGGTTGAAAGTAATAATTGTCAAGAAGGTCATTGTATTTCCGGCTTTTGTCGTTTTTTTTCTTAGTTTACAAAGTAATTTTTTATTACTGCTGTTGTGCTGTAGTCTTTTAATAAGCAAGGCTGCATTCATGCTTCTTATCAGGTAGCAGAAATGGCATTTTTTGAAAATTATGAGCAGTCAATGTTTCTACAGACATTTCAGGTATTTTACAGGTGGTTTGAATTTAGCCCATGCTTGAGGTCACAGATTATGTGAAGCTTGACTAGTAAATGATTGATTTAAGGTATATTTGGTAGGTGATGTTAAAACTTTTTTTGCCAGCTCTTACCCAGTATGACTTGTACCGTTTTTTCTTAGCACAGATTTAACCAATTGTGTAGGTTACTTGCTGCAGTAGAAATGCCTGCGATGAGGTATACGATGAATTATTTCTTACTTTTGCACATTTTTAAACAATTAGTGTCAATGCAAGGTGAGGGCAGCCTTGACTCATCCCGCCTCAAAGCTTTCCAAAACAAGTCTCAGGTTGGATGCATTTGTATGCTATGTTTTTGTAGTGAAAAGGATGTAATTCAAAACAAATTTAGTGTTTTCAATCGTCTTGTTTTTTTATAGTTTTATGGAGTCCCGTAAAGACATGAATGTGAGCAAATTCAGGATACCAAATACCAAGCATTTTTTCAAAGGGGAAAGGTGCGAAACTTTCAAAGGGGTAAACTTTGTAGCTTATTGATGATGAATGCAGAGAAACGGGGCGCAAAAATTAAAGATGTGGGGGCGATGCCAACGTCCTATTGCCTAACTTTATGTGTTGCCAGCCTTGTCTTCCCAACTTTCAGTGTTTTCAAAGTTGCGTATCATGAACACCCTTTTGCATTTCCTCATTCTGCTACGTCAGTAATGCCGTAGTCTCAGGAACGTATACTTGAATGGCCATATCTTAGGCTTGATCAAAAGTGCTTATCACGGTTGGCTGAGTATAGTGACGTCATGAGAGGGCCCTCCTTTTCAGTTTTTCAGTCTTGCCTCGGCCCCTCCAACCCTTAACCCACCACAAGCATAGAGAACTGTAGCCCTCTGGGTCCCTCAATAGATTTTCCGACTTAGGCATCGCAACTATCGGTGCTCTTCTCCAGATCATGGGAATTTCGAGTTGGCCCATGCAAGAAGTGACGAGATCGCTTAACCAAGATTTGAGAACGGACCCGGCGTGGAGTATAAACTCCGGGAAAATAGAATCCAGACTCAGAGATTTACCTGACTCGAGGTGCTTGAGGATGGCAGCAAGCTCCTCTGGTGTGAAGTGGCCAGAGATACTGTGACCCTCAGGTGTTAAGGCCTTCCATTGGTCGGACAGCTGCTTGTTGATGAGCCTGATGGACTCGCGGCTCCGTGACTGTTAGACTTCGACAAGTGTGTGTGTGTGCTGTTACCACTCCTCCTTCATGGTCTATGTGAATTGGATACAAGGCCACCCTGAGACAGTTGTGCCCCAAGGCAAGCTTAAAAAATTTACGCACCGATTGCACATAATAACAAAACTTGCAGTAGAACTTGTACTAGTATTTCTCCTATTCTGCGTCCCGTGACCGCTCGCCTATTTGGCCTCGTGGAAGTGCTGACTCTGATTGGATTTTACAGCAGATTCAACAAGGGTGTCACAGGGTCAACCGCTTTCTTTGTGCCGACGAGTTAGCATTACTCTTCTATTCCTAGGCGACGGAAGGGTGTGGCCAGGGAGGCCTTGACTTCCCGATGGATTTTGAAATTTGATGATTGTTCTGTAAAAATGTGTTTTTCTTAGTTTGGAGTTGTTAAAATTAAATTTCACCTCTGCTGCCCCCCTTCAAAAAAAGCTTCCGGAGCCAATGCTTCCTTTGAAAAGCGTCTTCAATAGAAACCAATGCATCCTATGAAAAGCGTCTTCAATAAGTACTTGATTGGTTTTCCGTTGCGTTCGACCAAACCGCATGAGAATCACCATCGAAAAGGACCGAAAATTGTCTCTTTAGAAACCCGAGAAGCCTAGATAGTGCATGCTGCAAGTGAGCGGCAGTGAAATGAAACTGGGAGAGAAGTTTAAGAAACGCAGTTCTGCGTGAGCTTTATCACTCTGTGACAAAATGGGAGCTTGATAACGCCACAAACCTGTAAGTGTTGAAATAGGGCCTTTCTTCCGATTTCACTTGTGGTCATGGTATTGACCATGGGCAATGACTGAATGAATATCCCAAATGCAAACAGCAGTTGTGGAATATTTGCGAAAGAGTTCACGGTGTGGCCCTTAGCGGAAAAGTGCCCACCTCTGAAACTCGTGAAGTTCTGATTGTTCAGAGTCTTCTATTCCGAAGAGAGAGATCTCAACTACGTTTCTTCAACCATGTGTCAAGAACGCCCAGAAAATATTGTCGAGACAAATCCTGCTGGCTACACTCACGGTAAAGCAGCCAGGAAGGCGTCTATAAGGACCAGGTGACATGATTGGATCTTTGACCTGCAAAAATCACTTCACTGTGATGCGCTAGTGCTGCTGAATATTTTGAATAAAAATGAAGCAAGAGGTCATCAACTTTTTAGTCTTCTCTTGTGTCTGTACAACAAAATAATAGTTTTTTATTGTAAGAAGCTGTGTAAATGAGACGCAGTCTCTTTACTTTTGCTTCATTTCATTACACCGTTAGGTTGACGATTTTTTTAAAGGAATTGACTCGCTTTGATTTTGAATAAACCGAACACGAAAAGTAGAAGTTCCTTCCAAAGAGTAGGAAAACGTGGAAATTTGGCACACATATTTATATCATCGTCTGGCTTTTAAAGCAAAAGCTCCAATCTTAAAGCAAATACTCCTCTCCTACTTTCGATTAGCCAAAAACTTGACATTTTCTCATTTTCTAGGCGATATTCTTGGCAACACTCTGAATAACCTTGGCAGGCTACTAAAGGCGCCCTACGGTTGTGGTGAACAAAACATGGTCAACTTTGCTCCTGATGTTTTTGTTACTCTCTACCTCCACAAAGCGAACAGATTGGAAGCGGCGACACGCAAGAAAGCGTTTGAACACTTCTACAATGGTTATATGAAAGAATTGCAGTGAGTTTCGTTATTTTCAACGCTTTCTGGCATAGTATATGTTGAGTGTACAGTTATGCAGGTTTGTTTTTGAAGCCATTGCTCGTGTTGTGGATGTTTGCTCGATTGGCATGAGGAAAATCGACCAGTTTTAAGAAAACCGTTGCATTTAGCGGTTTTCACAATACCCTGCTGACAGCAATTGTTACTACCAGAGGAAGCTCAGACGCACACAGGGCAACTCATTGTTTAGACAGGCAATTCGTACCTTGGAACCTTTTCACGTCGCATTTGTTACATCGCTGGCTTTTGTTGTACGTCCTCAAGAACCGTTTAAGTCACTGCTGAAGTGCTCCCACCCTTCCCGTTCAGGTTGCAGTTGTTATCTCCACCACGACCGGTGTTTGACCTTCAAGCAATGTTTGGTGGTCCAACAAGCCAGACTGCCGTAACAGCCAATCGAACAAAACTGTCCAGTTTGAAAAAAATGGTTTTCCGCAACCATTATCAGGAAAGCAAGGACTGCTCTTTGCCTGCTTGCATTGATTGATCATTTTCTGAAGCAATGCAACGCGATCAAATTTGGTATTTGAAATATGTTTTTCTCAGATACAAGCACAATGATGGATCGTACAGTGTTTTCGGCCAACGGGACAAATCGGGGAGCACATGGTTGACTACGTTTGTTGCCAAGTGCTTTATATTTGCTCGAGAAATCCGCCCAGAATTGGTTGAAGAAAGAATCATCGACCAAGCGCTGGATTTTCTAGTGAAACAACAGAACAGGGATGGTTCGTTCATAGAACCTGGGAAAGTGTCTAGCAAAATACTGCAGGTTAGTGGCCCAGTTTGCTTTGGCATTTCGTGAATGTTTTGCCTCACAATGGAATGAATGACACTGCTCAACCAGCGTCGTTTGCTTGGCGTTTGGAGCCCAAGTTTGGTGGATGAGATTGTTATTATATTTTAAGTTTTTCTGTTGTGAAGCAAGGTTTGGTGGATAAAATTTCTCGTTGCTGCGCTTTTTTCCTTTTGAACACGGGAAATCCCGTGGCGTACAGGTTTAAGACATTTTCAAATTTCTCAGTATTTTTCATTGATGCGTTTCTACGTTTTTGAAGATTCGAAGAACTGAAAACGATGAGATCGACCCTCTAACACGCATCTTTTATGCGAAAATTGATGAAACAACATAACCTGCCCCTGTGTTGTAATGGAATCATGAGGGTCTTGGGTCCATAAATTAACTTATCGAAACATTCGCTGTCAATCACTTCTTCCACAAAGTAACTCTAATACATTTACCGAACTCTTTCAGGGAGGAGTGAACAGTGTTGTGACGATGACTGCTTACGTGTTGGTGACTTTGCGCGAGACAAACTATGCATTCAAGAATAGGGTGAGTTGAAATTTCACATCGTATGATTGACTTTGTTCACTTTGTATTCTGTCGGTTTGAATCAAATCTAAACCTTTACGAAACTTGAGTTGGAGTAAACCACGTGATTGTTTTGTTGTTATTATTTGCTTGTGATGTTTCTTGAATTTAATGTGCTCACAGAATATTCAAGCTGCTTCTAACAAAGCTCGTCAGTATCTGGAAAACAACCTGCACACTGTCATTAACGACAAGTACGACCTGTCGATTGTAACGTATGCATTGCATGTGTCAGAGAGCAGCAGAGCGTCAGAAGCATTGACTGCATTGAACCGTCTGGTGACGACAGAAGGTATGAGAAAATCTCTAGCCATTGTGATTGGTTGCACCTTTGCTAAAATCACTTTGGAGGGAAAACAACCTGTGACAGCAAATAGTGTTTTTTGATCACAGAGCTTCACATATTACTTCTAAAACTGGAAAATACTGAAATGCCTTAAACTGTGATGCTTTCCGAATATACCTTCAATGTTTTTTTTGGAGTTTTATTGTTGCTTAGGATAGACTATCACAACATGTTTATTGCTATTATTGCACAACAGGTGGAATGCGTTACTGGACTGAAGGTTCCGGTGACGAATCCACTCTCAAGTCCACTTGGAGACGCCCGTACTATGGCCCTCGCAGCAACGATATCGAGATGACGTCATACGCCCTTCTGACGTATGTGCGACGCAACGAATCGGCAATGGCTGCTCCAATAATGAAGTGGATTGCGTCGAAACAGAACGAATTAGGTGGATACTCGTCAACGCAGGTGATTCTCCGAATATCGGGCTGCGTAAATGAAAATTGCGTTCACGTTTTTGCTACATGGCGTAATTTCACCGCTTCACCTGCCCAAATATTTATGGCGTTTAAATCATCAAGTATTGTCGTCTGCTGTGTATCCTCGAAAAAGCTTTAGTAAACCGAAGCCTAGTGTTGAGAATGTTTTTCAAGAAAAACATAGGATGACTTCTGTAGTAGTTTTTGACATGTGTCCCAGTCATGGGCGTCCGCAGTAATTTTTCCAGGGTGGGCAAAGACGACAGTTTGCTTATCCTTTTCAGGTAGTTGACGATGCAACGCAAATAGACGTATACAAAACGCTTCAACCTTTCTACACCACAAAGAAAATGCCCAATGTTATGGCAACAGTCGCATAGCTAGTGTTGTCCCTCAAAGAAACATTTACACTAAACTAATGATTGGTTTAGTGAGCATGGATATTTCAAGACTGATTAGCAGAGTTCTAAATCAATTACAAACTTTGCGAATCATTAGAATAAGTATAAAATTTCATAAAAATACGAAAAAAATACACAATTAATTTAAATAGTATTCTTGCTTTCGTGTTTCTCCAATGTTTTGGAACGTTGCAAGTGCGCGATATGAGATTTCACTGAGCAAATGGTCTAGTGGTACTGCGAAGTTGCAAACTTTAGAGCAGGGTCTCAAATATGGAGGCCCGCCAGCCACATGTGGCCCGCGAGGGAGTTTTGTGCGACCCGCGATATTTTTGAGAATTTTCAAATGATTAACGTTTAATTTATGTAGTTTACTCACCGGTGTCTGAAAGTGCTCAGCCAGCGAGTGAATAAGTTCCTTTCAAAGGAACTCAGCGACGACTAGAAATGATTTTCCTATAACTCACCATCCCTTTCGAAAGTAATAGGATGTAAAAGCTGTTTTTAGTAAGTTTCAGGTACCGTCATTGTTGCATCAGCGTCATAATGCGGCCCTCGTGTAACTTCATAAATCCTCATTCGTATGGGGCGCCGTTCGTAAAAATATTATATCTGACAGATTAAGCACAAAAACTGCTATCTCTTCACGCATTTAGCTATCTCTGCACAGAGATAGCTATCTCTGCGCGCATTTAGCTATCTCTGTGCAGAGATAGCCATATCTGCACGCATTTAGGTATCTCTGCGCAGGGATAGCTATCTCTGTGCGCATTTAGCTATCACTGTGCAGAGATAGCTCTCTATGCGCGCATTCAGATATATCTGCACAGAGATAGCTATCTCTGCGCGCATTTAGCTATCCCTGCGCAGAGATAGCTATCTCTGCGCACATTTAGCTATATCTGCGCAGAGATAGCTATCTCTGCGCGCATTTAGCTATGTCTGTCCAGAGATAACTATCTCTGCGTGGATTTAGCTATCTCTGCACAGAGATAGCTATCCCTGCACAGATATAGCTAAATCTGCATGCATATACAACGCTGAAGCATGTCGGAGGAAGACATCGTATCCTGTCTGAAGAAAAACTTTGTGTTCTGTTTCAATAATCCAGACAAAAGCTAGGCTACTGCAAGGCATGAATTCCCAGGAGTCATATAAAGCTAGGTGGTTTCATGTCTAAGTTATGCTGCTCTGATAATAACATTGGTTTGTGCAGACGATGGGCTACAGTAAACTTGAGGTGGTGGTCTCAGTGTTAGTGCCATGTTTTGTTTAATATTTCAAAGAGGATCTCGTCAAGTCTGACCATTCCAACTGTTCTCACCAGGCGCAGCTCACCGCCTCTCCGCGCCTTTAGGTGCACAAAGAGAATGCTCTCACAGAAAGGGCGCGTTGAAAGCGAAGTGCTCGCTTGGAGACGAGCACCGTTTTGTAAAGAGAATTACGCTGTCATAGAAAAAGCACATCGAAAGGAACTGCTCGGTTAGGC
>JGI24159J19872_10009576_pt1 | contig 12693 bp, 10 predicted proteins | sample Ectturendosymbi4_FD_19872 | JGI IMG/M metagenome (IMG submission 19872)
GATGCGGCCCGCGAAGCCATTTCATCCGGCCCGCGAAGCCATTTTGTCAATGATGAAAAAATAATATTAAATACGTACGAGAAATTTGTTAATTTGGCAGAATATAACATATCCCGCAACAATCACACTGCGTAAAACGTCCGGCCCTCGACATGTTCTGTATTACTTTGTGTGGCCCTCGGACAAAAAAGTTTGGAGACCCCTGGCTTAGTGTGTTGTATAGTAGCGAAAGTCTCACAGCTTACCCGTCATTTGGCCAAAAGGGGTTCGCTCCCATTAATAGAGAAGGCAAAGTGGCTCCAGGCAACTTTGAAAAGAGGAGCTTCAAATAACGAATATTTTTCTAAGAACGTACCTTTTATCATGTAGTTGTTCATTTAAATTAAGTAGACGAATATGTTGCAAGAAATTTCAGAAGCTTTTTAGCAATTTTGCTCAGAAACTTTCCATGCTTTCCACAACCGGTATCTGAAGCTGTATTTCCTGTTTTGATCTCAGTGCTGCAACTGTGTTTCATCTCTTTGGTTACAAAATTCCCACATTCACCCAAACATTTGTGAGATCCACCCGATCAGATTTTCACCTTCAACATTGTGATGATTATTCTAGGAAAACACTACATGCTATGCAATGGGTAGTGAGTGAGGGATCACAACATAAATCGAATTGCACTGTTCCAGAACTTTCCAACTGACTTGCGTTAGGATTTTGAAGTGTTTTGAGAAAAACAAAAATATCCTAAACGTTTTCAAATGTTTTCTCCTCACTTGCAATAAATAATCACAAAATGTGCGACAACGAGGAGGGTATATGTAAAACATATTTACATACGATTTACAATGGCAACTGAATGTTTGCAAATCGCCCGTCATCGGCTAAAACACGGTTTTCTGGGTTTCTGAATCATTTACAATGGTGCGGTTTTACGATTTCGCTGCTGATTGATAATAATCTTGACAATTACTTTGTTTCATATACTGTAAGTGTTTTAATAAGAAAATTAGTTTCATAAGAAGATATTTTTAAGTGCCTGATCATGAATTGGGGTAGTTATAACATCAGCTATTTCAAAAATGCACCCAGACTTAAACATATTTGCTCTATCGTCATCACTTTCGTTTCAGGACTCTTGGCTCGAAATTGTGTTTTTCCACTGGCAGAAGTCCGTGTCGAAAGAGAGTACGAGGCAAAAAACGAAGATCCCGTGACCCATTCGCCACACCGAAGCTCGATTCGAGCAAATTTCAAATCAGGGAAATTGAGTTAGGCCTTCCTGACTCTCAGGTTATTTGCTTAGCCTTCGTCATGGCACCCAAGCCTCACTTAAAACGGCCTGGGCGGTTGCGCGGCATCGAGCGTCCAGCTCTCCTCGAATTTCCAGCTTGCGCCTGGCAAAGCCACTTCTACTCGTGTGAGCAGTGTGCGGGGGTTGTAGCTCGTGTCGGGCGACACGGCTTTTAGTGATTTAGCAAGTCGGCGAACGCACGTCGTGCGGGCGCGTTCCTGCTAAGCGCCTGCTAGCCCAGCTTTCAAGCGCCCTTCAGCGCGAAGCGAAGTGGAATTCGGGCAACTTTGCGCGGTTCGAAACGCCTGCGCGCCTACGNCCCAGTATCCACTTAACGAACGTCGATGAAACTTTCCTACCAGGGAAGCGGCTGAACGGCCGAGNCTTTTGACGAAAATAGTAAGCAAGCTGTGGGCGCGCTACGGCGAAGAATTGTAAACACAAACCAGCACCATAAAAGTTTTCACCTTGCTCGGAGCTGTATTGCGTTCCAGCTTTAAGTCTCTTAGAACCACAGAAACTACCTGGACTGTTCGTTTGATATGAAGAAAAAATGTACAGCGACATTTGCTCAACCGCCACCTGTAAATAGCCGACATCCGCTGTTTGAAAGTTTCCTGAAAATTCTTTGGTAAAAACGTTCCTAGTCGAACTGTTCCAGAACTTGAGAGACCAAGAACAAATACAAGATTTGAACAGCGTTGTGGAAGGTGGCTAAGCGATGTTAAACTTTAAAAAGGAATAGTGAAAAGAGGCCAATGAAATTTTCAGAAGAGTTCAATTCTTTCGCTTCACACATTACACTATTAAATTTGTTTAGTAATAAGTCCTTAATTTTTGTCGTTTAGTACTGAGTTATTTATTAATTAATTATGCTTTTATTACTAATGACTTACTGTGTTATGTGTTGTTTAGCGAAGAGATATTTATTTGAAACAGACAAATTTATCGTTGAGCATTAGTAACCAACACCATTTACTACGTGCAATTGGAGCACACAACTTTGATCAGCGAAATTTCTCTGCAATTCACATAAAATTTCCTGTAGCTTTCTTAACCAGCGGGTGACGCCTTTTACATTGTCTGTTAATCAGGATAAAATCGCTAGAAAGCCACCTGGATTTTCCACGCGGCGATATGTTCATATTTGAGGCGGAATCGACGACCTGGCTATACTGCGTAAGGGAATAGGAAAGCAAAAATTACAATGGTCTGCTGAGGTCCTTTGTCAGAAAAATCAATTCTGACAGAAGTGCTCTCCGCCTCGAAGCTGGGTTGTTCTTTGTCCTGGCAAGATTACGCGAGGATTACATGAGGGGTTTCTATTAACAAGCCACTTAATATGCACTGAACAAGTCATGGCAGAAAAAATTTACATCTGCTGCGGTGTTGACCGGGACCGCCGACTGCTGTCAGCAAAAGTAGAAAGTCATTTTGTTAGCAGCAGTTTCCACCAATTCGAACATTCTGAAAGACATTCAAAGACCATTCGTGGATGCAAGCTATTGCAAAACCAAATGAATCAATGCGTGCGTCTGTTACAGACAAATGTTTCGATTCTGAAATTCGGCCTTCGGAGCTGCAGGAGATTTTCTGTTTGTCAAGACTGAAACCGACGGTCATGTTTCAACAGAAACCAATATTGGTGTGAGTAAACTTTCCACAAGGAAAATTTTTTGTTCTTTTTTATTCATCACCGAAAACCACTTCCAAGGTTATTCCGGGAAGCCAGACGGGCGCTTCGCGTGACTGCCGCGTGATGCCAACCAAGCCCTTTGTTTAGAGCCCAGCCCTTTCCGTTGGGTTTAGGCAGCTTTTAAATAACCTTTCCTCCTAGCGAAAGCAAAATCTTTTATTAAAACAAACAGATTAGTAACGACTACGTCACTCGCACCAGACCGATGCAAACATATCGTGTACACATGTTTTTTCTGGGTGGGCAGTTCACAGTGATTGCTTTCATACGACTTCACTTCTTTTCTGCTTGAGGACTGGGATACCACGTTGTATAGTTGTGGTGAACTGCACGCTGTGTGCTGCGAGAATCACTGTTTCGACAAGACCGAAAAATGACATGCATGTGGAAACGCGTCTACTTCTGATTCTTTCTGTCCACAATCACTCTTCGATGGTTAGCACGGTTCACAAGGTATCTGAACAAGCTGCTGTGAGAGTTCACAAAGCTCTGGGATTTATTTCCCTGACATTGGCGTCGTAAGCATTTTTTTCTAGGGGGAGCACTAGGGAAGTTTTCCTAAATTTTTCCAGGGGGGCCAAAAGTGGTGAAATTTGATTTTTACCACTCGAAACTAGGAAAACAACCTTTTTTGCTGAAAAATTCAAAATTCAAGGGGAGCCAAGGTCCCCCTGACCCTCCCTTCCGACGCCCATGTTCCCTGGTTTATGGGATCGCATATCAAGTGCCCTACTTGCGCCGACCNGGTTGCATNACGTTTCGTTGACAATTTGGATAATTCCACCGAGTGTTTTAACGTGATTTAGTAGACGTTACTGCTTTTTTAGAGCGCGTAACAATTGCATTTGNAAGTTACAATGGACGTCAATTTTCATACGCCGTGTACCTACCTTTACATGTTGATTCAACCCGACCGAAAACCCNGAGACTTCGAATGAGTTTGGTATTCGCTGAACATTACTGTAAGCAGTGATTTTGAAAACTTGGCCTCGCTAACTGTTACCATCAATATGGCATGACGACACAGAGTTTTTGACGACACAGAGTTTGTGGGTTCGAAAAATTATACATTGCCACCGCGATTAGATGCGAGAACGTCTTTTTCACTACTTTTCTTAAATGTCTTTCTCTGAAATATGGACGTGCGTCTGATGTGAAGTTGCATCTGAATTATCTGGTTTTTGATTACATTCTACATTTAAAGCTAAACCAGAGCAGCTGTTGGTAAAACGAATGGCGTTTTGACTTGAGCTAGTTTTTCTAGAACTCCCTGCGAAAACGAAAAGTAATACAAAATTTTATAACGTGGCACTGAGAGAAAACCAAGACACTGTTCCAGCGCCGGTTGGATTGATGAACCAGCCTGAACAACTTTTAAGCCATGCGAGTGACTGAGACAACGCAGATGGATTTAGTCGTGTGTTTCCCGAGGATACAAATTATTTTTTTTTCTCGAGGATACAAATTTTTTTTCACGAGGATACAAATTTTTTATTATATATTTTTTTTCTCTTTTTTTTTTCTTATTCCTTAAATTTTTTACTTGCGCAGAATGAAGACCCTTTTCTGAAGTCAATATGTTTTTGACAATCTTCATCAAATCAAATGAATCAACTTTTCTGGCTCAAAACCGAATACTTTCTGCCGCAGCTTCTCGTCAGCGCAACACTGCGACACCTCCGTGATGGAAGAAACCGGGATTGAGGCCAGCAATTTTAAAATTTTTATTTTCTTTTTTTTTCGAGATAAAACAACGCGCTGCCCATCGAATAAACAACAAAACGACAGAAAAAAACAGTTCAAATGCTACTTCACGATGCATCAGTCGGGCTGTGTTGACAGCAAGTCAGGAATAACTTTAGGGTATAGCTCTGCTCGCAATTGGCCTTGAACAGTGAAAGCAAATCCGAAAAAGAACCAACTTGTTTTTCTGCTTTTACCGATAACCATGTCCGTTATGCGAAAGCAAGCAATAATGGAGCTTGACGAAAAAGCGAAGCATAAAACAGTACGTGTGATAATGACCATGGGGACCTTGCAACCCTGTGTAACAGTGAACGAAAATAAATAAGGGTAATCCCCAGCAATGAGACTCGCGGTGAAGAAGCGGATCAAGCGGGAAACGAAATAATCAAAATACCGAAACCGATGATGGTTGAAGAGTCTGCTCAGCCATTTACAAATGAGATAAATTAACTTATTACAGTGCTAAAAGCAAATCCGACGCGTTGGCCCAGCGACATCTGGGTGAAGAAATCACGAAAAATGAAGCGTTGAGAAAGTCTGCATTGACACGGTTGACATGCGAGACCAATCAAAACAATGCAGAGGCCAACTGCATCTGAATCAACCAATTTCCCTTCGGCTTAAATCATGCAGTTAGAAAAGACCCTCTTGTTCAACCACCTGAACATGGAAGCGAATTATGTATAACACGACAACTATCTTCGATTTCAAACTGGGGTTTAATAGATTGTGAAAGGGATTATACTCTAATCACCCAAGGTATACAGGCGTGGTGTTTTTTATCCAAAGTACAGCGGCTAAAAAAAAGCTACTGGATATCGACACAAACTGGCTAAATGCAATAATCCGCGAGCGGCGCACTTTCACTTGGAGGTGCGTTGCAATATATTGGCGACAGGACAGTGCTGTTGCGTCGGGCATCAGTGCGATGGCGGGAAAATCACTACATAAGTCATTATAATTACAGCTAAAACACAAAAGCAGGAGGAAAAACAGAAACAAATGCAAAATGTGAGGAAAACTCGAAGCTTCGCCCGCGCGCGTGTATGTATTAAAAACAAGTTCTGCGCTGCTGCGCAGGAAATCGGCGACGCGTAGCGGCTCGTGCGGCGAGTTTTCTTTTTGGTAAAAATCGCGTACAATAAACGAGAAATCAAAAAAAACTACCACGTCTAGCATGGAAAAAGGCACGATGGAGCACAAACTGCAAAATGCAAACGCAAAGCAAAAAGCATAACAGCTACGTCGGGCTGCAATAACGCGAAATAACCTTGTCGTTAGAATCAAAGCGATCGTAATGCAACAAAAAAAAACTGAGTAACGAAGCGCGTTGTGCGTTCGCATAAAATAAGTTCAGCCCAGCTGAACTGTATCCGATATTTCAATTATTACGTCACAGTCGGTGATGGCGATAGCGACCGTAGCGCGGCTACAGCAATATACGGATGTGTGAAGGAAAAAAATCAACAACAATCCAGAACTCGCGCGTCGCTGTTTTTGCTGTTCACTGAAAAGTTAAAGCGCCGTGAGAAAGAGACTTCCAAACTATAGATCTGAACAAAGATCTGGGTCGTCCGGCCTGCTCACGCAAAACGCGCATGACCCCAAAACAACGAGGTGCACCCCCTGACACTCTGCCAGTCACGCTGCCCCTTCCACCTCACAAGGTTCCGTGGTTCATGTGCATTGCAATGGGGTTGCCTGCCTGGGCGGACACCTGGTAGTGGGCGCTAGTCTGCAAGGAACCCAGGCCAGGTACGCAGGTCGACTCCGGTTCGGTGCAGGCCGGGTTTTCCCACAGCTGAGAACTGGTTGACACGTGGGCCGGAACCCCGTGCATGGGCATCAGCTGCTGCATCTCAACAGGACTTTCGCCGGCCGGGGGTGTGGCAGTCGGCACAGAGGGGGCTCGCGGACTGACGCTGGCCGGCGAATGGACGCCGCTGCTGCTGTGGTGGGGTCCGTTGATCGCTTGAAGAGCGTTGGTGGGGGTGTGGGCCTGGGCGAGGCTGTACGGTGAAGAGCCTGCCGCGTAAGGCGCTGCTGACGAATACACGTTGTGCTGGGTGGTAAGAGGCGTCATGCTTGGCAGACTGGTTGAGGCAGCGCCGTAGGCGTGCGGATAGTACATGGGCATTGCGGCCGGGTCGTATCTTTGCGGTGCTCCCCCTGCTGCGGGGTTGCCCAAGGTGTGGTGGCCTGGAAAGCCATGCGGTGCGGCCGTTCCGTAAGAAAACTGATCTTGAGAGGCTCCGATCATCTGGGCATGCCCGTGATAATAAGGCAGCGAGTAGTCGAAAGCGCTCGGAGGCGACAAGTGACTGCGACCGGACGTCGCTGCCAAAGGTCCACCATCATGCGATTGCGGCATCATTCCAGGCGTGATGGGAAACTTGCTGTCTTTCTTGAGCATCGCCTTGTTTTTTCGTCGCGGCCTGTACTTGTAGTCGGGGTGCTGTCGCATGTGTTGGGCGCGCAAGCGCTTGGCCTCGTCGATGAAAGGACGCTTGTCGGCCTCGGTCAGGCCTTTCCAGCGCTCTCCTAGCCTCTTTGAAATTTCAGAGTTGTGCATTTTTGGATTGTCTTGCGCCATCTTACGCCGTTCCGCTCTGGACCACACCTGTGATTTAGAGAAATGAATATTAGATTTTGGGATTGACATCGTGTCCAAGCTTACTCAAAATACAAAACAATTGTTACTTCAGTTTTAAAGGTTCAGAACGGCGCAAAACAATACTTGAAAAAATGCTTTCCCAACGCAGGGTACAGTGCCTACAGAAACAACAAACACGTGGCTTATGGTAGCTTTTTGTCGACGAGCTGATGACAGCTTCATCCCAAATCCCAAAGGGCCAATTAAACTACACGAGTGAGAGCAGGAAAGCGTATTATAACGCTTCATTTGCTGGTTGCCGCCAATGGAAGGCTTACACAGGACCGGACAGACAAAATGGCGCTTAGCTTGATGGCTTAACCGAGCTCAGCAGTTTCAATACACAAAGTCTTGTAGGCGCGCTTGTCGTGCTGCGTTGCACCAGTCGCATGAATCACTTGCCAGAGAGAACTCGGGTCAAAAATACTGGGCACGCAGCAAAGGAGCGGCGGGACCGTCACGCTACCAGAGAACGCGTCGCGGGGGCGATGAATTTGTAAAGATATAGTTCGACAGCATGGGCATCGCCCATCACTGCTTTTAACCCCAACATCACCGCAAAGCTGTTTGTCGGTCACGCCATTATTTCTGGCAGCTTACGTCGGACCGCAACTTGCCTTCACCAACCTCCGCTCGAAATGAAGCATGCCACCGTCCTATTTTCTTTTGTTGTCGTTATCAGCAGTAGAAGGCGCGAAACACAAACAAGCCTATCTCCGGCCAGGTTTAAAGACAAGGGCGAGATTAGTTGAAAACAAACGCTTTGTGCAAAACCCTGAACCAGAAAATTTCTAAAGACAGGGCGATGTCAAGTTTGTGCGTGTGTTTTCGACATTTAGCCTCAACTGCTACGTTTTTCAACCTATGCCTCCTCACATTCCTGCGAACCCTAAGTCCTGTTGAAAACCATGACCCGCTGCTGTCATCGCGGAAGTGCTGCGAAGGCCAGAACTTAACTCAGGCTGGACTTTTAAAGTCGCAAAGCGAGCATTATTGCTACCGACGCAAGGGTCGTAAAAACAATGAATCCGCCCGATTCCCAGGAATGAGAGTGTTTAAATCTTACGACCGAGCAAACTTACGTCATCAGACAGACAGTAAAGTAACACTGTTGCTCTGCGAAAGACGTGCTTTGGCTGGGTGCAAGCGACATGGCGGGTAAAGAGTCGAAAAAGCAATAAACAAACGAAAAGACGACTATAAACAATCAAGTGAGCAGATTAAAGCACTTTGTAGGTGAAAATGTTTTTTGGCATAAATTGAGAACGTTACAATGTTTACCGTTCAAATTTCGTCAGTTCTTAAGACACCACGTGTCGACAGAATAACAACTATGACTATTCTTTCCAGCTTTCAAGGAAATCTAAGTTTTTATCAACGACCCCTAACACAGTGACGCATTTTCAAAAACTCAAAGCAAAGCACTGGAAACTCACCATGAAGGCGTTCATGGGTCGTTTGACTCTGGGCTCTTGCGCGCTCGGTTTGTTCTGTGCAGACGAGGTGTTTGTGTGCTGGTTCCCCGAGCCTTGCGACGGCGTCGGCGCGGTCAAATGCGTCATCGGGCCGTTGATCGAGGTCTGATCGCCGATGTAAGGCTTCACGTCCGGGGCCATGCTGTGGGGTGGTACGCCGGCAGCGATCGGCGGAGGGGGCAGATGGGGGCTGCTCGGAATCATGGCGGACCCGGACGTTTGGTAAGGGATCGACATCCAGTTCGGTTGCGCGGGGTCAACTGCCAGCATCGTTAATGGGGCAGCTGAGGGGCTGAGCGACTTCGTCTCCGTTTCTTCCTGACAAGAGATTTACCAGAAAAATAAAACACTCGCGTGGTGACCTTCTGCTTGAAAAGGGAGGAAGCCGTCCGCTTTGGCAACTTCAAAGCTATAAAGCTTGGTTACCTAATTCTGATGAATTCTGCAAAAACAAAAGAGCTTGATTACAAGCAAATCAAGGCTGTCTGCTGGTGATTACTTTTATTTCATTTATTAAATTTGCCAACATTTTGTCCTATCTATTCAGGTAGCTTGCTCAGGGAGATGATATTTAACAGAATCTAGATTTAGATGATATTTGTAAACAAATTACAACAAGCATTTTATAAACCGATCAGATCAACTAATAACGCATTAGATTGAAGCTCATTTCCTTTAAACTTCTTTCAGACCTCTGACAAAAACGTATTGTGACAATTTTCCAGTATGATTAAATTGGCGAGCTCAAAAATCGAAACAATACTTCCTCTATCCTGCAAGCTTTGTACTCTCGATTGTTGCCACTCGTAACTATCTATGAAAGGCCTGTGCAACTATTCGATCACTAACGTACTCCCTGTGACAATGCGACAATGAGCATAAATCCTACGCTCGGCTCTCAATAGCTGACAAACACAATGGCTGCACTGAATGTACTCGGCGATACGATTCCCGTTTTATTCGAGCGCGAGAGCGAGGCTTCTGCCTTTTTTCCTCCGCCGTCGCTCGCTTGCCGCCATTTCTACGACAACTCCGTATTTTTGGTGGCGGAACAACCACTCGCGGTCAAAAAATTTTGCGTTTTAACGGTACTTTTGGCTGGGTTGCCGTGGAGATCTCAGAAGTGCACAAAATACTGTCAGATGATGTGGAGTTGCGACGTCATAAATAATTTTGGTCCGTAAAGTTACTAATGACGTCGTCAACAAACACTGTTAAAACTTTTAAGCGTTATGGTATCGGACCTTGTCACGCCTTGTACAGTAATTGGAAAAGAAACCTGTGGTCAGCAGTTGCTGCTTTGGCAACAAAGCTAGTGTTTGTAAATCAGACGGGCCATCACCTTTGCAAAGAGACGTTGAGTTGAACTACTTCTAACGTTTGCTACAGAAATGTTGCATCAAGAGGTCCTGCAAACATACATTGCCATCAATTCTATTTTAAGTGGTGAGTTGTTTTCATTCGATAAGTGGCGTTTTAAATAATATTATCATATCAGTGATTCCAAGCCAAACCAGGCCTCAAGCCTAAACAAAAACTACTTTACTTTGTGTGCTCGGACTATTATCATCATTGGCAACAACACCAACAATACAGAGGCGATATTCCTTTTTCAGATACAAGCGCTACAATAGGTTATCACAATGGCTCTTTCAAGTAATCGCCCCATTCAATTATTCTTTGACAAGAAAATCCATTTACGTTTCTTCCACTTTCGAAACAAGAACCGAAACACGTGGCACAGGATTTAGCAATGCAAACGCAGGTTTAAACATGTAGCAGCAAATAACAAAACCTTCAATTTTCCTCACAGCGGAGATTACTTTTGTGGCAATCAAGAAATGTTAAACGTAATCAAAACACGGTTACAGCAGAGCAGAAACGTGAAACTTTCCGTCGAAAACCTATGCAGAACTATAAGCTCCACATTTAAGACACAAACTTTGCGATATGCAAAGGTTGTTGCGTTTTCAGCGATCCAGTGATCCAAAAACATCCACTTTTTACCACTAGCAAAAAAATAACAAAATTTGCGTCATCGCTCAAAAAGATTGTATCATAACTGCAAACTGTAAACGCAGCAAAATGAAAAAGCTCAGTGTTTCCAATAACAAAGTTTATTCACAAAACCATAAAACTTAAGACTGCTCAAAATGATTTCACAAGTTATTTTTCATGGGCGTTTTCATGGATTCGCACGAATTTTTCCGTAACTTTCTTGGCTGTTACTTCTGACGCTGTAGCCNGCCCACATCCTTTTGCCCTCCACGAACAACCTTCTCCTCATAACATTTTTTTNCCATTTTTAAACATTTACTACAGGTGGTACTTAATGCCATTATTTACAAATGGAAGCCGCACAGTGTTGTTCGACTGTATACGAGTACAGTACGCAAAGCACTTTCTACGTACGTGTATACCATGAAATGGTTAACACATGAAACACTGTACATAATATTCTGAATAAATTCTAGGCACGCTAATAAAGGTAGGGATCATTTGAAGAATTGATCATTCTAGAACCTGAGTTCTAACTGAGGGGATGGGAAGTGTTCGAAAGGGAGGCGCGAATATTGTAATTAATGTTTAAATGAAATGAAACCGTGTCCGGCGTAGCGAAACGTAGCTGCTCACATTTGTCAGCGAAAACTACGCATGGCTTTTTCGGAACTACCAACAAGATATCATTTAAATTGTTGTTTTCCACGATTTTTTTCTTCTGCCATTTTGCGAGACTTTCAAGCCACTCTCTTCCTGAAAAGCAAATCTTTGTTGATTAGCTCAAGAGGTTTGTCGTGGTCACTTGCTTGTGGTTCAATTAAGGGACATAAAAACGGAAACGAATTTTTGACTGCAGCAAATGTTAAAAACTGGCAACGAAGCCGACGATGCCCGAAATCAAGAGAAAACTTTCAATTTTACTACATCATCAAGATTTTTAGAATTGCAAGTAACTTCGAAAACTGCCGAAATGTTGATGCATGAAAAAATGTAGGACCGCATTGTCTGAAAAATTGCTCCGATAAAATTCCAATTCAGTGTGCCTTTAGATTTATATCACTACTCGTTAAGTCCATACGTAGATAAACTGTTTAACCAAACTGTTTAACCCTTGCTACTCCTTACAAAGAAGTAGCGATAAACTCGAAGCTCTTAGTGTCTGAATTTCATTTGAGGTATCAATATTACGCTACCAACTTCAAACGTCACTCCGATGGCTGCTTTAGCTGTTAATTGTCTGCAGAATAGTTGACCCTTACATTGCTGTGGCTTCTGTGCACAACACTCCGACGCATCGTGGTCAATACCGTGTAATGTCGAATCAAAGAGCAAGGACTTGAAAGTTCTGCAATGTTTTCCGGAATTATTTGACACCCGGTTAGACTGACAATTTTCGGCGCACTGAGACAGACGTAAACTGATTGTCTAAGCCGAATCCTTTTGATGCGAGTGTGGTGTCACTGCTGTGTCTTGCACCATCGGCTGCATGTTCGCTTGAAAGAACAGGACGCACTGCTCAGCAATCGGAAAATGCGCTTCAAACAATTAGGCACATTTTCGGTCGCTTTTCAGCGCTCAGCTCAGCAAGTGCGAACGTTTGCTTCAAGCAGGAATCTTTTCCAGCGCTCTTCAACCGGTGTGCACGGTTCACCGTGGGATGCACCAGATTACGCCTGGGGTGCACCACTAAGGGTTCACAAAGGTGCATCACACACTTGTCACACTAAACAGATAATTTTAACAAAAACTTTCTGTTAGCAAAAATAAACCATTAACCAACCAATGACTTTCAGCATTTAACCGAGACTTTGCAGATTCTAAAGTGTGGTGCATAAGC
>JGI24159J19872_10009577_pt1 | contig 12692 bp, 5 predicted proteins | sample Ectturendosymbi4_FD_19872 | JGI IMG/M metagenome (IMG submission 19872)
AAGATGTCCTCCCCGTTTTCACTCCAGGTTGACATATTTGAAGCATGAAGTTGCTTGAGTGGGTGGTTTTAGTTAACATTTCTGTGTATTTTTTAACGCTAGAACTCCGGCGATGTCGATTTCGACATTTTTTAAAATTCAATACGCTATTTTCTGCAGTTACTGCTTTTCACCGATTCTCAAATTTTACCCTGTCGAACATATTCCTGTGCAGTTTATTTTACGGTCAATAATTGGAATATAAGTTTTGCTTATCAAATTTTAGTTGGAGTTGCACCTATAACTCCGACGGTTTCGAAATCGACATCGCTGGAGCTCAAGGTATATTTTTTCCCGGAGTTCTAGTGTTAAACGTTATCAACAGTATTTGTACTTTTGCATGTTCATACATACCTGTTTAAAAGTTCAAACCGGTGTGAACATGCAAAAGGAAATATGCAGAAAACGGGAAAATTCACGTGAGAAAAACAGAGGAAAGCAATACAATATAAGCAATTGCGTTAAGGTTTCAAGTAATTGAAATCTAGCCACCAGTTATCGAAGTATAATTGGATAAACTTCTCAAGCAAAGAAGTTTTTACTTTACAAAATTATCCCGCGGGCCGGATTCAACCTCGCAACGGGCCGGTTTTGGCCCGCGGGCCGTATGTTTGACACCCCTACGGCTTAAAGCAACAATTTTCTTCTGATATTTATAAAATGCTACATACACCAAAGCAAACAAAATATCATTCTAAAGTGAAATAAAATGAACTGCGAAGGAGTATGCAAAGTTACAACTTACGCTAAACATTATATGTTTTAAGTTTCAATGCCAACATTTTCAGCAAGAGCGCCACGATACGAAAGCACAGAGTTTGGTCATGATGATTAAATAGATTAGCACTTGCGGTATGAACTTTCGTTGGTTGGTATATTTTAAAATTTTGTTATTTTTGTAAATAACATGCAAAAAAAGGTATGGGTAAAGTTTGACTGAAACAGCAAAATTATTTCAAGTCTTACGTTATAGTCATGATGAGAACAATTTCAGGAAAACTTGCGCATGCGTTATGCAGTTGCTTGTCGATTAGCAGTTGCTTTTAGGTGATTTTGAACAATATCGCATCTTTGAATGCTTTTGCCACTAGATGCAAGAGATACATCTCCAGTCCTCACTGTACAAGCACGCACACACACACACATTCTAAGCTAATCTTAGAACAGGTTGGTGGTATTCTAGAGGATTGGCAGGAAGTACTTCACCGCTGCATTTAGCAATGCATAACAAAGTCCAGTGCACAAATAGTCTCGGAGAGGAAGCGCCACAACGTACAAAGGCTGCGCTGCTTGCAAAGAAAGTTTTTCACTTGGATGGTATAGTTGCGCGAACTTGCTACTCTTGATTGCTTCTCTTGATTCTAGTAATAGCTAGTAGGTTTGCTTTGTCGCACATATTTTCATTAATGACAACTGAATTTTGCAGTTCCATTTACAAAAGCTTAGTAGGTCTCATAGGCAAATATTAAAATTAGACTTTTCTCTATTCTAATCACTGATACCAAAAGATTGGTTCAAAATTGCACTGATGCTACGAAGTGAGTGCAGTTACCTTCTGAAGTGACACTGACAAGAGAAGAGCTATAGAATGCCGTTGCAGCAGTTGGAACAAATTTATTGCCACACCAAATTAACATTCTTCTGTAATTTTACTGGGGCTACATCAGCTCCGCACTCCTACTAAAACGCTTTAGGAGACATTTGAATCATTTGGGATTCTTCCCAGCTTCTTCCCAGCTGTAATTCTTCCCAGCTCTCAAACGCAACTAGGAATAACGATTTCTACAGAACGATTTTGCCTACAGCATATTTTACTCCATGTAATAACGAAATTACAAAAAAGAATAGCGATAATACTTTGGTCTAACAGGGCTCTAAATAGGTACCACACAGTTTATACAACAACTAGTATATGAAAGTGAATTATGGTACCAACTGCTTGTTCAGTTTGAAGACCACCATCCACATATTAAAGATTACAAAACAATAGCTGACTATATTAGGTAACATTACTTGCTACAGTGCAATAGCAGGCAGCAAACGTTATTGCAGCAATTTAATCTGAATAATTTCTGCTGAGTTGATTCCATTCCAACCGGTCTTGTGTGCCAAATGTATACAATGAGTAAGAGAATATTTTGCAAAACAGCATTTAAGTAAACTCAACATTCATCCCCTTAATTAAGATGTCTTATGCTGTTTCAGATAAAATGATCTATTTTAAATCCCTGAAGAATGTGCAATGCGCTAAAACACAATGTACAAATTTTTCCGAAAACATCCACTCATGCTACGAACATGGCAGTAAAACGCTTGTTGTGATCACGAAGTGCCTTTTTCGGTCCATTTGCGGAAACCAGTGAGCCAAACCACCACTGCAGAGGAATATCTAATGAGGAGATGTATTGTGCTTGCCACGATGCAAAGTATGGCAAAAGTCTTGCATTCATTTAACATGTTAGATACTTGGCAGACGTTTGATTACGTGTGCACTTTGCGTTAACAAACTGAGTCACGAATTCAGAAGAGGATCATAGATTACCGAACAGCTATATTTACTAAGTATTTTCTGTAAGATCAGCTGCCAATTTTATATGCAATCTACATGTTGCAAATTCGCTAAGCGTTGCCTTCAGTGCATTTTTATGATTTTCATAATAAGAGTACTACAAGTTAACTGTAACATAGCTTGGTCAGATCATTAGAACCTAACAACGTCAGGATTTTTGTAAGGAGGAAAGTGTTTCAGAATTCAGTTTAATTCTTTACAATGTCTCAAAACAGTTCACTGCCAAATGTAAAAGGCGAAATTGAAGACGTGCAAGAAGTGAGTTTCCATATTTGTGAACTAGGGAAAATATATGCTCTTTCATCGTTTAGAAGTTGTAATATATTTTACACCATTTTTATAGGCTACTTAAGTACAAGCTTCAAATGAAAAAACACACTATAGGCAAAACCAAGCTGACGTTTGTTCTAAAAATAAATTCTAAGGGGTTGGTGGAGTATATGAGCCAATATGTTTTATAACGATGCCATTATAATTATATCAACTTTTTCGTGCTTTGCTAGCATATCCAAATATCGAAGAAGTGGAAACAAATTTTGACAGCAATGATTAAATCACAAACAAGACAAAAAAAGCCTGATGTTATTTCTACATTTGGTGTAACACGTAAAACAACAACACATGATATAAATATTTTAGCTTCACTAGATACCACTTGCGATGTTTTCAGGTTTCACGTCGTTGCCTTGAGTACATAGGCGAATATCGTTTTAAAATTCTTACATGCTGCAAATCTTGCGTTAAAATTTTAACGAAACAAAATTTAAACATTTCATCACAAAGTTTTCAAATTTTTGTTGCTAGTCTTACCAGCGCAACTTCAACATCATACATTTAAAGGAATTTTGTGATTACTTTTGTTTTGATTTTAAGCTTTTTTGCCATATGGGAAATACCACTAACATTTTCATTTTCTGATCGGAGATCGTTAAAGTAAGTTTTGTTGCTGCTGATGGTTCACCGATAAAAAGCAGTACTTTAAAACATTTGCTTGTACCGCCAACGGAAAAGAATGTAGCATGCTTCTGACAGGTTGCAATTCGTATAGAAACGCATCACTGTTGTTTTGATTGTGAAGTGAAGCTGCAGCTGGTTATAAAGCCTGATTATAAGTAACTCCCTGCATTGTATCGGCTGGGACTATGCGTAGTGCTAGAAACGCTCTTTTCAAACAACCGCAAGCTGCGAAAAAACCTGGAAAATTTCTTCTAAGTGAACTTGCAAAAACGCATCTAATTGCAAATGCAGGGAGTTACCGTTGATTAAAATGGCAAAGCTTTGTAATACGCAAGTGGCGTCCTTGCAGTGTTGTCTAACGATGTATATCTGCTGCACAGTCTTTCGGATGCGCGGTTTATTAAAATTGTGCTAAATCACACCACAGCCATTTTCTAATCAGCTTCTCGCTAGAGCTACCACTGACGTTATTGCTATGCACAAAATTTCCTCAAAAATACAGTGATTGCAGTATGCGCAATTCGGTCCAAAGATCGAGGAAGAGAAAGACAGCTCACATGCCGGAAAATTTGATCAAATAAACAAAGTTTGATCAAATTAAGATCGGTTTAGAGATCAAAAAAGTGATTGTAAAATGCTGAAGCTTTGAATTATCAGTTCCTTCATCTCAGAACTCAACCTCTGTATGAAGACGCAATGAGCCTATGCGTAGAGTGACACAAAAATTTAATCCACAATTTATACTTCCAACGGATGTGAGTAATCAGTATCGATCAGGGTGTAAATAGGGGGGCAAGGAGGGCACAATTCCCCGGGCTATAAATCACTATGGGGCCGCCAAATAACTGGCGGGGGCGCCGAATGACTGATTTTCGGCGCGGGGCGCCGAAAAATCCCAACAATGTCACAAGTATTTTCTTCAATACAGTACGATTGCTTCCGAAAGACCTCAGGTTCGCACATGGGTGCGCCAAACTTGCTTCTTGTCCCGGGCACCACCTAACCTCGTTACGCCCCTGGTGTCGACACTCAAGTTTACATCCAAAGGCATACTTTTGATACTATCTTTCGATTTTAACTTGTAGAGACAACCTGAAGCAAAAGACTATTTTTTCCTAAATGGGGCAACCGCTTATTTTGAAACATTTAAACCTTTTCCAAGGTTTTTGTTTCTTTGGTTCCTGCTTTGAAACACAGATCTTTATCAGGATTTTTACTCTCTTTTTTTCCAAAGCCAACGTATGGCTATTTATTTTTAGAAGCCAACTCCAGGCTGTTACATCAAAGCAAGATGGGTCTTGGCAGTGATGGGTTTCTTCGGAATGTTCAACGTCTATTCGTTGAGAACTAACCTCAGCGTTGCCATCGTTGCAATGGTCAACACTACCGTTAGCAATGATTCTGAAACTAACCTTTCTGCTTTGTGTCCCGACCGAGGCCAGAGTTCCACTGATACAGCAAACTCGGTAAGATTTTGACAAAATTCCATTGACGACTGAGGTAAGAGCAAAGTTTTCGCAATTACAAAACATATTAGTAACTTAGAAAAAAACCTGCCGTGCCAAAGGCCTTACCTGGGGTTTTCGAAAGTTTCGCTTTTAATGGTTTCGCACCGCAAACGGAACGTGACCCCTCCTAGCTGCAGTCCAGCGACTATTCGAGAAAGCAGCACAACAAACAAAACTGCCTTACTCACTAACTCTGAGCTGCCAGTACGCAGTAAGGTCAAGGCCTCTTTAATCAGAAGTAAGCACGGAAAGCCTATTTACAACACTGTTTCAAAACAACACGCGGACTGACACAGACGCTGGGAAAGCACGAACCAGCACGAAATGCTATGCAAAACGAAACATGAAATAGGTAAAAGAAAAAAACTAGATTGGCTCATGATGAGGTATTCTTTAGAAAAGTCATACTACACAAATAAACGCCGATAAACATATTAGTACATAACCAGTTTTAATACTCGAGCAAACTTTTTGAATGATTCAAAATATACAAATTGATCAATTTCTTCTCAAAATATTTATACATTTTTTCTACTTGCTGGCGTTTGAATATCTTCCCATTTACGCAAATCATTTTGTTTTTGAATAAAGAAACGCATTTTTTAAGCAAAACAACCTGGAAATTTAGCAGCATTCATAGTTTTTATCGCCACGTCTGGAATTAAGTTGGCAGAAAGGTGTTTGAATCAAACGTTTTTGAAGAATCTGACAAAAATCGGCATCTTGGCTGAAGGTAAATGGCGGCGTGGTGCTGAAAAAGTAAAATCGCAATAAAAGAGGCTTTGCTACAAATAAATCATTTGCTTAGTATAGGTACGGCAAGATCAATCAGGCTTCTCAACATTCTACACTTACGAAAACGCAATGCTTCTACAGTAGTTACAAATATCGAAACACAATGAATACGATGCCGTAGAGAGAAACGTCGTTTCGATCACGAAAAAAGCTTCTACACACCCATAAAGCAGTTTTGACAGCTCAATTGCATTCTCAGATCGGTTTTCAAAAGAGTAGGAAGCATCCAGATCTCATGTTCGCTGTCCTATTCACTCCCACGATTCTTTAAAAAACTGTTGAAAGTGCTTGTTTTCAAGGTTTTATGAAACATTATTTACGTTTTCAAGACACAAGCAACATTTGAGATCTTCTTTGACTTTATTTGGTTGACCTGTCTGAGATGACAAGCTCTACAATTTCTAATTCTGGTAAATACGATCCCTTTGTTCAAAAGCTTTTGTTACGCTGATTCCACAAACGTAACTATGCGCAGCTTAATTTTCAAGTGATTTTCTCAGAATGGTTTGTTTTCCTGGGATCCTGCGAAGCAAGGTTTGGTGTTGGGATGTTACTTCTATGGATACATTGTCAGCAATATACCAGGAGCTTGGCTTGCCAGAAGATTCGGATTCAAATTGGTCTTAGGAATTTCAATGCTACTTTCATCTTTTCTCACTCTTTGTACTCCTGCTGCTGCTGTGGCAAGCTTTGAGCTTTTTCTTGTTTTAAGAATCATCCTGGGATTTTTGCAGGTAATTCATAATATCTACTGTTATAAAAATTGCATTACCATTTTCATAGAAGTTGATATTTTCAAAGTTGCGTGCTTGATTTTTTCTGAATGTCAAATAAGCCAGTTTAGTAAACACAAAGGTAAAAGTTTATTTCAAGTAGTTGCGGGTGTATGACCCTCCTTTATTTTATGCATAGATATTCATAACACCTCATGTTTTTAAAATTAACGCATGCGTTTTTCTGTTGACAGAAAGTTTGTGCAAAGTACTTCCTATTTTAGTGAAAAGTGCACAAATGTCAGCTCCGTATTTTTCTGTAATCAGAATTTATGTCATTGGCTTCTAACATAATTAAAAACAACAACCTGTTGCATCAAATATGCAAGTGTTTGCAATTTTCTGTAAATATTTTAATACCTTTTGAAATTAGGCAGGCCGCATAAAATGCGCGGCAAACCTTTGTGGCAATCTACAACGTTGTTGAGCTGCTAATGTCCCATAACTTACTCAGGCTTAGGGCGTTGAGCAATCATATGTCTTTCGCGTCTATTGGTGCAGCAGCCCAGAAGTGGCTAAACTTTCACTTTTTAATACAAAGTACAACGTTCACTGTGGCAAACTTCAGGGGGCTTCTTTCCCTACAATGTATTCAGCTTGGTCGAAGTGGTCGCCGCCCGCTGAACGAAGCACTTCAGTTTCCGCACACACATCCGGAGCAAGTTTTGGCACATGCGTAACATTGCCTCTAGCTGGTCTTATAGCCGAAGAATTTGGATGGGAGGCTGTGTTCTATTTTACAGGCTAGTTGCAGAGTAAGATACATTATTGTGTAGCTCTTGTGTACGTATGCACGCTCTGAATTCTCAATGCGATGTTGCTTAAAAACCTTCGCGGTAAAACGTGAACTACTTGGAAAATTTACAGAACAATACCTAACAGAGAAATTTTCACACTATCAAAACCAAAACACTTACTGCATTCAGAAATCCAATGAAAGCTGCCGTGGCAATTTAAATTATGATACGCTGCATACGAGTACAAGGACGAAAAACGGTTGTTTTTAAATACTTCGCTTTTGATGTAGAAAAGCAATTAAATCAACAAGTTTCAGTAAATTCCATGGTGCATTACGATTGAAGCAAATTATTTTTTCAACTTTTGTGATACACTGGCCCAGATGTTTACGTCTTTCTTAAATATCAACGACGTTGATGTTGCCTAAGCCTAATAACACAGTCCTTGAAGTTCAAATTTTGGTGTGTTTTCTTGTTTCAGGAGGAATTGGTGTTTTGTGGTCGGTTATCTGGTTTGCAATTATTTACGACTCCCCGACAACCCATCCAAGGATATCGCAACAAGAAAAGGATTATCTAATCAAAAGCATCGGTTTGGATAAACCTAAGCCAAAAGTATGACGAAGTCTTGATTGGTTGGGAGAATATTTTGTTCCTAGTACAGGTTAAAGTGTGACTAAACATTTTCCAAACGGGGACGTTGCAGCATTTAGATTGAGAAATGTTCAAATAATATTGATAACAATTGGGATGTGTGTCTCATTAGAAAACGTTATGCAATTCTTCTGATTTTCTGCGATATTTTAGACAAATATGTAGGGAAGAACAAAAGAATTTTTACTATACAGTACGTTGCTCGCTGGTGAAAATCTTTCTTTTACCTACTCCCCGGAGCTGGACTAACTTTCCGGAACAAACACTAACCTGTGTCAAGCGAAATTTCTGACCTATTTATTGTTTGTCAGTTATTTTGCTTCTCAGATAAAAGGAATAAAGTTTGGCGATTACTTTTTTATGTGTTTTGTGTAAATTGAAACTTTTTTGTTAGATGTCAGATGCACACAACCAACTATGGTACGGGAATAACTATAAACACTGAAATATATTGGGCTTAGTCTTAGACCTCAATTATTTTTCTTTTTTTAACCCAAATCCTAACCCGACGCACTTGCAAACACCAAGCCCTCAGCCCTAATCACTGGTGTAGGAGGCGGGGGTCCAAAATTTTTGATTTGGTGAAAATCCGGGCAAAATACCAGCGATAGCTTTTCGTGTTTACTATCAGTGATAGCGTGACTCGAGTCACTAATGACTCGCCTCGACTCGATTCACGATTTTCGGTGGCTCGGACTCGACTCGAGCCACGTTGAGAACGATGGTGACTCAACTCGAGTCACGTTTTTCACAGAATGACTCGACTCGAGTCACAATCAGCGACTTGAGACTCGAGTTATTTTTATAAAATCTGAGCCTCTGATGGACAAACCCAGTTTATGTGCACACAAGGAAATGAGCATTTCTTGTTTCAGTGATGATCAAGTTTGGCGCAAATTTTCTGTTTTGACTAATCGTGTTATGCTACATTTCAAGGATCAAGTTTTCCCAACTATCACAGAGGTAGACCTGAGACTTTGCTTTTCACTGCATGAGAGGCCAGCAGGGTTCAACAAATACATTATAGTGATTTTATTTGTAGCAGCAATGGCAGCGTGAACCTAGTCGAGTGGGTAATCTCAATTGCTATTATGCTGAGGGTCGTCGGTTCGACTCTCTCTTTGGTTGGCTCAAGGCGACGCAGCATTATGGCTGCAACAAATGGCTCCCAACGCTTCGGTGGCTGGAACCCACCGTTGAAGGTCGTCTTGAGCTTGTGAAATGGGGAAGAAATGTGGTGACGTGGTTACGCCAAATATAAGCCTAACGTTGAATTTGTAGCAGCAGCAGAAGTGTGAAACTAGTCGAATGGGTAATCTCTATTGTTGTTATGCCGAGGGTCGTCCGTTTGACTGTCTCTTTGGTTGGCTCAGTGCGATGCATAATTGTGGCTGCAACACCCACATGTAATCCAACTCAAAGATTCAAAGACAAATAAATAGTTTAGAAAGTAAATCAAGTTACCTTATACTCCACCATTTGCTTTTTGAACTAAGTTGCTCACAACATCATAGCAATTGGCACTACAGAGACTTCAAAATATTCACTGTTAACAGCAGTGTAATGAGAAGCTCTGTTAAGCTCAGCAAAAGTGTGTAAGATTTCCAACCAGAAGACCAGCAAGCATACAACACAAAGGTCTCATTAGAACTGGGCTACACATACAAAAATGATGAACTGTGCTAAATGTTAAATGTATACTTAAGGTATAACTGTGCTAAATATATATGTAGGGTATAACAACGATGAGTCAAGAAAAGGGATTAGATCAATGAATGTCAAACCAATTCTGTAACTTTGACACACGATAGATCAGACTTTTTTCGCTGGTCATAGACAAGGCTCAACATTCAAACAAACACAATAAACAATCTCAACGGATGTGAGAAACTTTATCACTGCAGTAACACGCAGTCACAAAACTCAACCGAAAGTTGCGAAGAAGTTCAAAAGAATATCATCAGTTCCAATCCAAAGCTGGTTGAGCAAAAGTGATAACATCTAAATCCATTAAAATACTACGTTTGTCTTTGGTCATTTTCATTTATTGGGCATGCAAAAGACAAGGAAGTATATTTCTTACATCAATGTTGGGCTAGACTTGCGGAAATGACTGAGAGTGAAAGAGACCAGTAAAATGCAAACTGCTTTCACAAAAACTTAGATATAAGTAACGCGCAATCAAACTTGCTAAAACAATAGGCTATTGGGCACCATTTTTAAACATATCGGGCGCCATTTTATAGCATGTTGAACACCATTTCATAGCAAAAAAGACAGGAAAAATGTGAATTTTTATTTGATTCTGATCGACACTGACTCGAGCTTGCAAACCAAAGACTAGAAGTCACTAGATAGTTCTTGTGACTTGACTCTGACTCGACTCGACAAAGTCATGACTCGACTCGAAAAAACTTTAGATGACTCTGACTCGAAGGGCTTGTCACTCTGACTCGACAAAAGTGACTTGGGCACATCACTGTTCACTATACATTGTTTGTGCTTCAATGGTTTTGTCAACCACATTTAAGGTTTCCCCTGAACTTCAAATTGCATTGTGTGAATTGCGGAATCTTTTCGAAACGGTAGCTTTTTAATGGATGAGTGTGAGTTCTTGCAGTGTTACCTCAACTAAATCGTGAAGGTTTGCTGCACTATTGTTCAATCCTTGGTTTTGCAAACAATAATTTGCTGTGATAAGAACATTTCTTTAAAAATTGTATTATCGATACAAATCTTTTTTATATTTGTGTGGTGAACATTGCATTATATTTTTATTCCTTAGAGGAGCTAAATTGTAAAATGTTTGAAAAATCTACTTTTGGGGCATGAACATACTCTTTCGAGAAAAAAGCTGCACCCACCCAGATTTTTTGTTCCCTTACAATATGAAAACAGGCGCAATATAATCGACTTCAGGGCATGTGATTGAGAACAGGAGCAATCAGAAGTGCAGTAGTAAAATCCATGAACACACCGAGCAAGGCGCGACGTCTGCTGCAAATTCAGACTGGAGAACAGCATGCACAGTAGCACGGTGCGATCAACGTAACAACGAAAACAGATAGCACAAACAATGGGAAGCACCAGCCTATATGCAGAAATGGGTCTGTTACCGTGAGGCGTCGAAGGCATCTCCGGAAAAACGTACTAACCCAGTGGTTCTTAACCTTTTTTGTATCATTTACCCTTTAACAAAATCAAAAATTTGATTTTACCCCCAACAACGTTTGGTGTGTCAAGCAAGCCATACCCAACTTTAGGGTAAAGCCTGTACGAATCATTGTCAGTATCTCAGATGAAGCTTTAATAAAATGCTCTTACAAGCAAGCATGAAGACTTTTAAGAAGTGGTTTGCTGAGGTTGTTGAAATTCTAAAAACAGTTTCATACGAACCGGCATATCACTGAGTCAAGGGGAAAAACGTTAGGAAGACGGAATATACAGCCAGCCATGTTTAATTTTGCTCCTATTGAAAAATGACAAACAATTTCAACCAACCAGTCACTCAGTGATACTTTTGTGCTTGTTTTCTACGCACAATATCTGACATTCTGGGAACAGTAGTTGAAAGTGATATTCTCATGTCATCTTTGGGAATCAATCGAGATCGCTGTTTCGTTTCATAGTTTTTGAGAACCCTGCCTCACACAGATAAGTATCCTGAAAAGGTATAATAACTTCAAATGACTCTTCGTCCAATCCACACCAAAATTTAGAACAGTCACAGTTGCAAGATTTGAATTTCGAGTAAAGCATTGATTAACATTGAAGATAATCAATTCATCTTTAAAAAGCAGTTTGAAAAGACAAGCCCGTGGCCTGATAAAATTCACGCGTTCGGTTACGTGTTCCAAAACTATTTTCAAGTATTCTGGAAAGGCTTATCTTGCCAGTCCATATCGATGAAGAACACAAGGAGTAGAAATGATGTGCAGTGCGCGTTTGTTCACTAGAGTTGTAAAAGCTGATTTCACGGAGCATAGGAGCGCCGTCTGTGCATAGCGTGCCAATGTGATTGCATGAGTTTATTTTGTTGATAGATGTTATTCATTTCTTCCTGATCATCAGTCACTTCTCTAGTCGTCTCTAGACTTACACACATCAAGAACTCTTATTTCAACTCAACTGCATGTACAGTATGTATCGACGGTAAACCAAGAAATACGCGCAGTTCGACGCGTCAGTTGACCCACCTAGCGAAAGGGGCCTCTTGCTTTATTAGTTCAAATTTCATCTGCTACGTGATCTAAAATATCACAAGACATAACACTTCTACGACAACATACTGTTTGGTAAATAATTTTCTAAAGTTTCTTTTTTTGTTCTTTTCCACAAACCAGTTCCACCATATTAATAGCGTATCGGTTTGATAAGTCATTCTCAAATTGTATGCGGTTTCTTTTCTTTTTCTATTGCAAACGCAATGCTTGAGGATGCTTCCAATCCTATCGTGTCTTCAGAAACGAACCTGAATATAAGCAGAGTTCCTTCAGCACGAAATCGAGAGCAATTGGTCTGCAAAGACATGTGGTTTTCATGTACTTGTGTGCAATGGCGTGAAGCAAAATGAGCCTACAAAATTGACGGCTTCGTGGAACCATCACCAAGCGCTTTGGAACAAAAGATACCTTGAGGTTTTTGAATATCATCTGTTTTA
>JGI24159J19872_10009578_pt1 | contig 12690 bp, 9 predicted proteins | sample Ectturendosymbi4_FD_19872 | JGI IMG/M metagenome (IMG submission 19872)
TTCAGGACTGAGGATGCATAATTTTACGTGAAATCGATTTCCTATTAAAAATTTGCTGATCGATTCCTTGCTTACACCCATCGTGGAAAGTACGTACTTGAGAAGATAAAACAATCTAACATGATGATCCACTCACTTTACCTTTGTCATCGAAAGTTTTCAATATTTCTTCTTTTTTTGCTTTTATCTGTTCAGCTTCATCATCCAGCGAAGCATTTGATGCAGCTTTTCTAGACTTTTTATACCTTGGCATAATGCTATGTGAAAATATATTCTAAAAATCTGCAAGCAATGATAAACACCACATCAAGGTCATAAGAACAATTGTGGTTGGCTAATTTTTGACAAGAGTGACACACTAAAAAACTAACATTGTTGCTATAGAACAGGGATGGCCAACCAGTTCAAGACCACGAGCAACATTTCTTTACTGTGTTATCGCAACGAGCCACATCGATTTTTTTCACAGACCTTTTGGTCACTGAGACATTTCAGTCATTTGTCTCACTTTTGCATCAAAACCTGTTGTAACGATGTTCATTAGCCTATATTTTCAGACATTCTGACTGAAATGACTTAATTTTCTTCAACCATTTCAAAAACGTTTTGGTCTATGACCAAAAAAAAAACTTGGCACATCATACACATGGGCACACATGAACATCACTCCATCCCTTCCTCACTCACACACATGTACCTTTGCTCAGCTAGATTTACTGCAAATATCACACACCAACATGACAATGACAGAACTTTACAAGCCATTTATTGTTATCCACATTATTTAATGGGACTTCTGGTAATTACGTGAGAGCCGCTTGAAGCCATGCAAAGAGCCGCATGTGGCTAGTGAACTGCGGATTGGCCAACCCTGCTATAGAGGTCTAAAGTACACAATGTTAACTTTCACACAACAGAACCTCAAATAAAATCTTATGACCTCATTGCGAAATTATTTTTTCAGAGGTGGCATGATTAAAGAAACAAATGTTTTTTTGGTCTCATTATGCAAAACACTTTAAACCACCATTATATGATAAACAAAATTTTATGTAGAACAGCCTAACTTAAAAGAGTGGCACAAAAAATGCACATCCTGAACTCAGCATGCACATGAAATCAGATTGTAATTGGGAACGTGAAATTAACAGACAAGACCCTTCCATAATTTAAAGAAACCAAGAAAGAAACGTAAAACAATACCCTACACAAGATGGACATCAAGACAGAGCTTTGTGTCACATAAACTTACAAAACTATAGTATTTTTTTAAACATTTTGGCATCAGCTGCTTTTGGGGATTTCCGAAAAAAAAACACTGAAACACATGTGGCTTGTGTGGGAATCTGTCCCATTCGGTAAGTGCTACGGACCTGGTCGAAGTGTCAAAAGACGCGGCAAGTCTTCTAGTGTGCAATCTAAAAAAAATTGTTTGGTTGGGGGTGTGGATTTTTTGTGAGTGACGTCATAAGTGGAGGACAACTTTAGGAGATGAAGATTTTAAATTTTATACCTAAAATGCCCTGCTGTGATTCCTTAATGGAGAAAGCAACAAGTTTTCATTCTATGTTTTGACACAAATATTTAGCCTTGGCACGTAACTCAAATAGTTCTGGGTTGTTCCAATATATTTAAGAAAAAATATACTGTGTATCTTAAGTTTTCAAATATATATTTAGTTTGCCGTATAAACTTTCAGTTTTAGTAAACTTAACACCTTTCAACAGTAGAAGCCTGGTGCAGTCACTTTTGACTGTTTTTGAACTTTAACATTTTGTATTTTCGTTGTTGTTGCAATTTGCTTGGTCATATTTCTTGACTTTTCCTAACTTATGGTAAAGTTTTTACAGCAATTGGAATTTTTTATCAGAGCTTTTGGAAACAGAGTATTTCACACATCTACCTAGAGGCCCTGAGCGGTCAAAAATGACCTTCAAGTGATCAGGAGATTATGTTTCTTCAAAAAAGTGGTTAGAAGCTTTAGTAGAGTTTCTTTCGTAACTATGAACGCAGTTATGCAACAATGGAGTAATCATTGATTGATTTTCTTCCAAAAACCAGGAGCTACTAGACTGCTATTTAGTAGTCTTATACGTTTGTTAGCTGCCTCAAATAGTTGCTGATTATTGTTTCTTGTAATATCTCTTTAGTAGCCTTATCAATATAAGGGTGATATTGTCATAAATGACAGCTATTTCACCCTGTTCTGAAGCTAGCGGAAGATTTTAAGCAGAGAAAAAAACAATTCTATGCACTGTATGAAAACAACAACGACAGGAACCAGACGCAGAGTTGGTAATGAAAGACAAGCCATTGCATGCTTGAAATTTTTTCTTCACTTAGCCTGCAAAGCTAAGGAAAAAAGATTGTGAGCATCTTGATCTCAATGCATAAAAACGTAAATGTTATAAATACCACAAAACTTCTTCCATAAATGGTAGAGTACTATAACCAACTAGGCTGGCCTGCGTGGATACACTGGACCAGATGGCTGGATACCATAATAATAAAAGTGCACATAGGCGGTTTCCAGATGCTGTTTTTTCAGCATAATCGACTGTAGTGCATAAATGCTTACAGTACATCATTTACTGTCTAATATGAAATTGAAGCTGTCAAGGGGACGGTTTCTACTTGAGCTTATGAAAGAGCTTTGCAAGCCAAAAGATGTAGTGGGCTGTGTAACGTCCTACCCACGTTAGTGGCCCAAGACATCCCACACTGCATTGACTGCAATCAGTGTTGAATCACACCTAAGCTGGGAAAAAAATCACCAGTTTGTGTCATGCAAAAATAAATCTGGCTTCTGCCAAAACTGCAGGAAGGTCTGTTGTGGAAAACACGCATTCGGTAAAGCAACAATTGCGACATGCATAAATTGTGCTGACTGAGTTCTAATAAAATGTTTTGCTAACAATTTTCGTTTTCCATGTAGGCTACCTTTTCACATGCAATTATGATTGACTGGCTTATTTTAATGCAGCATTTGAAATAAATTGAAAGAAAACGTTCATAAACGGTTTTACAAATGAAAGGAAAAATGACCACACTCGTCTTTGTAGGTAGAGAAATTTTTCAAGGCTTTTAGTGTTAACACCCATATGATCCACTTTTTACCACCACTTTGCAAGTTTAAGCAAATCGCTTTTTCTTTGAGTTGGTTTAAGCTGCTGAGGTAGGTTCTTTCCTTTGGTTAAGACTCCTCAATCTTGTTACTTCTCCAAATAAGATCGACTTGAAGGTTGACTTTGGGTGGTATGATTTCTCGTTAATAAACTGCCTTCCCTCTGCTGTGGCTTTAGGAAGTATTTGGTATCAAAATCAAAGTAGTTATGCAGTGATTAACATCTAGTAATTCAACTTCACCTTTTGATTGGCTGTGCAAGCTTGGCAAAACGTTAGTTCCAAACCACTGTTGACAAATACTGAGGTTAGTGCTTGTCAAATGTTTTCATTTGACGACTCTGATGTAGCTATCCAAATTATGTGATTGATAAATCTGCAGAAAAGTTGTCACATAGCAAACAAGCAATCGGCTATAGCATGTAATGCACAACAATGTTGGCAATGAGACAGAGTGGTTGTCACCAGTTACAATTCCGTTTTTTGGGTATGTAACTGTTCTCCACATTGGGTGACAACAATGTTCAGGCAAATTTTGTTCAGTTTGACAATGGTTTTACAGGCCTTGGTGTTGAAGTTGGAATGCTTCTCCAATGCACATTCAAGAGCTTTTGGTACTGTGTCTCTACACAAACGTGGGTGAAATGCTTTGAGATCTGCCGCCGCAATGGAAAACACTGATTTATGCTTTTAAGTTTCTCGAGTTTTGGTTGGGCATTCTTTACAGTTGAGCAGGTCTCCAATGTATTCACAGCTGTCTTGACAAAATTCGTCTGGGGAGTTTTTGCAAAAGCCTGTACTAATAGGTTTCAGTATCAATTACAGAAATGCAGTGATGCATAAGGTGCTGATGTGCCCAGCACATTGCAGTCTTTAATATCCATGTTCAGTAAATTCTCTGGGGTCAACTTGTGTGTTTTAAGCAGGTACAAGCATGAGCCAGTGTATTGCAACAAAAAAACTTTGCTAATGCACTGTTGACCTTGCGGTATGAGTTGCTCTTGCACAATAGTGGGCAAACTGCGGCTCGTGAGTTGCATGCAGCTTGCAGTAATCAAAACATAAGACGATTTGGCCAGCCCATTCACCACAGGGGATTTTTTTGACTTGCTCCTTCAAAGAAAGTTTCAACCCCCCAAATTGAAATATGAAATGATAGAAATCAGTGGAGTTTTTATCAACTCGTAGTTAGTTAGCTGTCATTTATGAATAGAGATTTATGCATGCATATTTCAGGCAGTAAGAAGTCTGATGTGCATGCATTCCAAGCAAAATTTACTTAAGCTCATATGTTAAAGTTTATTAATTTATGCTAATGAAAGAACATGTTCATTGCGGTGCAATGCTTTGATCAGTTTCAGATTTGTTACTTTAGTAACAGTGTTTTCATAACAGAACAATGGGCTTGATACTGGTTTCTTGCAAATTTTTTCTTAACAACTGCTCTTCATTAAGGCATCTCTAACAATCGCTGTCAATCAAATGCTCCAATTCCTTTTGCCAAACTTGTTCAAAAATTTTTTGTTTCAAACTACGGGTCTATTGTGGGTATTTGTGAAAAAATATTTACTAATTTTATAGTTAATTTGCCTGCTATGTGAATCACAATTTGCAAATGCGATGTTTTGCATCTACTTAAAATTTTGGAAGTGACTAGGGAGACGCCTGTCCTGACGCAATTCAAATAAAGGGGTCAGTTTGTCATTCAAACTGCGTGGATCATATAGTGTAATGGTTATGCGGCATGCGCTACGCCTTCTATGCCTACAGTTTTCGGTTAAAATTTCACCTTGCCGACTTTCGTTTTGTTTTTTTTCTTTCGACTTTACTTTTTTCAGGCTTACGTTTACGGGTTTGTGTTAGGTTAGGGATAGGATAGCGTTAGGTCAGGGTTAGGTTAGCGTTACGTTAGGGTTAGGTTGGCTTAGGGTTAGCTTAGCTTAGGATTAGGTTAGCTTAGGGTTAGTGTTAGGGCTAAGGTAAATTATCTTTTACATTTACTTTGTTTCTACCAAGCCTACTGCATTCTCATCATGTGTAACTGTTACGTCACAGGTAGCGTATTAATAAGTTTTCAAATTTCAAGATCCGCAGGCATATCTATAGCCACTGCCTAAAATTTTCAGAATGTTAAGACTCCCTTCACAATCATAAAAGTGACATAAAATGTCACTCTACAGTTGATTTCTGGCAATAAGTTCCAGATAGTAAATACCCAGAATTTAATAGACCAGTGCACAACTAAGTTTTGTATTTGGCACAACACTTAGCAATGCTCGCTGGTGCATTTTGTTTTCTACAACTGACTCTTCCGTTGAACAAGTTTGCCCACTCCTGTTTTTGCATTTCATTTCAGTGACATGTGCTGTAGCTGCTGTTCATCATTCACTACACCCACATCATGGAGTTTGACAACAAGGTCGTACATTTCTCGTATTTCTGCAAGTGTAACACCAAGCCTAACCAGATAGGATGCCATAGCCCATAGCCTTAGCAATGATTAAACGAAGGAAACATCAAAGAAAGACTGACAGATCCATTGGATTGTTTCAGTCTGATGTCATAATTGCATTTTGTGTGCTATGTAAGGATAACATTAATCGGAGATCTGGCGGGCTGTGTTCCCAAATGAAAAACATGAACTTTTGGCGGACTGCACAGAAGACAAAAGGGTGGGCCAGCGGGCTGCAGAAAAGGTTAGCCCTCCGGCCCACCCTTTTCCACAGCCCAGCTTAATGTGCAGCCCGCCAGCCCGCCTTAATCATAATGTGCAGCCCACTAGCCTGTCCTGTAGTGCGTGCAGTCTGCCAGCCCGCCCTTCTGTGCAGCTCACCAGCCTGCAAAAAATTTATATTTTTCATTTGGCAACACGGCCCTCCAGCCCAACCCCCTCCATTTAGTGTTATCCCTATATAATATAAAAAGCGCTGTTTCCAGTAAGGTAAATCTAGCTTCTAGTCAGTTTGGTAAAACCGTTAGCCTAAATATCTAAGAAGGGTCTCAGAGCCAAATCTACCTTTCAAATTCATATAACCATAGATCCAGCTCTTACATTTGAAACAGAGCTCTGGCTCTTTCTGAAATTTAATCTGAGCTAGTAGCTACGGTTCCAGCTCTAGGCAAAATACCCAGCTCCACCGCCCATGTTTTTACAGATAATGAGATAGCTAATTTGCAATAATGACAGTTTGCATACATTACTGTGGAATTTTTTATGCATTAAACAAACATTAAAGAACTAGCTACTGAGGTAATCACATGCACTTGATTCAGCATAAAAGGTGTGTTTTCAGCAAAAATACTATTTTTGCTATCAATAAACATAAAGGCACTGTAGTTTATAAGGTAAAGTTTTTTAAAGCATGCATCTTAAATTGAACTATGATTGCATTTGTAATTTGAGATGGGCAAGCCTAAGCCTTCTCTAGCAATCTGAATCTAACCTTAGGGCCAGTTCATCAACAGTCATTACCATTGCCTATTACAATATGTGCCTACACTGCAGTACACCCAGATCCATGAGAACCAAGCCCTAAAATCAGGGTTGCCAGGTAGTCATAAGCAAAAAAAGCCAGATCAACCCTTAAAAAAAGCCATTGCCAAATACTGAAAGCACCGAAAAAAGCCAAATACAAGATATATACACAACGACACCTACAAAACACCCAAACGTGCTTTTTTTAAGCTAATCTAATGCTAAAAAAGATAATAGGCCTACACATATTTTATACATAAAAAGAATAAAGCTACAGCTTACTCTTTAGAAAATTTATCGAAACTTTGATTTTGCTGAAGAGTAGCTTGAATTGAAACTGCAAACCTAAAAGCATGAAATAAGCAAAACAAAAAATTATAAAGGTAGTGTCTGTTTTACCGACGATATTCTGGCGGCAACAGATCCGCTGAGCTATTGTGCCGCCAGTCGAAGATTCGGTCTCGTGGCATGACGCAATACTGTACCAAGAAAAAGGTCACTTGGTCAAGAAAACGCCGTCCCTGCTTGTGGTGTAACGGTTAAGTGTTACGGCTGCTATGCCTTATCAAACCACAAGGCTTATGGTTTTCAGTTCAACTGTCACCTTGCCAACTTTCTTTCTTTCTTTGCTTTTTTTCAGGCTCTGCTGTAGGCGTTACGTTTAGGGGTTAGTGTTGTTAAGTTAGGGTTAGGTTAGGATTAGAAATAGGTTAGCTTAGCGTCAGGTTAGGGTTAGGATTACAGTTACGTTAGGATTACAGTTAGGTTAGTGTTAAGCTTAGTGTTAGGTTAGGGTTAGCTTAACGTTAGGATAGGATTAGGTTACTGTTAGGGCTACGGTTGTCGGTTAGGGTTACGTTGTAGGTTTATCTTTTACTTACATTTACTTCCTTTCTACAAAACGTTTTGCTGCTGCCATCCTGGCGGCAAAATAGACACTGCCAATTATAAATTCTCGTGTAGAGTTTCCAATGAAAATTTATCATTCTGTGTCCAGAAACAGTGTGTAGAAATCTGCCAAAATCATCATTAAATCTGCCAAATCGACACAAAATCTGATTAGCCAAACAGGCCAAAAAAGCCAAATTTGATTTGGCCTTTTTTCAAAAATAGCAAAAGCCAAAGGAGTCAAAAAAAGGCCAAAAATTACAAATTTGGCCTCAAAAAAGCCAAACTGGCAACCCTGCCTAAAATTGGAAAACAAACTTCGCGCCACAGTGCTGCCCTCCAAATTTTGATACTATGCAAATTGATGCAAGCTGAGAGGTTTCAAAAAACACGATTTGCAGGAATCGCCACAGTTCTTTTAAATGTACATTTGATATGATATGAGTTGCAGAGATTTAATGGAGACTTAAACCAGAAGTGTGCTTTTGTGCAACTTGCACGGACTAGATTTTCGATTTTTGGGTCCGGCCTCCGGCTATCTCCAACAGGATCAGGAGGAGGTTTTATTTACTGTAGCCGGGGCCTGATCCGATTTTGATTTTGCGTTTGCTGCAGAGATGATCCTATATTGTTTTTTAAAAATGATATCCGTATCCGAAAACTATCCGAAAGCGTATTATCCCTTTATCTCCTGAAATTAGAAAAAATCTTAAAAAAGCATCAATATTTGTCCTGGTTAGCAAATTTTTTTTCTGATTTTCACCTCTCTAAATAGGAAAAACAGGGGGTTGCCACATGGCCACACAAGGGAAATATGAGTACAAAATTTAGATTTCACAACGAAACTGCATGTAACACTAAGAAAACACGAAAAGACGCAAACCTAAAAAACACTGAAACAACAAAGCACATTGAGCGAGAAGTTTGAGAAAAAGTTTCTTAGTTCAACACCGGATTTAGGAGGTTTGGGGCCTGGGGCCCATTTGCGTTTGGAGGCCCTAATTTTCATGAACTCTGTGAAGACGTCCGTAAAAGACTTCTTTGTATTCACTTTATTTTTTTCGGACCCTGTCTACTCCCACATTTTCTTCTGTGCGGAGCCCTGCGCTTTCCCCCACTAAGTCCAAAGCTGGTTCACTTTTTAGTGGTTAGACTACTTGGTGTGATATGTAACAAAGCCGTCAATGCAAAGTCCGACATCGCATTTCTTGCACTGTGTTCTCATAATGGATGAACACTGGTTACCTCCACACCGACGTTTCCGATTCCCTGGAACTCTCTGGACGAAGTGGTTTTTACCATCGAATCTAGTCTACTGTGTGATTCGTTTGGACGAATCGATGGCTATTTGCCCTCCGCTTTTGGAGGAATTTTGAATTTTGATAGGTATGCCATGGCTATATCTCTCCGAAAGTTCAAATGGCTGACAGTGTTTCTTCTGCTCAGTCGATGAAGTTGCCAAGCGTTCTGAATGGAAACGTCAACCAGCCATGCAAAAATACTCCACCATCACTTCTTTCCACGGATCCCAATCCTGTATGCATTTATATTCTGGTCCATTCGGTCAGTTCCGCCCATGTTTGCATTATAAAGTTGAATAGATGTAGGAACTGGAACCTGACTGTGTTGCTTTTGTGCCTTGCTCCAAGGTTTCGCTGTGGTTGCTACCCCCTTTCCATGTATTGTTGATGAAACTGTAACTACTGCATTATTACGCCATCTTGTAAGCACAACGTCTCGTTTTCCATTGATCGTTGCAGTAGCCACTTCTGCATGGCCTCTTTCCTTTTTCTGAAAATATTGTATGTTTTCAAGGGAGGAGTTTTTTCAATGCGGTTTGCTCGTATAGTGCCTGTTGCGTTGTATCCTTTTTCTCCAAGTTTTTCCATCAGAGGAAGAGTAGTGAACAAGTTGTCGAAATAGAAATGAGAAGGCAATGAGACTGTCGTTGCTGTATTGACTGGCCCAGTGAAGCACCGTAGATGCAGACTTTCCAAATTTGCTCTCGATTTCCTCGTTTCCGTGATAGGTTTTCCCTTGGTAAAGATCAAACACGAGGAGGCAACCCAAAGGCAAATTTTGACACCATACTTTGTAACCAAACCGCACTGGTTTGTTTCTAATGGCCTGTTTGCACCCATGTTTGCCAAAGTATTCAATCATAGCTTCATCACGGCAAATATTTTGGGATGCAACAAAATGTTCCATAAACTTTCTCTGAAGGTGCGCGATAAGAGGCCGTAGCTTGTTATACTTATCATCCTTATCGAGATCAGTATTCGGATGAAGATGTAGAGATTTCATAATGGTGTCGAATCGGTCCCTGTGCATTGCTTCGTACACTGCTTGGTTCCGCAAGTCCTTCCCTTCAGACCAGAACATTGCTTCACTGGAGAGATTGTTATATCCAGACACTATCAGTATACCAAGAAATACATTCAATCTCCTCTTCACTGATGTTGGGGTCAGGCCAGTTCTTTGAAACGCTATACAATCTACTTTGTTCCACGATATGCTTGAAAATATGGTCGTCAAGAAAAAACTCAAACAGTTCCACAGGATCCAAGCTGGCGTACTTGTCATAGTGCGTATCTGGGAAAGCTAGTGGGGAAGGCATTTGGGGCACTCCCTTAGTCCATTTCAAACTCATTGTCTTGCGTTGCTTCATTGAAGATGGAGCTATAGCTTCTTCTGAATCACTTTTACAAGAATCACTCTTTTGTCGGTTTTCTGGAACTAACATTCAGCCAGAAGCTGATTTCTTGTCATATTAGCAGGTGTAAAGCTCTCTTCATCACCAGAATCTTCGTCTGTCAGCTCATGCACTGCTGGTGGTTGAATGTATATGCTACCAGAAGCATCACTACTCGACTCCTGATTCAAAACATCACTCACAGTGAAATATCATAAATGTAAAAATGTACTCATATTACCCTAGTGTTGCCATTTGGCAACACAAGGAAATAACAAACAAATAAACAAACAAGGAAAACACCCGTTTCCTCAAAATCTCTTTCAAAAAGTTAGTTGATCATGAACATAATTACAAAATCAACAAAGTTGGAAAACAAGTACACAAAACGGATATATTTTAACTTACCTACTCGGTCTTGCCATGTTTTCCAGCCCTCTGATAGATAGCAGTTTTCAAAGTTTTCAAACATTAGCAAAATCATGTTGCACCATAAAGCTTTTGTCGTGGAGTATGGTTGATACATAACAGAACACTATTACGTCACAAATAAAATGTTGCTCGATCGAAATTTACTTCTGCAGAGAAATTAAATGCCACATAACAGCGTTTCCATATGGCAGGGGTGGCCAACAAGTCGATCGCGATCGACCGGTCGATCGCCGAAGCTCAGCTGGTCGATCGCGCTTGATTTTGCATTGAATTGACAAGATAACTAAAAAGAACACTTTCAGTCAATATCAATATTCCAGAAAGTACATAAAGTTATCTCATCAATTGGTTGGTCACGTATATTCTTTGGTGTCTCTTGTGGTGGCAGACCATGGGCTAGCACGGCAGATGCCGCGAGGCGTGACAATCATGATTTAGGTTAGGGGCAAGAGACAATTTGCTTTTTATCTGTGCATCACTTACTAAGGCGATGGCACACTGTATTTGCACGTGCAATACTCAAAATTGGCATTTTGTACTTGTGACTTTATTATCGGCTAGTCGATCGCAAGTTAGCAAGAAATTTTCTAGTCGATCCTAATCAAAGACAAGTTGGCCACCCCGGCCATATGACAACGCTAGGAGGGAATGGGTTATGATGCACAGCATATATTTTTGTGTAGTATCTATTTTGCAGTGATATAGTCGAGACCGTAACCTTCGAGACCGAGACCGAAACCTGGTAAAATTTCGAGACGAGACCGAGACTTCATCAAAAACTGCAAAACCGAGACTCGAGTCTTGAAGTTTGAGACCGAGACTCGAAACTTCAAAATTTGTGCCTTTTGCCGAATTTTTTAAAAAAAGTCGTGATCACTTCTGCGTTGAATCTTTTACAAATTTCTGGCATTTTTTCGACATGTGTTGGTTGTTTCTTACCTGAAACTACAACAAAAAAATCGTTGAATTATAGAAAATTTAAGAAATAATTTCTTTGCAATATTCAAAGCAGCAGAGGTGAGACCGGATCCGGCTTACCGGATTCGACTCCGGCAGGATTCTGCGTTTTCCTTTCGGATCCGGATCCGGAGACAAAATTTTATGAAAAACCGCACCCGGACCCGGAGTCACTTCTCCATTTCGGCAGCAGCAGGAGTCTATGCGGTCATTTCTTAGGTAACAACATCGGTAAATTACCGTTGGATCGATGATTGTAGCCGGAGTCTGAACAGGAGTCGGATTCTAAAATTTGAAGAATAGACGGACCCTGATCCGGGCCCTGATTCAAAAATGTTGGAACAAGAGCGGAGTTGGAGTCTGAAAAAGTGACTCCGGCCACCTCTGCAAAGCAGTGATGGAGTCTCGAGACTTGGTCTCGGTCTCGAGACTCGTGTATGTGTGTTGGAGAGGAAATGGCGCACAGAAAAGGTTTTGTCAATAATGATGCACAAAAAAGGTTTTGTTAATTTCTCTTGTGCAAATGCACTTTATACAGCGCAAGCAATTCAGTGAGACAAATGTAACCTCACACGCTTTTCAACATATTTCAAATTTGAAGACTTTTCCTAAATGGTTCTGTGAGGCACTGATAACGCTGTGGTGGGCCATATGCGGCCCGCGGGCCTGTCGTTGGACTACACTGGACTAGGCTATGGCTTGTGGTACTTCTTGAAAATATCCCACTGAACTCGTCTCGAGACCCATTTTTGCGTGTCTCGGTTTCGGTCTCGGTCTCGAAGGTTTCAGATCTCGAGACTTTGAATATTGCAAAGAAATGGTTTATTAGAATTTGTATGATTCAACGATTTTTGTTTGTTGCATTTGCAGGTAAGAAACAACCAAAACACATCGGAAAAATGCCAGAAATTTGAAAAAAATTCAAGTCAGAAGTGATGGCGACATTAAAAAAAAAATTTCGACAAAATGTACGAATTTTGAAGTCTCGGTCTCGAACTTCAAGTCACGAGTCTCGGAGTTTTTGATGAAGTCTCGATCTCGGTCTCGGAATTTTAACCAGGTCTCGGTCTCGGAGGTTACGGTCTCGACTACATCACTGATTCCAAGTCTCGAGACCTGAAAC
>JGI24159J19872_10009581_pt1 | contig 12688 bp, 7 predicted proteins | sample Ectturendosymbi4_FD_19872 | JGI IMG/M metagenome (IMG submission 19872)
TGATGGCTTTTACAAAACTCAGGTGCGGAATTGTCAACTTATTGCAACAATTAGAATTCTGCCTAGTTAGTCTGGCTCTATCAGCTTACTGAAAAACCTTTACATAGAAATATGGTTTTCTGAGGGAAAAAATGTATGGAGCGTGATGGTTTTTATAGAAGCGTGACAAGTAAATTAAATTATTTCTTGCTACGTGACACTAAAGGTCAGGAAAAAAAATCGTGCGTGCGCTTGCCACAGATTTCAGACTGGATTGAATCCCAATAGAATGTAGCAGTGAAAGAAATATTTTTTGATGGCACACCTGAGAACTTCTTGTCAAAGGAAGATATCTCCAAAATTTTTTCCACTCCTCGCAAATAGTCAGTGGAAATTCTTACGGTGTTTGGGTCTACCTGCTGCTGCTGGAGGGGCGAATCGTCCCCTACTGTAAGCTACAGTAAATGTAAAACTCGGGCCCCCACTTGGCTTATACTTCAGTTTTAGTATTCGTTGGTTTTCAGTATTTTTTTGCGATTTTCGGAGTATTTGTTGGTGGTTTAGGGTTTTACAGTTATCCACATCCGGATTCACCGCCATTTCTTAGGGTTTTTCTGAGTGTTGCTAGCAACCCTCCTACAGTGGGCAGTGGACCTTTTTCAGCTACGTTCTCCCTCCTGGCCTAAACATCTAGTTACGCCACTGTTAATACTAGACAGCCTGTGTGAAACGAAGGCGCGGCCCGCGGTCTAATCTGTTTAACTGCGTTTGGCCCTTCAGTAAAAAAGGTTGCACACCCCTAGTATACGACAATATGTGAAACCGCCAGTCTCATTAATGCTTGTGATTTGCATCCCGACGATCACAGAGCACCTGGTGGTCGCTGTACAGCCTCATTATTTTATTAATAGCCAGCCTCAATGTAATCAACTTGGTGCTTGCACCAAAAGCTGATAGGTGGGAGCAGTGCGTAGAACTAACTGCTTCCCAACACTCCCTCTGCCTTCACTTCTAATAAGAACAAATTTATTGGAATCTGACACCATCCATCTTCATCATGACATATAGCAAGTGAGATTAGATCTGAAGAGGCTTTTTAAGATCGAGCAACCGAGCGTTAAACTTATCGAGATTATCTACGGTTTTTCTGGTCGAAACTTTAAATTAGACTGTCTTAACACAGTCTGCACATACATATATATAATAAACTGACACAACAGCCATCCTTCGTATCAACTTTATATAACCTGTCTTTAAGCAGCTTTCACGAAAACGTTTTTATCGTTAAACTAGAAACCTAGTCTCTCTACTATCTGTACGCATCTGCAAAGCGGTTGCACAACACTCCACAGCACATTCATTATGACGTAATTTTCCACGAGATTTTCAACACACAAGGGTGAAGCCATCGAAGTTAAGTGGTGAAGGTCAAGACTTTATTAACTTTATTAACAATTGTCCTAGTTCTGACGTAACCACAACTTTACAAAATACTGCTATAGTGTCCGAACGTCCGTAATTCTTTTTCGAAATTAACGAATCATGTTATTACATGCGTAATCTACCGGCTCTGCCTTGAGGGCAAAAACCAGAAAAGTAAAAGTCAAGGGTAGAGAGACGGCTCTAACTTACTAATACGATATATATTGTGGGGCCCCTGCGAATGGTCGCCCCCCTCCCGACCGGGGGGTACTGGGCTGCCTTGCCACGGGATTGATTTCGTGGCTTCTTTTTTCAAGGCACTTGGCAACATAAATGTTAAATATTTGAAAATTCCCGAAAGCGTCGCGAGCCGCACAAAACGCCCTTGCGGGCCACATGCGGGCGGCGTGTTCGAGACCCTGTTCTAGGGACTCGAATCGGGCCCCTAAAACACCTTTAAAAAAAACTGAAAAAATTGAAAGTTTTATTGCGTACGTTATGCGCATTAATGGTGTAGTTTAGCAAGATTCGATCTTGCAAACAGGGTGTACTCCAGCCAGTCCAGCCGCACACCTATGCTCATGTGCTAGTATTCGACAAGACATTGGCGCAGCCTGATTTTGCAGTTGTAAATTGCTCTGACGTAGTGGTGAGTGTGTATTACTCCCTGCTTTAAAACGCAGCCTGATATTTTTGCAGTTATGAACTGCTGTGTCGTAGCGTTGAGCTTATTTTCCTCCGATATTCTAACTTGGAGCCCTGATAGTTTATATTCAGTACCAGGGGTTTAACGAGATTAGATGGCGCCCGGGACAAGACATGGGCATCCGCAGAAATTTTTTCCAGGGGGGGCAAAGTCGACATTTTGCTTATCTTTTTCCCATTGTCGGTGATGCAACGTAAATGGGCGTATACCAGAGATGAGCACGGATCAGGAATGAATCGGACTGGATCAAGACTGAAGCCAATTTCTGCCGGATCAGGACTGGATCGGACTGCAATTTTTTTCAAAATTGGCGGATCAGGACTGGATCGGACTGAGAAAATTTATGTTGTTTTAATGTGATTATTCTGAAAATATCAAAAATTTTAGTTGTGATCCGATTTTACAGGTTTGCTAAATGGTAGTGTTTGCCAGCAAATGCAAAAACTCTGTTGGAACTATTTTGCCATTCGAACTGTATCCACCTATGTTCATATATAACGTTGGTTCTAGTGACAACGTGAACATAGTTGAGTGGTTAGTATCTATCAGTATTGAACATGATCCGGTTTCCGGATCGCGATCCAACCGGGTTTTGCAATTTAGAACCGGGTCCGGATCGGGCAGGATTTTGAAAAAAATCAACCGGATCAGATATGGATATCCAAACTGCATTGGTCACTGCAGAAAAATGCTTAATCAGAGGGTTCTTTCGGATATAAACCGGATTGGATCAAACATTTGGAAATGTCTACTGGATTAGGATCGGACCGGATTGCTCAATGAAAATTTTGGATTGGATTAGGATTGCAAAAATCTCCGATTTGTTCAACACTAGTATCTATGCCTGATGTGCAAATGTTCGTTGGTTCTGCTCTCACCATTTCCTTTGGCTTAGCTTGTAGAGGTTACACCTTTCATAGGAGTGCTTTTAATGTACTTTTTCAAAAAGTTTAGGGTGTAGTTCAGGGGCGGAGCTAGGGGGGTGGCAGGGGGGGGCCACTGCCCCCCCAAAAATTTTTCAGGTCTTTTTCTGAAAGTCCTATACAAACCATTGACAGCTCCCCTCCAGTGGCCCCCCCAAATGAAAATGTCTGACTCCGCCCCTGGTGTAGATTTAAGGTTTACGTTTAGGGTGTATGTTTATTGTTTAAGTTTCGGTTTAAGGTTTGCCTTTATTAATTAGGTTTACGGATTAGGTTTCGAGTCTGGGTTCAACTCTTAGGTTTAGGTTTTGGGTTTTGGTTTGAATTTTGGGTTTAGATTTCAGTTTGGTTTGTGTTTTGGGTTTAGGTTTTGGGTTTAGGGTTTGGGATTAGGTTTCGGGTTTAGGTTTTGGGTTAAGGTTTTGGGTTTAGGTTTTGGGTTTAGGTTTTGGGTTTACGTATTGGGCTTAGGTTTTGGGTTTAGGTTTTGGGTTTAGGTTTTGGGTTTAAGTTTTGGGTTCAGGTTTTGGGTTTAAGTTTTGGATTTAGGTTTTGGATTTAGGTTTTGCGTTTGGATTTGGTTTTAGGCAAGCGCGTAGCCAGGGGGAGCAATGGGGGCAATTGCCCCCCAATTCCGAAAGTTGCACCAACAAATTTCAGGATAATCAAACTTTTGATGTTAAGTCAAAGAAATACTTCAGTGCAAATCAACAAAATTGCGGAACCTGCCCTACTTTAATCTTTAGTCGAACCTGATCGAAGCAGTATGGTTCACCAATTGCCCACGATTGATCAAACGAATTGTGTACGTGGGCATTGGAAAATAGATTTTTCCATGTAAAGCCAAGAATTTTCGTTGGGGGGGCAAAATCGTGAAATTTCATTTTTTCTAATCGAAACTAAAAAAACGATCTTTTTGCTAAATATTTAATAGGAAAATGTCAAATTTCCAAATGCAGGGAGGGGCCATGGCCCCCTTCTACGTCTCCCCTTCCGATGACCATGAATGTGTGTATAGTGTAAATGTTTGAGAATTCATGTAATGGCTCAACATTTACCTGGGGTTTAAGCTCCGTGTGGAAGCTAGTGATAATGAAATACGAACTTGTATCTAACCGCTGGTAGTCACTAACCGAAAGTAAAACAAGAAGTAACGCTTTTCGCAACTGTTTCTGGCGCACCAGCCTGCTCTATCTCACCTAATGGTGATGGAAATTTAATTTCAAGCCCATCACAAATTTCCTCTCTGATAATTTTGGCGTGCTACAATTACTGTTGGCTATATCTTACCCTTGTCTGCAGCATTAGCGGTAGCCTTAAATGAACATCATAGATCTTCCTTTTTGTGCAGTTTTAAAACTAAATAGCGGTGATTTACGTTTTATAAGCCTTGAAGCTCAAACTGCGACTGAGAAGCAATCCATTTTCAAAGTCTTTTTTTATTACGGAAATAGGGCATAGACCAGGGTGTCACACTCAAATTGCTCCGAGGGCGAAACGCGGACTTACAAAAGAACCAGGGCCGCAATATGACTATCCTGTGGCTGCATTATGACGCTGACGCAACAAAGGTGGTACCTGAACTTTACTAGAAAGAGCTTTTACATCTTTATCCCTGTGGATGGTACCGTGAGTTATATGGAATTTATCCCTAGCCCGTTATACATTCGTTCAAAACAAACTTGTTCACTCGCTAGCAGAGCACTTAACACCAGTGAATAAAGTAAATAACCTAAACGTTAATTATTTGAAAATTCTGAAAACGTATCGCGGGCCGCACAAAATACCCTCGCGGGTCAACTGCGGCCCACGGGCCGCGTGTTTGAGACCCCTGGCATAGACACTGTTTAGCAACAACTGCATTCTTTCCATATATTTATTTGTTACGATTAAGCCTGCATTGTGACGGTTTAATTACAATCATGTGGAGCGTTAACGTTTGCATCAATGGTTTCACATTAACTTCCCCGCGAAATAAAAACAGTTTGGGTCAGGTAATTACAATCCGACCTGTGCATAGTCTAAAAAGTGTTACAACTTTCATCTAATGTTAATTGCCACCCTATCCTACTGTAAACTTGGAATCATTCCCCTGCAACGGGTAGGCTCAGCAGCAAGTAGGAAGATGTTTTTTTTTGGAAGTGCTGAGGACATTGACACTGCCACTACTTACAGATAGCTTGCAATGCAATCTGTTTCATCGATAAAGCGCATGTAACAAATATGAAAAAAATTGACTTTTTTCAAAGTCGATTGGATTTTGTTATTTAAACAGCACTCATGGATTTAAAAAACGTTTCAATTGCTTACGCTAGAATGGCTAGATCAGCGGTTCCCACACTTTTTTGAGCCCTACCCAAATCTGAGTTTGGTGAAAACGCCTCACACAACGACCCACGCCTTCTCCATATGTCTGACAATCTTCTTCATATGTCTGTCATTTGATATTTTTCCACCTTGTTTTTTTATCATACAATCATTTGCATCATCAAACAAATGTAGCCTACATTAATTTCAGTCTTTGTTCTCTGCACACCTGTGAAATTAAACACCTCATCATGAAAACTATGTGTGCATAGGAATGCACTCATTTGTAAATATCATGTGTTGCCCTAATTTGTTTTTTATCACCTTGTTTTTTCTTTTCACACGACCTCACACAACGACCCAAACACATTATGAAAAAAATAATGATCGTATCGGTGATTTTGGCAGTAAGTTGCTGATCTCGTTTTTAATGTCAGCATTTCACTCTTTTCTCAAGTACTTACACTACAGACAAAGACAAACAGCGGTAACGTTGAAAATACAAAACTTGGTTTGGATCGCCTCGGCACGGCCCGTTTTTTGACCATTCGTTGCCCTTGCTTGGGTTTCGACCGATATTTCGGAAACCACTGGGATAGATCAGCTAACCCACCGTCGTGTTATGTTTCGGCGACTAGTGTTTCTTAACTTTACTGCAGAGACGTGGTGAAAATCGATTGTGGCTTTGTTTACGCGAACACACAACCATTTTCACACTTTGTGTAGACTGCGTGGGTCAAACATATGCAAATTTGTTTAGAGGACATGTGTAACTTTTGCATTTCATAGCATTTAACGACATAATATCCAAACATTTTTCAAACGCGTTGAGATATTCTAGCCTCTACGTTATCAGCTGCATATATCAATCAGTCGCTCAAGAATTAGACAAGATCCACATCTTACACGCGCGCAAGTTTTGTAGACCTACTTCGAGAGTCAGTGTCTTAATAAAGCAAAGTCGCTACCAGGCTTCGATTGAACGAGTGTTGATGGACATCAGAAGCGTGTAAATATAAAACGCAATCATAATGGTGGCCACAATGACTCCTTGCTCAACTGCGTTATTGAGTGCTGAAGTCATACTGCAGATCTTGCGCTTGAAACATCGAGATTTTCACAAGCGCTCTTGCATGAAAGTTTTACGATAAAATGGTGGCTTTCATCCAAAATAGAAGCTTGGAACTTTACTGAAAACAAACTTGAAAATTAGTCAGTTCAACGAAAATGGACTTTGTATTTGCTGGCTTTAACCTGAACATAATTATTTAGAAAAAAACGCCAGAAAAATGCACCTTTTATGGATGATGCTTTAAAAACAAGGGCAAGGGACATTAAATAATCAAATGTTGAGACTACATGTTGTTGTTTGTCCCCCCCTATCGAAAGTTCTGGCTACGTGCCTGCCAGGGTCTGAAACTCAAATTTCTCCGAGGGCCCAATGAGGATTTATAAAGTAACCCAAGACCGCGATATGACGCTGACGAAACAATAGTGGTATCTGAACCTTACTAGAAACGGTTTTGCATCTTATTTTTTGCGAAAGGTATCGTGCGTTATAGGCAATTCATTTTTAGCTGTCACTATATTCGTTTAAAAGGAGCTTGTTCACTCGCTGGCAGAGCATATCTAAACACCGGTGAATAAACTAAAAGGAGACAAAACTGGCGCCCTTCACTTGATGTTGGTGACATTGCCACTAAAGTCAAGTAACTTTTCGACTTGTGAAGCTCTGCTCTTGAGAAAGAGATTATGACTTTGCAAAATGACATTGAAATCAAAGCCAGATCAACCACGGCCTACTTAAGATGTCTGTGGATCGTGGATCAACATCCGCTCAACCTAGAGAGCATGCAGTGCTCTGGAAACTACTGGTGGCGGAGAAGTGTCCCAATCTCAGAATTGCCCTGAATTTGACAGCTCTGTTTGGATCAACTAAGGTTCACGTACCGCCAGTGTAGCGTCAGCGTCATAATGCGGCCCTCAGGTAGTCATAGAACTGCCACGGGTAACTTAATAAGTCCTCATTCAGCCCTCAGAGCAATTGTGAGTTTGAAACCCCTGGCCTATCGCAACGGTATACCGTTCTTTTGCATTTAGACAACAGAAGCTGCTACAAAACATGCAATTATTGAAGATGTGCTAAAGTTACGTATAGATTACAGAAACCTTGTTTGCATTTTGTCCACTTTGTTTCAAATAACGACATTATTTTTCCAGGGCTGGATGAGCACTGAGCAGTTGACCCGCATGTTCTTTGGCCAACCCTTAGTGATACAAACATGTTAGAACAGGGGTGGGAAATTGGCGGCCCGCGGAGCATTCAGGAAAAATATTTAAATCTAATATTTCTTCCAATTTATCACAGTAAATGTTGGTGCTGAGGCTAACCTCAAACGAGACTTGCTATTATTACTATCGACTTGCTTCTATTTCCATTGGAAGTATGGCCCTCCGCTAACCGCGAAGTGGCCCCCGAGACAAATTAATTGCCCACCCCTGTGTTAGAACACAATCATCAATTTACTAAACGTGAAGTTTTTGATGTTTATACATTCTCATCAACATGCGATTAATTTCTGCCCTTTGATGTTGTTTCTTTTCCTCTTGCTAGATTTGTGTTACTTCGCGATTTGAATCACAAAAATACATGAATAAACCATTACCATTTCGAAACACAGCGAATAAATACGTTAAAGCAGAACAAAACTAGTCTATTTATTTTTCAAATACAACATAGATTTTGCAATCAAACGAGTGGATCATATTTCAGCGGCCGAAGCTAACCTGTAGTTACCTTGATGCCAACGAAATGTACTAATACAGTGGAAGTAATCCATTAAGCATTCTCCTTTTGCATTTGGCAAAAATATATTAAGAAAAGTGCATTTTTGATTTAGATTTTTTCCCATGACTACAGATACTTCAAGTGTTGAAAATCGACAATAACTGTTCTGAGATCATTTAGAGTTTAGACACATCGTCAACAATTTAGATGCATAATAAATCACTTATACAGTGTTTCCAACCAACCGTTAAAATTTTCTGTGGCATCCCTGTAGCAAATGAAAGGCATCTGCAATCAGGTCCACAACCTGGGGGGAACGGTACCGGGAAATTGCTCCCCCGAAATTTTTGAAAATATTTCCAAAATTTCAAAAACATTTTAGTTGTTAGGTAAAACAACAAGTTGCAATCATTTTGTCCTCCCCCCGAAAATATCAGCTGGTTGCGACCCTGTCGCTTTGTATCTCGGCCGAGCTGAGACCAAACATATAATCCTGAATTTTAAGCAACAGGTTGCTAAGACACGGCAGCCCCTTAAATCTCCTTGCAACATTAGAAGAAAACGCAGTCTGGTGCAATCTTCGTCCTGTACATGGATGCAAGTGCTTCCTCTAAATGTTCGGTGCATCGACCAGAGCAATGTAATCGCTCGTATAACTTCCCAATGCAAGACGATGGTCACTCAGTACGGTAACTTGCGAGAGACAATACATCATTAGGCCAGCTGGATCTTGATATGTTTGATAGACGTCTCCTGTGTCATCCAGCTCTATCGCCATTCCGTAGCTGTACTTTGTAAACATCATCATAGCCCTAAACAGACATTTGTAAGAAAGATTACAAGACTGTGCAATAACATATGTTGAAGGATCTAGCTCCACTAAGTTGTATGGCATTACACTCTCGAGCTGTGTAGTGACAACAAAATATTGATTCTTACTACATTTCGATCACTTTTTGCAGATTTTAGCGGAAGTGCATGGGTAACATTACTGTCATTTCCGCCGGCAGCATATATAACTTACATCTTGCCGACTGTGAAGTTCACCATCGGCAAAAAACAAAAGAGTTTTAAAAGAAAGCAATATCAGATTTTTGATCGAAATTTTATCAGTGGAGCTTTTCTTTGAGCGTAGTGAATATCTTCATACAAGGTGTAAGTTACATGGACAGCGATCTTTGCCAGAAAAGTCCCGCCCGAGGTATCCATCTTCTTGGCAAGCTTAACTGCCACAAGATCATGCTCTTATCACTGCGTACAGCATGAGGCTTACACGGTTGCAACATGTTTCGTGGTGCAGTTGGCGCGGAGGGCTTCTGCTCGTTTCCGGAGGTAAGTCAAAAAAGCAATAAGCTCTTGTGGCCAACTGATCATTAAGTTTCAAGAGGAAGTTCTGCGTGACAATGCGTTTATCTAGAAACACAAGCATGCTTCAGTGTAATAACGCGTGTTCATAATAAAAAGGAGGAATGCTCCAAGTAATTTATTAGGATTTGGAAAGCACTTCAAAAATGTTACCGTAATTCAGCGGTCGCCAACCTTTTTGAAACTGCGAACTACTTCTTGTGTACCGATTAATGCGAAGGGCTACTAGTTTGATACACACTTCTGAAATAAAAATTTTGCTCAATTTACCTTCAATATTGATATTCGTTACTGTGAAGACATTAATCAGGTTAATGTTGTTTTTAGAAACGACCCGCGGGCAACCTACTTGGACCTTGCGGGCGACATGGCGCCCGCGGGCACCACGTTGGTGAGCCCTGCCGTAATTAAAGCTCATAGTTCCAATGCATAACTTTTAGCATGCCATCGTTCTCAGTTCATTTGCAACTTTAAATATATTGTTTTCTTCAATATGCGGTGCGTGATAAGTTCCAAAATACTGATATTTATTTGTTTATTCAATCCAACCGTATACTACAACTAAATTGATACAATATCTTCAAAAATCGACTAACGCTATGCTTCTATATTACTCCTTTGCTTTCAGCTGGATTGGCTTAAGCCTGCACCAAATTTCCATGCGTGTCATAGAACCACCAATACTGTTTCAGGACATTTCATTGTTTTTTTCCGACATATGTCACCGTAACATAGAATCTGAGTGCAGCATTGAAATCAACCTCATTAAAATCAGTAAGTTTGTAAAATGCCTAAATAAAAAAACGAACATGATGTTTGTATTCTACACCATCAACTGCATTACCAAAAGCAAAGTATAAAACGTGTACTCACTGCATATAACGTAATGGTGGAAGTAAGCCAGCCATGGCTTGTCTGAAAACGGGAAGTCTTCGCATCAGTTTAAATGGAAAAGTAGGCATGTGCGTACCCGCAACAAGAAACTTGCCCCTTCCAGTGGATCGTATGTTGTCAGGCATAACTAAATGTGAAAATCATTCGTTTTCATGCATTGCTTTGGTTTTCAGCAATTTATGTAAACTGCGTGCTTAAAACACTTTGAGCTTTTTTATATAGGCTATTTTGTTTCATGAATGCTTAGCTATGCGTCAGAAAGCATTACTAGTATCGTATTGACAAGTGCTTTTCCTCAAGATTTTTTGACAATTGCATGAGAAGTATTCAACCACAGCTTCATGTTGGCCGCTGCTTAGCCTTTTCAGCTTTTAGCTCTAACTTGCATAAAACACTAATTATGTGTTACTATGTTGAATTCAATGTTTCTTGTCTGCAGAGGCAGATCCACAGGAAACGGTTGGGGCGACCTTACCTCCGTAAAATCTAAGTAACTATATTTACCTGATATTTGTAAAATTCAGAAAACAACATATCGAAACCAATTTTAAGTTTTTAACCGCGTTCGAAAAGTGTCGTTGTTCGACTTGTCTCGTTCATGATATGAAGCCATTCTGTTGCCCGCTGTTTTCTCATAGGGTTGGGATGTTAATTCATCTCTCTCACAGCAGCGAAGCCGTTATGAAACCATTAGGTTATTACACATGCACTGAAAGTTTGTCAGCTAGATGTAACGACGCAAATCGCAAGGTAGCTTGGGTTTTACGTTTTTGTGAGCATGGTTGTGTTCCCAGTTTTGTTACGACTGAAAAATCTTGCATTTCCGCTGACGATATGAATTAGACATCCATTGTTGGACAAAATAACGCTAAATGCCACATTGATTCGATCTCTAATTCTGATGACTTTACAAAGTGTGGTTTACAGAGAGAACTTGGAGATCTCCACGTGATCTTGATCTGGTATTTTCTGATCGTTATAAAAACGGAAAGGATGAAAGAGGTATTTGAACCAGTCCCATTGCGATTAATGCCAATGGTTGGTGTATTCTGACGTCGAAAAGGGACAACTTTATAAACATTGCAGCTTATTTGTTATTGGCAGTTTTTGAAGATATCACAAGTACAGCGTTCTTTATTTTCGTACAAATTTTAGTGCTTCGTCGATCCAAAACATAATCTTCCTACGAACTATTACTGAAATCGCCTCCACTAACATTACTGGCTGGATCCGAAGTTGCTTGTGAACAACTTAGCCCCGACGATCATAAAATGCTGCGATGTTTATGTATTCAAATTGCAATGCATGTTTAGGTTTGACTGCATTTTGTGGACATTAAGGAAGAAGTATAGACGTTCAACAGCTATCAATAAATTGTGAAGGACGCTAAGAATGAAAAAGCTTGACGAACTTGGAGTATGGACGAGCGCTTTGACGCCCCAAGTAAGCGTGTCGAAGAACTTAACACGTTGGTGGGTAGTTTCAGCAACTGCCAGCGTTTTCTCATCCTTGGAAAGCTGAACGCCGTTTGCGAAACACAATTTCGATGCGACGACTCGCAGCCTTTTTTTTGAAAACTCGTATTTGAAGAGACGCCCACTGCAGCCACCTGAAAAGGAACCGCGATGAAAAGATTCAACCTATCAGTAAAGGTATAGAGATACAATGCAACGCATAACTTCATGAGCTTCAGAAAAGCAAATTCGGTTTTTGGATCATTAATCTTATGCTAGTTTTCCGCTACATAGCAACTCTTTGTCAGGACACACGTTTTGTTAGCAAGTGTAAAGAAACTCATTTGAACGAAAGTTGCTTTGATAGCAATAAATGGGCTTTGATAGTAATAAACTCTTTTCAAGCCAGTACGCTTCGTATTATTATTCACGCTATTCTACGTCACAGGCTATGCATCATAATGAATTGAGGTGTCCTGATGCAGCAGTGCTTCTCAATCTTTATGAAGACCTAAATAATAAGCGTAAAATAAAATAGATTACACCAAAAAAGGAAATCACAACCAGGGTTGTCAGACACAGAGTAATAGAAAAGTACAAAGCATATCCTAAATGGTCCCAATTTTTTCAAAAAATCCAAAGCAAGATCACAGCTGCTGGCCAGCACATCAAAACCGCTAGCTTGCCAGTAGAGATGGCACGGGCCAGCACTTTTGCAGCCTGGCCCGCCCGGAGCTAACATGAAACTGCCAGACCGGCCCGTTCTGCCAAACTACAACATATTTTCTGGCCCGGACCGGCCCGTGGCCCATAATATAAAGTAGGCAATATCTTTTTTGCCTCCAAGATG
>JGI24159J19872_10009582_pt1 | contig 12688 bp, 14 predicted proteins | sample Ectturendosymbi4_FD_19872 | JGI IMG/M metagenome (IMG submission 19872)
GAGCAAATCAAAACCTTATAAAAACAATTCTGTCAACAATTCAGATAAAAATATAAATAATATTTTCGATCCAAACGAATAAAAACAAATAATAACAGAACACAATCCAAATTATGATGAAAAACGTAACCGAAATCACTGGCAACTCCGAAAAGTCTGAACTCGACGTAATGACGTTTCATGACGTCATCCGAGTAGCCAGTGAAAATGCTCGAGAAAATTTATATATACTTGTGTCCTTGATAGGTTCAGTCAGTTGAGCACTGGGCATACCAAGCTTAACACCTAAACCAGTAGTGGGCATACCAAACTGACTTAGGCAGAACATCCAGCAGGGGGCATACCAAGCTGGCTTAGTCCAAGTGGGCATACCAATGGACTAGATTACCTAAAAGAAATTCACGGTTTAGTGACTATGATGCCGCTGACAATTTGGGCCTCTCTCTCCTCCATGAAAGAATAAAACTTGCGCTAGCCCCTGTTACTGGTAATAAATCTCTATGTGTATGTCAATACATCATGTTATAGTAAGCTCTTGTTGTTTGAATTAAAAGATAAATGTCGCAGTGCTTAACGTTGTATTAATAAAACCATGAGTGAATACAATCCTGTTGTGATAAACTGAGCGGGTCGAGCGAAACCGACGGGTGTAAGTTTCTTAATTGTTAACTTAGGCGTGCCATGGACACTTCCTATTAACCAGTGCTCTCACGAAGTTGTCCTAAAAGTGTGCTGTTCTTCTTCTTTAGAAGGGAACTGCCACACTACCTACCGATTTACGCTTGCAAATAGGGAAATCACAATAAAAGTTTGGTGGGGCAGCAAATGATAAAAGTACTTGCATGACCGACAAATAACGCCGAACAATTTTGTAGACAAAGGAGGCATATTTAAGTTCGAACACTTCACAAAATTTTTCCCTGGTTTGCATGAGATTTTTATCTTCCACAGGACCAACCTCTTATCTTTTGTCGTTTGTTTCAATGTGGTACAATTATTTTATTTTGACAAAATATTAAAATATCTAGTCTGTGTCAAAATCTTCCATGAAACAAAACTGCACGCCTTTGTCAAAATGCAGATGACTCGTAACCAACTAAAAACTTTCCAAAACTGAAGATTCTTTCGAGAACTGAACAACGTTACGTTAGCAGAACTGCCGTCAAAGGTAGTAGAACAGACACTCGTCTTGACCGGTTCATTGCCAATTGAATCACTACACACCTTGTTTGCAGTAGCTGTAGGTCTACTTCACTAACAACTGGCACTAGTAAAAATCAAATTCTATCCTTGAAGAGTGGGACGTAGTAGAGCGCAGATATAACGCTCGTTTGATTCAGTCCCGTCGCCACGGGGGGGCTTTGGTGGGCTTAGCCCCCCAAATTGAAATATGGAACACTATAAATTCGTGGAATTTTTGTCAAATTTGGATGTCAAGCCCCCCTACACGAACGCAAAGCCCCCGCACAAATGTAAAGCTCCCCTGTTGACGACTTTCTGGCGACGGTTCTGGTTTAATTAGAGGAAATTCATTGTTCATTCAAACGAGATAATTATTTGCTAACAATGAGATTTATATGTCTTTATACAATTCTCATGCGCAAGGAGTATCTGGTAAAAATAAAAAACGTGCCCAACCACCATGGCGCGGGGCCCAGTGCAGCCGCATCGGTTGCATCGGCTTAATATAGTGTTTTAATGCTCTACGATATAGGCTGATGGTAAACAGCATGAAGACAAGTTTTGCACAGCAAAGTATTTTCGCAAGAACCTCAGCTAACCATATGAAATAAGCGCAATGTAGACACGTTTTTCCTAGTAAAATTTACGAGAAACTGTTCTAGCTGATTTCCTTAACATCTAGAGCTTCNACAAGCAATCTATGTTTGTGGGAAATCTAGTTGGTAATTGTAACATTCAAGTTGTGTTATTTAGAACAGTTCCTCGAGAGCACTGGTTAATTTAACAATTAAGAAACCTGGACCCGCCCTTTGTTGTTCGACTTTGCGCTCAGTATTAACACTAGACGAAATTGTATTCACTCATGGTTTTGTTAAGTCAGCTTTTAACACTGCACATTTATTCTTAGATCTGTCAGAAACTATTTCGAAACAACAGGGGTTAATGCAAGTATCATAAATTAAAGCACGTAACAAACGTTACTGCAAACAACAGGGGTTTAACAAGAGTTCACTTCTTTCATAGGAGAGAGTAACCCATATTGCCATAAATTCAATAGGTCTCAGTCTAACAGACTACCCGTAGACTGCTCAAGCTTGGTATGCCCACAGCTTATTCAAAANGTTAAGCTTGGTAATGCCTATGGTTTAACTTGCTGCTTCTCTTAGGAAGGTTAGATGAAGACTGCCTGAACCTGGCGATTGCGCNAGTATTTATACCCAGCGCCGCTCCGGTCTCCTCTACTCTCATTGGCTGATTTCCACGTCTCGAAACGTCACTCTTGTTTTCAACGAATCACGTTCGAGAATGGTTTTCCGGTGGTACCATAAGCTCCGCCTACCGTTTTTGACGTAATCCGGAATGCTTTCCGTTGTAGTTCGTTTTTATCCGTTTAAATCGGGAATATTATTTATAATTTCATACGGATTGTTAATGTAAATAATTTCTGTAATGTTTTGGGTTACTTTCTTCCTAATTGTGACTTGCGATTACATGTGGAGTATAAATACACAATGATTTAAATAAATACACAATGCAACGTCCTTGTAAACTAAGTGTTTTTAGTTGTTACTTTGTTCCAACTTCATTCTCCTGGAATTCAGACCATTTGGTGATGCGACTTTTTGGTGTTTCAATATTCGTACCAATCATTGTTATTTCATAAAACCATTGACAAGCTTCTAAGTCGCTTTCTTGACTTGCGTTTGAAGTCTTCCTTTGTTTGTATTTCAGAGTCACGAGACGTTTCAAGTTGAGGATGCAACGCAAACTCAACATTCCTTCCTGCTCTGTTAAATTGAAGATGTTGGATATATTTAGAAGAGTTGAATGAATGAAGTGACTGAAGATACTAAAGAAAATCGGAAGTTCTTCATTGATGAGGACATTGTTTGGATGGTCTCTTCCCAGAGGGTATTCCTTTAATAGAAACGATAATGGTGCAATTCTTCTCCATATACGAAACATGAATCAGATCGAAAATCTTGATCGAGTTGTCTTCCGAAATCGCTCAGATGCTATGTTCCCTTTAGCAACGTGTAAAATTGTTCTCGTAATATTATTTTCTTCCGAGATACTTAAAGTGAGGTCCTTCTTTGATGATGTAAGGTCATGTGAAGATTCCTCATGAACTTCGTACAAGAATTGATGTTGTCGTCATGAAGAACATTGTCGAACTCGCATTCATGTGTAAAGTAGGAGAAACTGATAAAAGACTTTATAAATTTCAATATGATTTTGCAAGAACCTTCTTTTATTGATGAGACTCGCAACCCCTTTTACTGAAAGATATTACCTTGCGAATAAAAGTTTTATACCATTTGTGTCTTTGAATGCAAAAGTAAAGTTTTCTGGAAAATTTCCAAACTTTAAACTTGATGCAACGGCATCCGCAGGTTTTTCTTTTAGCTACATCATTAGAGATGTAAAACAACATATTTTTGCCAAAACCAACAGTCAATGTTGTTTGACTGATTAATTTATACGGTTGAGAAGTTCTATGATACCTTAAAAATAAGCAAATGTTGGTCATCAATTTTTATGATCTATCCGACTAAAAGGATGACAAGGAAAACTTATGAAAATAAATTTTTGTTCAAATTCCTTTTTGTCAACGAATCTCTCCCATCTAGGGTGCCTTCCATACTTAATGTTGATAAAGATTCAACGTTGCAAATGACGTTGTATCTCATCTTTCGAGTTTGTTTCCACATTTCAGTGAATCAGTTTGTTTCAAAATTAGTTATCTTAAGAATTTGGATTTTCATACCAGATATGACCTTTTCTCTCAGCACTTTTCAAAATTTGTTTTGAATGCGTGGTCACTCTGGGTATGGTGACTGATGAACAGAACTATTTTAAAATACATTTAGAACGTATAAGGCAAGATGTTATCATAAAAGATAGCATCACAAAGTCTCTAGACTAATGTCTCCAATGCAAGTTTTTCTGATAGAAATAATTGTCAACGAATATAACTTGCTGATATTTTCTGATTTATGAATTTTCAAGAGAAGTTTACCATAGTATCTTTCATAGGGACTTTATATAATGAATTCAACAATTTTCAATTTGGGACAGTCATTAATGGCATCAAAATTTTAGTCAAGGGTATGTTACCTAATGTCTCAGAGAACATACTTTTCTTACTTTCATAAAGTCAGTTTGCGTGGCAATTTGGAGTTCTGATGCATTGATGTTAGAGAGATTTATCTGCAATTAGGATCAATTTCACGATTGCTTCCAATCTTGATTACGTCAATCATTTTTACAAAATGTTATCGTTAATTCCATCACTATTGTCAAAGGAGTTGGTACCAATGAAAATCAATCTTTATTACAAATATTTACATTTTTACTATGAAAACAAGGGGAAAATTACACTTTTAACTCAAAATCAACATGAAAGGACTTCAGAAGTACGAGATGAGTGGGAATGGATTAACTCGTTTCTTCTAACATTAGATGTTAGGACCACATGAAGGTCGTTTTTGGTGCTTGTAAGGATTATGCCTAAATTTATTTGACGTGAAATTAGATTTTTTCCTATTACGACAATATTTAGCAATGTGACCGATTTTGTTGCATTTATAGCATCCAATTTGAGAAAGATCTTTGGCCGTGAGGATCCTCCTAACAGAGGGATTCCAAGATATACGTTCAGCCAAGGTATTGTTCACTGCAATTAATTGTAATGGGGTTAAGTGGATATCTTCTTGATTTGCATTTGTTTTAAGAGATTTAGGACTGACTTTAGGATGTAAAATATTTAAAAGATCGCTTAAAAGTGAGCAAAAGCGATTAAGTTCTCACTGCAAATTTAGTATACGCTTTCGAAATTCTGTCATGTCTTTCTTTCCGAAATTTTGCGAATCATTTTTCAAGGTTGCAATTTTCTCGATTTCCTTATCGTTACTTACCTTTGGTGATGTTTTACCTTGACTTTTTGGGACTTTTTCTATTGAAGAACTTTGTAGGGATTCTTCCAGATTTACAATGTTCACATCCGTTAGTAGAAAATCCTGTCCATCATGGATATTGTCTTGACCTATGGTAATAATGTCATTCAATTCTTCTGATGTACCACACGGTTGTTCACCTGATGAGTTCTTTACTTCAGATATTAAACATTCTGCAGGTTCTTTATTGATCTGCAAGGGATCATTACGTTGTTTTTCCTTGCTAAAGTATTTCATGTTTTCTGAACAATTGTGTCTTTCATCATGATAAGCATTTTGATTTCCATTCTTCGTTCCAACAGTTACCACGATTTGATCATCAGAACGAGCTTTCGGTGTTACAAATGTGGTTTCTGTTTCATACATAGAGGATGTATCAACGTTAGCTACTGAACAATTGGAGACTAATTTCTCCAATTCATATACACTATTCATGGTTATTGTTTTCCTTCAACGACAAACAATTTTCATAAGATTTCAATAATCACTTTAACAATTGTTACAACAAATAACTTTTTACTTAAGTTGGAACCTTTCATGATACCAAATTTTGTTTTCACCTTCGCATGATAACACTATCTAATTTACGACATTATTGACATAAAGAATTTGAACAGCTACTAGCTCCAAATTTGGATGCAAGAACATTTTTTTAATTCATTAGTTAATTCACGGCTTTCTCACATTATTACCTAGGTGAATATTGTTCTTCAGTACTGTAATCTATCAATGTCTCTAATAGTTGTTGAATTTTAGAAGTCATTTTTACTCACAGTTGACTGTAAGTTTAAACTATCCTATAACGATAAATAAATACAAAGGTAACAAAACTTCTTTAACAATTAATAAGAGAAATAAACTTTAATACAGATACCGAATGCATTTCTAGGAATTTATAAACGTTTACTACTAAAATTAACTCAGATTAAAGATGTTATAGGAAAATCTCTTAATCCTATGAAAAGCTTATCAACTTAAGCAGTATTTCCATTCAATTGCTAGAAATATACATCTAGAAAATCACTTTACAAGACAAGATTGTGATCGTTGCTAACATTCAAGAATATCTTATATGGGGTTGATTGATCAGATTTTGGCGAATACTTACTATTCCATTTCACAATCGCTATTCTATTTGCAACTCTTAAAATTTACAAGGAAGACACTTAGTTCTGATCCTTTAAAAGGTAGACACTGAGTTCTAATCTTTTAGAGATAGCACTTAGCTTTTTTCAATCTCTTATGTGTCGTCAACACAGATTATAGACACTTTCACTAGTTCACTCATGGTTGTCACATAGATCATCCATGTTGATACTTAGTCCAAGTTGCTTGGTTTCATGGTCTTATTCCATGAACAATCTTTTGCCAGATGTACTTTTTGTCTGCAACAATAATACAATCTCACTTGATATCGGGTTTTCTTTTTGGTAACTTGGGCATGATAACCATGATGTTTATCATAATTATTTCTCATGCATCTTTGTTTTCTACTCTGGAATGTGATTTCATGAGAACCGCATTCTTTCCAAATTTATGGTATCTTTTGCAACATCTCAGCGATGTTCATCCCAGCAATCTAATATGCACTAGGCATACAGTTTCTTAAAATTTCTTTCATCAGGTTTGATAAGAATTGGTTTTCAGTTATTTCACCAATTGTTAAGTGGGCTTCTCGAATTGCCAATTATATTTCATCAGCTGGATTGTTTTGCCAATCAAATTTTTTATTTTCTATTGCTTTTTGTAGCAATAGCATCTTCTGTCTTTTTGACATTTCATAATTTACTGTGATCCACTGAAAGAATTGTACAGTGGGTCGCAATCTTCTTCTTCAATGGCTCTGTGAAGTTTTAATAAAGCCATCTTTTTGGCTTCTGCATGAAATTTCATGAGTGCAATATTCAGTTGCAATTTCTGTTTAGAATGCACATTTGGAAATCCTTTGAGAAAGTCTTGAGTGATAGTTAACCATTCTATCTCACTTCCTGGTTGTAAATAGTTCCAGTTTTTGATTGATTTGAATGCTTGTTGCATGGAATGCAATTCTTGAAACTCAACGTCGGTTGTTGCAATTTCATCATTTTTACCAATTGTTGAGACTGGTTTTGGAGATACACACAATGTGGGTTGTCTAGGGGTATCTGGTACCTCTTCTATCTTCACTGCTTCTTCTCAATGTGCACTTGCAGTCTCGACTTGGTGTGGGGAATTGATTGACAAATTATTCATTTGTTTATTAGTTGTTTCACACGGAATCCGTTATTGTATCTTCTTGGAGCTGGATGGAACTCTTTTTGCTTTGCATCTCCATATTTTAGTCATGGGTGACAATTTACTTCGTTTATGTTTGTTCATTATTGTTTTGGTTTTACTCTACAAAGTCTATATGAATATCTGTAAAGAATATAATCATCTTATATAATGACAAAGCTTAAAATTTCATGCAAACAATATAACTTTTAAATCAACAATCCTAGTTTAGATATTTTCAATTTAGCATTAAATGTCGCAAACTCTAAACTATAGAAATTATAAGAAAATAACAAACATTTTTCTTTCCTTTAAAACTTCCTAACATTGCCGCGTTTCTTTTAACAACCATTGGTTTGAGTTATTGTGAAATGTGAATACATTTCTCACTCTCCCTATATGGAAAAAGATCAGAATGCCAAACATTCCATAACAAAACGTGGAACAAAGTAGAAATATGTTATCGAACTCATTGTAAACGTTTAGCGAAATTCAAGCAAAAATTAAATTTGTTGCAGAAGAGAAGTTACATCAACTTTTTCTAAAGAAAATTTCCTGTTAATTTTTAGAGGTGAATATTCCCGTAAGGACACTATGTGGGGTATGTTTAACTTCAAGTGTAATTATGATCATGAAATTTCTCTTGAAAGTCTTCAGAACTGAAAGTTATTAGCTTAAGATCGAGTCTTCGTACCTCAATCTTAATTTTTGGTTCAAACGTAGATTGAAACATCACAAAAGCAAGTAAGCGTCTAGAGAATAAGTGTAAACACAAAATACCTTATTCAGGAAAATACAGAAGTGACTTTACTGTACACAGTAGTATTAAAAGGTATGCATAGCTGATAAACTCCACAGACTATAGTTGAGCCGATGGCAATCAAAGCACCAACAATACTTGAAAGTATAGCCATAGAAAGTCCTGCATTCTTTTCAACTTCCTGTTCATCTAGTTCATTTATGTGTTCCCAATCAATATCGGGTTGAATAGCGGTAGAAACCGTTGTTGTCATAGCTTCTGTTGACTCTAAGCTAGTAGTCACATTTTGTTCCTTCATAGTAGGTGAAGTGGCTTGTGTTGTGGTTTGAGTGGTACTCACTGCTGGAGCACTACTGGTAGTTATTTCCGCAAATGTGTTTGAAGGCATTGTGGTTAATAACTCTTCTGTGGTGGTCATAGATCAACAATCCGATATTTAGGAAAACTGATGATTTTTCCATTAAGAAACTGATGTTGATAAATGATATCTTGATTCAAATCTGTGATTTCATCCAAAGAAAAGAGGGATTGTTGAACAATTCTTAGAACATAGTATCGTTCCAGATTACTTCTCAATGTCTGAGCATGGGGTCATATAATTGTTCTCATCAACAACTGACTCCTTTCCGCGGTACTAGCTTTGTCACTTAGTGCCGTCATTGTCTGGAACAGACGTGTGCGATCATTTTCGTCGGTAATTGATTCCAATTGATCCATCGATCGTGAAAGTAATAAATCGGAATGTCGCANTTGCATTTGATAATATTCATAATTCTTCACCATCTCCATAGTGAAATTATACTGTTGATCAAACTGCATCAACATCTGCTGCATTTGATTTTCCAAATTGGAGAAATTGATCTGTGTCAACTTGTGGGTAGTATTCCACTTAGTTAAATGTGTGGAATGCAAAGAGAACCATTTCATGTTAAAAAGGTCAGAAAATTGGCTTGCCTGAATAAGTTTCCTATAATATCATAAAATATCATGTCGAGGTTCTAACTCTTGAAAATATGCTTTGCAAAATGACTCATATTGTAAACGATCTTCCCAATTCGTAGTGTCCGTAGACGATTGTAATAACGTTTTTTCTAATCTGCCCAAGGTGGGTGTGCAGTAGGTATGATTTTCCCTATCTGAACATTGTTCCGGACCGAAATAGTAAGGCCAACACTGAGTGGACGTTCTGGGTTCTAAAGTAACAGTGCTTTCCAAGTCACGTCCGTCTGATGCTCTTAATGTCCATTGATTATTTTCACAACGTGTATGTGACTGCCAATATGAAAATATGGAATTTTTCGGTCGTAGGGATGGTGGCATAAAGTAATACTTATTATAAGTTATAAAGGTCTTTTCTTGGTCAAGTATCCACCAAACAATAGTGTCTCGTTTTCTTAACTTACCATGTCTAAGGTGTATCACTATCCAATTGTGTGGTCTGCCTGGTGTACTCCAATACCATTGAAAATATAAGCGATCATGATAATGATCTTCATTTTGTATGTCGTTTCTAATATCTCGAATTCGTCCAGCCGGAATTCGAGTTTGAACTTCCGAGTCTGATACAGTGATGATTTGTACTTTCTTTCGAAAGTTGCATTCTTCTAAAGTAGATGCACTTACATCACTACCAATGTTATGATTTACTTCTATAGATAGGATGGTTGGCATATCCTTTAGTAATATATAACAGGGATCAGTCTCTTGTCTGGGATAGGATCTGTCGTCAAAGAAAATTTTCCATGAAATCCATTGGTATTTCTCAAAGAAGGAGGTTAAAATATAGGGAAACAACATGAATATGTCTATAAAGTGATAAGGATGCATGACTTGAGTTTCTTGTGTAGATGGATCTATATGTGAAATATGAAATGGCTGGTTACGTGGCCAAAATAAATATATCATTTAATAACCTTGAATACTTTGTTGTTGATTTTGTTCAACTAGCGCCGACCAATTATCAGGACGCCATTCTTGTTTTTTACAAAGTTACAGCCACATGCTGGATCGATATGGAAGGGGGTTACTTGTAAATGTTTCGTTGATTCCCTTCCATGATGGTGGTTTTGTTCATCTAGGTTGTTTCTATATTTCTGTAAATCACATGGTTCTACATCAAAGTGTGGGGTTTCATGTTCCAAGGATATCTGATCTTCTTCAGGTATTAACACAGCCTTCTTCCCTTGATCAGAAACAAGATTGAGCAAAGGTTCCAATTCATTACTACAATTTCTTTGTTGACTTAAACTGTCAGATTTTGCCAGTTGTAGATGTAAAATGAAATATATACATAACAAACCGAACATTTCTAAATAGTTCTAACATTAATGTTTATACAATTATCACTGAAAATACAACATACAAACTTTATTTTACTCCTTATACGTCTAAAAGCTTTTGATTTAACTAAAGATTACATACCCAGAAATGTAAGTGTTCGCCCGCACCAAGTTAACCATCATGCAAGACTTTTGATGTCTTATTGAGAAATAATCTGTATCACTTTTTGCAACGGTGTGTATCTTCATCTTACTTTTTTATCCGATCTTTTCAAATGTCTGATGCTTTTTACAAATCTTCTTCAATTTTCCTCAATTATTTAACGCTCCTGGATGACGGTGACCAACTGATACAATTGTTGATGCGTTGTACCGGTGTGCGAGTCTCATCAGTGTTGTTTTTGCGTGGCAGCGAAGGCCTTATTTCTTTATTTACTTGTTCCAATATGCAGATATGTGTTAAATCCGAGCATATAAAAAATAAAACATATAACTGGTAAAACGTTAATCGCCACATCCTGCTTTAAAATTCAGGAAGATTAATTGGCTGTTGATCTCATGACAAATGCGTTGCAAAGTATTTCAAACCTTGATCGGAACAGTTTGAAATACTTTGCATCGGAAGAGTTTGCATGCCACTGTGCGCCAATGTGCACCCTCATTTGACTTATCTTTTACTTTTTTTGTCTGTTAGCTGTTTACCTCAAAGTTTGATGTTAGAATGCCTTCACTTCTCGCCCATTACCGCATCCCTCTATTATGATGGGTGAATGTCGTTACAGTTGGGGCGCTGTTAAAGTGTTTTGCTCCTCTCTGTGTTAGTCATGTACAAACACCTATTATGTAATGCGCTATCGCCAGCCATTGTTTGTGCTCTGGTGTTGTGTGATTGCGTCTGTGATATCGATCACGAGTATGAAATACAGAATAATTAGTATTCATGCGACTGGTCGTTCACCTTGATTTAGCGTAGCAGGTACAGTTGCAATCAAACACGACAGGAAGATTTACATCAATGACAGACAGACAGACATTTATATTTAACATCTCAAAAAATCAGGTATCAATGGAACGGAGAAACGTTAGATGCGTTTACTAAATCAGTTCAGTTTCCTTTTTTCTCGGTTTCTCTACTTCTTTCGGAGTNTCACAACTAGTCTGCGGCGNCCATCGCCGCTTGAGCTGCGCCGTGGGCCACACGGCTGTTTTCGCAGCGAATGCTGCACTATGGTGGCGTACCACCGCACNTGAACCGTTCCCTTGCGTCCACCCATCAACGCTGAGCACGAGGCTGGACAGGCCGCAAGTACCGTTTTTAAAATTTTCGTTATGGCCAGTGACGGAGTTACCCATAAGTCATGGCCTCGGGCCCTTGGGGCCCTGCGCAACTCCTTCTTATGACGAGTCATTACTAACTTAAAATTTGCAAAACTGCGCAGAGGCATAACTTCACAATTTACTTTGAAACGAGCGAAAATGCAAACGTTAGAGAGACTTGTCAGTACAGTAACAACACGATCATATTGTTTGTTACACAATATAAGAATGACAATACTGCTTTTCATTCGGAGTTCAGCAGTATCTGGCGGTTTTGCGTGTAACGAGCGTTTTGTTTGTCAGTGGAAGATTGAAGATCAAGTGAGAAAGTGCTGTGTGAAAGGTTTGATATTGAGGAAAATGGCTGGGCGCGAAAGAGATGCAGGCTGTCTGTTTGAAAGAGTTTACACGAAAAGGAAAGAATGAAAAAGAAACAACAGGAAATAAGAAATGCAGTGAGTTCAATGGCGTAGCCAGCAGTGGTGGTATTAGGGTTGGGGGCCCGAAGCAAGACTAAAAATGGGGCCCTCTGATGACATCATCATACTCAGCTAACCGTGATAATGACTTTTGATCAAGCCTAAGATACGGCCACCCAAGGATGCGTTCCTGAGACTACGGCATTACTGACATAACAGAAAGAGATGCAAAAGTGTGTTCATGATACACAACTTTGGAAACACCGAAAGTTGGGAAGACAAGGCTGGCAACACATTAAAGTTAGACAATAGCAAGTTGGCATCGCACCCACTTCTTTATTTTTGCGCCCCATTTCTCTGGATTCACCATCAATAAACTACAAACTTACCCCGTTTAAAAGTTTCACACTATCCCCCTATAAAAAATGCTTGGCAGTTAGTATGGTGAATTTGTTCACATTCATGTCTTTATGGGAATCCATGAAACTACAAACAACAACCACGAAGATTTCAAACACTAAA
>JGI24159J19872_10009584_pt1 | contig 12687 bp, 13 predicted proteins | sample Ectturendosymbi4_FD_19872 | JGI IMG/M metagenome (IMG submission 19872)
GGGGGGGGGGCACCAACCGCTCGTGCCAAAAATATTGCATACACGCGTGACGCGCGATTACCTCGCAGCTTATGTATCAAAGCTGCGCCGCGCGTCTTTCCAGATCTCTTGCCGGCGCCCGCGGGTCTTCGCAACAGCAGCGATGTGGTCAAGCGATGCCGACTGCGACGCCAGCCAGCACCTTTTCAACCCAACCAAGAGAGATGGCGCGGCGCTCTGGCAAACGTTCACCTCTGTGTCGACGTGGCGAGCACGTGCGCACAACGTGACAGACAGGGGAGAGAGAGAATCACAAGGTGATGGTTGCGGGGGAGGAGGGCAAGCTGGAGCGGGGTTGGCGCGGGGCCGCGTTGGACTTGACCTGAGGCGCCGTGGCCCTCAGGCCGCGCTTCAAGCCCGATCCTTTCTTGCCGGCGGTACTGAACAGAGTGCCCAGCAGTCTTGGGCCGTTCCGGCTCGGTGAGCGTTCCGGATCACTGGCCTGGCGCTCGTGCACAATCACGGCGCCGTTATTGTTGTTTTCGTTGATTGACGACAGATCGTACATCGAGGTCGGGCGCATGTCGGCGCCGAAGTGACGAGAGGAGTGCTCTACGTAAGAGAAGCCAATGGCTACTTTAAATTCTAGTTTTGGTGTTATGAGTAGGACGGGCGGTCTCGGCGCTTGGTGGCTTTCTCCACACAAAAATCATACTTAGGAAAGCCACTAGCTTGAACAGTGGCGTAACTGACGGGGCGCAAGCCGCCCCCCCTGGCAAGCTAAATTTTAAAACCGGGCACACACTTGGCTTATATTTCGGTGTTTAGTATTCTTTTGGTTTTCAGTAGGTTGTTGTTTTTTGCGTTTTTCGGAGTTTTTCCGGTGATTTCGTGCTTTAGCATAGCCATCCACATCCGGATTCACTACCATTTCCCATTTTTTTCTGAGTGGTGACTAGTGGGCCTTTAAGGCGGCCAGTGGACCCCCTTCAGCTAAGTTCTCACTCCCTGGCTTGAAACTCTAGTTACGCCACTGAGTTTGAAGTAGAAAAAAAAAAAGTTTTTTTCTTCAAGCGATTCATGTTAATCGACTTTTGATCGTACACAGCAGTTAGTAAAGCGCTATAACAGCGCTTGTCATTTTTTGTTCTCGCTACCCAAACACTTTCATCAGTATTGTCATGCGACCTAGTTCGATGATCAGCAATCACGTGCGCTTCCTTTGATCCGAGGCGTAATGTCGTTTACAAAACGCAAGCAAACCCTGTCGCTGTACGTGCCCAAAAACAATATGCAAAGCGACGGCACAAACATTCTCTCTGCTTCCGACTCGGTGCGAGCGAGCAAGCCTCCGACAAAACACAACTCCGCACGACTTGTGGGAGGACTTGGAAATTTCGCTCCGTTTCACCGTTTCGCGCACGATCGATTTTCAGGTCTCAGGGAAGAAGTATCAGCAAAAATCAAGAACAGAAAACAGGATAGAGTGCAATCTCGCACAGGATTTCTATCAAGACAGACCACACAGTACATGCATGGCGTGCTGCCAAGAATATTGGGTCGGCTGGGCACGCGCATCAAAAAGGTACCACCCCAAACACGGCACAGCGGAACAAAACTTCACCTCGTTCGCATTTCCCTTTGTTTGCGTTCAAGCTGCGTGGACAGAAAAAAATTATAAAAAAAAAACAAGTACTTCCATCGTCACCACTCTGCGGCCAGGACCCCACGTAAGCCACGAACACTGCAGAATTAAGCCCAGTTTTTTTTAGTGCCGGTCGGGCCGGGCCAGGAATTCCCGATTACTGGGAAGTATTAAATACAGCAATGCACGCACACACACACACTGAGAAGGACAAGTCGCGTGGTTCTGCCAAATTTTGAGCGAGAAAAATAACAAAGTTGAACTCGATCTGATTTTCGAAGGTGAATGAAACGCTGCAATGATTTTAAGCAAATAGGTCGCGGTTCCATAACAGGCTCGGTCGCGATCGTCCCGACCACCGTGGCTGGCTGTCAGTTTAAAAGCAGGACAATGGCCTTGCACGCAGACAACATCTATTCGAAGTTGACTTCAGCGCAAAACAGTCTGAAGCAAACGAGAGCGTCAAGGGCTTCACAGGTGAAGAAACCCAGCGCCCGGGCGTTCAAAGTGCACACGCAAGCGGTGGCTGAGCGCGCTGCAGCTTCCGTGTGACAATGCAAACGTGACATGACGTGACAGCGAACGGCACAGGCGATTGGCTGAAAACTTCACGTGACCTAGCGCTGATCCTATACGGCGACGTTGAGTCTTTCCGCCCGCTGGCACCTGTTGCAGGATGTGCGGGTAGCGGACTCTTAATCAGGCCTAAGTTAAGTAGGTATCTGATGGAAAGAATTGACTGAAACGACTGTTGGGTCAGAAGGTGCGTCAATTGGCGATGACAAAAAACTGGCGATGACAAACGCGGCCGATTGAAAAACGTACTTGACCCCCTCTACCGTAAACAACGGCCCGTGCTTTTAAGGTCAAGTTTTGGTGGCAAGAAAGAGCGAAGTTTTGGGGCTCTGGAGAATCACGCTCACGGCTCAGAAGAATCATCCACGGGCTGTGGCCTCGAAGTAAGCTTGTGTTGTTGGATTTTTTATGAGATCTATTTTTTTTGGGGGGGGGAGGTTCTGACATCTTATCCGCAGAGGTGAATGCATCGAACACGAAACAGCAGGACAGCACTGCTTAAACCGCAGAAAAGACGATCGTCCACAAACGCAGACTCCACCTATACACGGCAATGTTATACGCGATACTACTACAATCGAAGACGCAAGTTTGACGGTAATTCTAAGCATTTTTCCTTAATAGTAGACCAGTTAAATTATCACAAATAAGGAACTCTGGAAATCTGGCGTTACAGCCATAATTCCGAAACACACACATGCGCAGCTGTTACTATGACTACAACGATACGCAAGCAAAACGAAATCAAACACAGAAGACATGACCGGCAAGCACCAAGCAACCGGTGCATGTCAGCGATTCGTAGCAACAGGTCGGTGAAGTTTTAACCTACACACGGCGGCGCCTTCTGGCCGCACACCGAGGCGCCCATGAAGCGGTTAGGCCCCTAAATCTACTCCAGATGCGGCCCAAAAATATTTTCCCGCGACTCACGCGACTCGTTGAGGTTCTGCATTGACGTCGACATCTTCTTCGACTCGGCGAGTAGCGAGTTGGTGCGCAACTCGGGCGGGGACACGCTCGTGTTCTGCGCTCGTTCCAGCTCAGCTGCGGGAAAAATTATAATGTTTGAAAAATAACATCAACGCGGTCACGCTACAACATTACAGCGGTCAGGCGGCCGACGGCGTCGAAGCGAAGGTCAAATGCAGGGTCACGTTTTGCCGACAAAACAAACACGACTGCGCACTCGCACATGGACGTAAAGCTGTGCTTTATGGCTACGCTTTGTTTCTTGCAGGCTTGGGGAGGAGAAGATCTAGTTGCACGTATTCAGTCTTAAGGCCAATCTACACTGAGAAGTTGCCAGGAGTAGCCGCGCACGATTCTTTGTTTGTTTTATTGCACCCAGGAGTTGCCGTGCCGAGTCGTGCACGAGCGCAGAATTACCCGACGCAACAAAACAAACAAAGGATTACGCCTGGCACGTCCTCAGTGTAGATTGGCCTTTAATCGAAGTTGTGTTTTTCATCGGGAAGTCTTAATCGAAGTTTTATTTATGCCTTTACGTTTCATTAGTTTCATCAGCTATAAGAACTTTCATTAATGGAGAAAATCAAGAGCTGACGATGCCTACTTTGTAGGCGAAATATATACTCTGTAAGATCTTAGTGTCTGATTCTGTGCTGGGAAAGGATTTCTTTCAATAGACACGTTTCAAATTATGAATAAATGATAACAGCAACTCAGCCTGCAACTTTAAAAAACTAACTAAGAACAATCGAAGGTTTACACATGAGGCAAAATTTTACCATTAAAAATGTAAAGATTGCTGGAAAAAACGTTGTGCGCCTTTTTAAACAACAAAAACTTAATTCTCGTTTTTAGCGCAGACATGCAAAGGCAAATATTGTCTGGATTAATGCCGCCAACACTACCAAGCAAAATCGCTAACGACATTGCTGTTGCGTGAACAAAACGAAAACTGTCAAGCGAAGAAACACATCAGCCGCCATTTCACATTTCTCGCCGGGTCTCTGAGCAGCTCGATTCCATGCTACGTTTTTTTTATTTTCGTAGAAACGCGGTCGCGACGAGCGTTTGCACGCGTGTGCGGGGAGGGCGGTTGATTGCCTCTGATCAAGAAACGCGCGCGCACCTCCGATCCGCATGCTTTCCATCTGTTGCACTTCGGCGATGCTCTCCTGCAGGTCGCCGACGAACTTGTTGCGGTCGTGCTCGTTGGGCGCGTTGAAGGTCACCAGGACTTTGTTGTCCAGGCCGCTGATGAGCCGGACGCCGTTCGGGTAATCTGCCGCGGAAAGCCGAAGAGAGTCGGTGAAAAAAAAACTTGGGCCTCAAATATAAACCAAGTGCACGAATGGAGAGCTACAACGAAAGCAGCAAGAGGTTGCCGTGGGAACAACAGCAGCAACGAGCGAACCGCGTGACGCGCGAAAGCTGAGGAGGATTGTTTGGGAGTCGAGCCAACGGTATGTGTCAGCAAGGTGGCGACCTCGCTGTCTTAAATTTTCGTATGACCAGCATCCCATTTTTTTCGCAGGCACTCTCAGTGCCCTACGTTTTTCCTACAACAGGGCATGAGCTGCGCAAGCCGAGAAGCTTGTTATTGTTGTTTACGCACAGGCGAGAGGAGGGCGGCGCGCGCGCAGAAAAAACATACAAAATGTGAACGAAGTTGCGACGAAGCGCGGATCCTTTCCTCGCAAGAAGAGAAACTTGCAGAAGCGTTTTTTTTCTCAGTGCGGATACGGCGCAAGGCAAGTCACGCGCCGCCCGAACACCGCGCCAACAGGTTTTCCAGTAAAATCCGCGGATGAAATCAATTTCCGAGTCGAGTAGGAAGATGACGCGAGGACGCGAACAACCAATTATCCTGACCCGAGCCATTGCGCAAAGGTTCGTTTCATAAATTGACCCCCGCGTATTTCATTTAAATCTCGCCCACGCATCGCACGGGTCTCAATGGTGACAAGATTGCCTGGTGTTGCGTCAGCTCGCTTTGGTGGAATTAAACGGGCAGGAAGAGGGTTATGAGGAAGCGGCTTTAAGCTGCAGCAGAAGGCGTGCCGCGAAAATCTCTCGACTGCACGGGAAGTTTGATTGCAGGCGGAAACAAAGGTAAAAGAAACGTCAATTGCACCGTGCTCTTAGCTCACAATCCTTTTTAACGCTGACGGGCAAGCTACAACTGAAGATACGGCCGTCAAAACAGAATGCTAAAAATCCTTTCAAATAAGACACACGCCTGCTTATAAAGATCAATGTCCTGGCAACAGAAAATATTGAACAATGACAAATCCATTTCGGGACGGTTTCTTATTGCGCAGCGCCGTTGCGCGTCTTCAGTCGCCAATATCGCCGCACCCCCCACACCTCTTCTTCCCGTGCAGCACACCCAGCGGCCTTGTTGCGCTAATTAACGACATGGTGTCGTGCCGCAGGGGCACGTCGCGCGCTCATCGCCGGCAAAACGTATAGCGTGACGTTGCAGCTGAATGCGCGATGCTCGCGCGCCTCCGCATCTCCAACGCTGCGACTGAACCGGCACGGGTGCTGATCAAGGCGTGAATCAGCCGGAAACGGTCGTTTCCTTGACAAGTTAGCAAAACAAGCCGATTCTAAATGTGGTCGCGTCCAACGGTGACGTTTGTTTACGTCAGCACCGGTTTGTTGCTGAACAGAGGGTCAACGCTTCGCGAGCGCCAGCGAGAACATCGCGCCGCGTTTTGGAAGCGCTCGCTCAGCAAAGCGCGTTGCGAACGATCGCCCCTACTGCACCCCACCCGTCAGCGGCGCAGGCGTGTGCAAGCNATATCCCTTTTTTCCCACGTTCGACAACAATCAGCCAGCGCATTTGAAAGACGGCCACGATAGAGTTTCACGCGNGCACCGCAGGAAAAGACGCCACACCAGCTGCAACGACGTAAAGTCAATCGAGATGTTGCGGATCCAAGTGAGCGATGCGAACCGAAGCCACCGTGACGTCTCCCTCGGTGGCCTTGTGCGAAGATGCAGCGTCATCATTGTGCGAAGGTCGAGCTAACAGTCTACTTGTTGCTTGGTCCCATACGATATGTCATACGGCAACCTTGGGACTTCGAGTATGTGAAGGCGCGATTCTTACGTACAGCTCGCGTGATTATTACGTAATAATTATGGGAAATGTTGGTGGCAACGCTGTCAGATTTGACGGATAGAAGTCGTGTTGCTGAGGAACTTGGTTAAGGTTGCTGCAGATTTTCACGGGAAATCATTTTGCAAACAAACCCCTTAATGATCAAACTTAGCGGTTTCAGCAGTTGTGAAAACAAAAAGTGTTTCAAAACACTGTTTCGAAACGTGGTTTGTCAGGTATTCGAGGTGTATCGAAGTTGCAGAAAAGCTGTCAGGGATGAAAGGGTCGTTAAAGACTGACATGCCCTTTTTATATTCTACGTTGACGAGGTGAAGACAATCAGTGAAGTCAGCAAGTTTTGTAGATACGCCTGGCGGCGTGCTGTGACGTGCACTGCAATAAGCGAACCTAGCGAAGGTTAAAGACAGTGCCCCGGCTGTGCAGAAAGCACGCAAAGCATGGCGGTTAATACGTTAGTGTTCCGCCTGCCATCGCACGAACGGTCACATTTTCGCACACTGTCTCGCACGCAGATCCTAAGGCTATGGTTCCTTGAGATCAGAAAAATGCGAACGGAGAGAAACGGCGACCCAGAAAAATACAACAGCTTCACGCAGTTCGAGCTCGAGAGGACACATTATCGAGCAACAAGTACGCGAAAGGGCCTGTGCGGTTCAGATTTGTTTGAGCGTGGCAAAGTGCAGACTGCACACCACATCCTGCATGATTGCACCATATTCAAACCTCCGAACCACATCTACGAGGCAGACAATCCCGTTTTTTTGGAGTATCTTGTTAAATCGAAGTTCTGACCAACGTGTACTCATGACTAGTGCATGCGAAAGAAGTACGCAAACATTTTTTCGGAAGTGTAGCGCTGTTTACAAATGCACGAGGTAAACTCCTTTGCTGCACAGCAAAAAGGGGGTGGAAACTTCTAGCAAAAACTACAGACCGGAGTAGACTGAATCGAGAAAAATACATAGAAATGGCCGGCGGCAATCGTTCACGACTATAAACACGTTCGATGCGGAAAAAAAGATGGAAACAAATTTTAATGGTTTACTCGGTTGGTCGTGGACAGGAGCGAGAGGGCGCAGTAAACGCATTGACCAATGCAGATATAATGGGAATGAAAAGAGGCAGAGGCGACTGATACACATTAGCACTGCTTAGAATCAGAGCCAGTTTTGACTGAAGTACCATATTCGAGTGCGTGAAACCGCGTGTGCGCCAAGGCAGGTACGGATGCCCCAGTAAGATCACGCGGCCTTTAAAATCAAGGGATGTCGTGCGGTGACGTCACGATGATCGCATACAGGATCAGGCAGGGCACGCCGCGAAAACGATCACAACACGCTTTAAAAAATTTTTTTACTCACACGCGGTCTCAAACACCAGTACGTTCATGCCGTGGAGCGGAAGGGACTGCTTGAAGGTGTACGTTGTCGCGTTCTTCTTCTTTTGGAGAATTTTCGTTATCTGAAACACAGAAACAATGCCGCCGTCAAACCGCAAACCTGTGAAAAGCAGCACCCGACGGTGCTGCGGCTGCATCAGTGATTTGCGGCATTCCTGCATCAGTGATTTGCGGCATTCCTATATTCCGATGCAGGTTACTAATACCGAAAATGGTCAGTTCTGAGTGTTGTGTGCATTGAACGGTAGGTCTGCCTTCGCAAATCATATTTCACAATCACAGCTGCTGTACTGCGGCATTTATATATATGCCCAGACCTTTGTTCCTCGTAGGATTTATGACTTCAAGCGTCATACCGGGCAATACCTTTGATTGGAACATTACAATAATACCTTAAGCTGATTAGAAACCACAGCAGATGAACCAAGAAACTTTTATCACGCAAACAGGATGGGACTGGAATGCCTTATCAACACAATTTCACCACGTCAGGTCTCTGAGACATTAGAGAACTTTGAAAACAGCGGGTAAAAAATCCAATTCTTTTGATACGATCCGAATCCTGAAACAATCCAAGTCTTTCCCAAACACTTTTCTAGTGGATACAGTTTAGCAGGTGACCAACAAGCTTGCAAGCTACGAGTATCGCACTGAAAGGTTACGCTCAGCTAAGGTCCACTTGACACAAGCTGACGGGAAGATGTCAGGTTCACTCTGTTCGCAAACATGTCAGCAGTGAATAATTAGCTGCTTCCGGCCCGAAGCTCTGCGGCTGATCGCAAACTCGTTGCTGCAACCGCTGAAGGCGAGAGGCGCCCAGACGAGATCAACGACGCAACTCGTGATCTTACCCGCGCCAACTCGTGATCTTACCCGCGCCGTGCTGTTCGCACGGCAGAGGGGGCCGGAGTCACTTTTTCGGACTCCGACTCCGCTCCTGTTCCAAAATTTTTGAATCCGGGTCCGGAAATTTTTCAAATTTGAGAATCCGACTCCTGTTGAGACTCCGGCTACAATCAATCGATCCAACCGAAATTTACCCATGCTTTTACTTGAGAAACGACCACACAGACTCCTGCTACTGCGGAAATTGAAAAATGACTCCGGATCCCGGTCTGCTTTTTCACAAATTTTTGACTCCGCGTCCGGATCCGGGTCCGAAAGAAAAGTGCAGGATCCTGTCGGAATCGACTCCGGCACTCCGGGTCCGTGGCCACCCCTGGCGTACGGTCGAGTTGGATGCGCAGTGAAAACCTCGGTAAGGTCCAACTCTTCGCAAAAGAGGGAACTGGCGGAAATTGTGACAACTGGCGGAATTGTGACAACTGGCGGAATTGTGACAACTGGCGGAATTGTGACAACTGGCGGAATTGTGATTATGTCTTGCACGATAATGCACAATTCGTCGGATAAAACCAATTGAAGAAAAAACGAAACACGAACGGGTGTGACAATAAATCAATTCTAAATACCAAGCGAGCGCGATGCGTCGCTGATAACTTGTCAGCAGACTCACAGGCAGGAGGCGCACACGCGGTAGCTCGTTCCAAGAAGGTTTCAGACGAAGTGGACAAAAGAAGCTTTTTCGCTGATTTTCTAATTTGACAATTCCAAAAAGTTTAAAATCACGTTTAACTGCTTTTTTTCACATGCATGCAAACAGTATTTTTTCAAACCGTTCTTAAAAACGGCGAAGGCGAAAATTGGACCTAATTTATCTAGCGACACGACAGGCATCAACAGTACAGAAAACGTTGTCCCGAGCTGCAATAAAAAAATCTCGCAGTTATTGGTGAAAACGGCCGCAGAAAAAAGCACCGCCAGCACAAAACAAGTTAAAAGCAAACACACGACGACGCTACCCGCCCAAACTCACAAGTGCAACGGACCGTGTCCATTGACTGGCGTCACAGTTCGCACACGCGAGAACTTCTTAAAAAGTCTTGGAGTTGTCGCATGAGTCGGACGCGGGCGAAAACTCTTTTGTGAGCTTGGGGGGGACGAGTGCGTTTCCGCAACAGCACTGACGCGCTGACGTTTTGTGGCGCCGGGGCGAGCGGACGCGCGGGCGTCGAGAGCGCGCGCACATTTTGCAATTAATAGGAACTGCGCAGGCATCGTCGGAAACACGAGACGCAGTGAGTGAAGCTAATGCCATGCGCCACGAATCTGTGCCCGATGTCGCTGAATTTCATATTATGACGGCATAACGGGAGGTGGCGCGGAGAGCATCCAGGCTTTGTGACGACGAACTTGCAATCGGCGAACACCGCGACAGCCCAGGCAGAGCTGTCAACGATTTACCTGAATCGCAAGACCGAAGCGAACACGAGCTCTAGAGCGTAGAAAATCACTGACCAGGATCATGTCGTTGAACAGGAAGACTTCTCGCTGGTGAAGCCCCATCTTTTGCGGCTTGTTCGGATCGGTTACTTGGAACAAGCGACAGTAGCAGACAAGGCGCCGATGCGGAACGGCCAACACGGGCTTCTTGCCGACGATGTTTCTTTCGACCTGAATGCAAACATGTGACAGAGCCTCTCCCATTTTGATTTGACGATACCGCAGAGTTCAAAGTATCCGGTTCGAAATACGGGCAGGCGCGCAGAGTTGAGCACGGTTGGAAATACGAGCAAATGGTCAAGTTTTCAAACGTCTCATTGCGGTAAATTTGTGAAAAAAAACGTTGGTTACCGGGCACTTTGGCAATGAAAGAGAAAAATCGGAAAGATGCCGTTGCAGGCTTGACAGGTGCTCGAAACACGAAAACCGTTACGGTCGGTTCGGCTTTGGCAGTGCTGCCGTCGCGGTCGAACCACAGAACAACAGGTTGTCAATGACAACCGGATTTTTTTTATTTCGTTGTATTTTTAGCCGACCTAACTTGCGACCTTAGCGCAAGTTACGGAACAAAGAAATAATTCGCAACTTTAACACTAATCAATAGGTCAATGACAACCGGATTTTTTTTATTTCGTTGTATTTTTAGCCGACCTAACTTGCGACCTTAGCGCAAGCTACGGAACAAAGAAATAATTCGCAACTTTAACACTAATCAATGGCTGAAAACACACGATCGTACCCACCAATACACACATACATGGTAATTTCCCAAAGCGCCAATGCTGGCCATTTGCTTCCAACGGTTCCCGAAACGATAACTCTGTCATACGGAGTCACACGTGCTTGTGCAGCGATATCCAGCACGGCGTTTAAAAATAACGCGGCAAGATCGAAAAAACGCCATAAACGATTGTTTGTACCTCTGCGACTTGCGTCATGTGGTCGTCCAGCGTTGTGAACTCCTCGGTGCGTATGCGGCCGTACATGTTTTTTAACAGAGCTTCATCCAGGTCTTCGCCGTTGTCGACACCTGCAGCAACACCAGTTTTCTTTATGGACAAACATAATTGACAGAATCTGGAGTCTGGAAAAGCTGACGTGTTCCCACTCAGGTTTGCTTGTTTGAATTGATTACAAAGTGAAAAAGGCAGAAGTCACTTTTAAGATATCTGCAAAAAAACGAAAATTGGAAAAACGAAATAAAATTCCCGAAATCCGTATGTGCTCAACCTTGCCTGCTTCGGGCGCAAAATCAGATATGCTGACTGGTTTGGGCGTTTTCTTCAAACATTAAGAACAGCGTGGCTTGTATGTATTGGGGGTTGACGGTGAAACTCGGCCTGGTGTTGCGCAATAGTCATTATTGTCGCTTGCCAGTTCACGAAGCGCAGGCACTCTGGGTCGTCCACAAAGCCTGACTGTCGCGCAGATAAGCGCTGGACAGCGACCAGGGGGTTATTAAAGCTTTGGCGACGCAATGTTCACAAGCATGCAATTTGACACTGCAGTGAGAACCATCTGCAAACAAATAAAGTCGTCGACAAAGAGAGCCTGCGCTGGCTGGAAAAAGCGCGGCAGCACAATGCACGCGCATTCTCCGATCGGGCAACCTTGGGTTTATTTTTTAGCACGGAAATGCGCAGAAGCGGCTGCGATCACTGCCGAGATCTCACATCCGGGACAGTGCGGCAGTCAAAACCGAACGTGATCTGTTACAACGCACGTGTGCAGTTGACAAGCACGCCCCGAGAAACTCCATCATACAGGGTGCACGATCTCAGGCGCAACTCGTGCGGTAGGGGTTCAACCTTTTTCTGCTCATGTCCATTCAACTAGGAAACATATTGGTGGTGGCCCAAAGCGTATAATCTCATAGATTTAACACTTCTATATCTAAGCTTAGCGTTAACTGCTGTGTTATAACAATTGCAATGCTATAGCACAAGGTTTTTTTTAAGGAAAATGTTAGGTACCCGGTACGGACCTGTAGGGACCCGATTTCTCTGATTCTAGGGACCTGATTTTCTCGATTCTAAGGACCAGATGGAATTATTCGCTGTTTCTAGGGACCTGATTTTCAATTCTAGGGACACGAATCGGGTCCCTAAAACACCTTAAAAAACCTGCTATAACATAGCAATTCTCGGAAATACAGCTTCAGCTAGCATTGTTAAGTTGAAGTTAACAGTATGTCACAAGCGTAACATTCAGGTCCAGTTTTTCTGCTATTTGTCTATCTTATTTCATCATACTGGCATCATTGTACGAGTCTTATAAATATGCTTTCATTCTGATTTATGCCACGCTCTGTGGCCCACTGGAAAAAGGGTCATGGCCAGAGTCGTGTGAAAGGTTGTTGGCCCCCCTAAAAAAAATCCAGATGGGGCCACGGGGAAAGCCTTCTGCGATAGAGCGGCAATAGCGACCACATGCCATGATCACTCTATTTCTATGCTGCTTAGGTCTGCCCGGTATTATATACTTTTCAGGGCCGTTTAATATCAGCAAGCATTTAGGCAGCTGCGTGCTTTTTCGCGCCAGTTGCAAAATAGCCCCCTGAGCAGCGGTATTTCAAAACCTAACCAAGCTAAACTAATAATCTTGAATCAGGAAGAAGTTCTTAACTAAATAGCTTGCATTATTTAA
>JGI24159J19872_10009585_pt1 | contig 12686 bp, 15 predicted proteins | sample Ectturendosymbi4_FD_19872 | JGI IMG/M metagenome (IMG submission 19872)
CCTTGAAGCAAAATTGTATGGGTTCGCCACTGGGTGCCGCAAAATATAATTCTATTCTGCAGGGTGCCGCAAGCCTAGACAGGTTGGGAACCACTGGTCTAGACTCTAAAGTCTAGACCATTGGTTCTTAACCTGGGGTAAATTTACCCTTGGGAATAAATTTCATCTTCCAAAGGGGTAAATTTACTGAACCATAAATTGCAGTAAATTTTTTAAATCATTCTAAACTGTAAGAATTTGTTACTTGCGTATTTTCAATTATAAATGAGCACCATTGAGTGTATTGGGGTAAATTTGGTAATCTTGTTTGTTCAAAGGGTAAGATATGTAAAAAAGGTTAAGAACCACTGTACACTATCCGCTTTATGACGCATCACGAAAAAAACAAACTTCACAAGAGAGCGACCCATGCATATGTCCAAAGTTCCCCCAAAGCTAAATTTTGTCGTTATTCTTAATACATGGACTTGGATACCAATGCAAACTGTTCACTGTGAATTATAGGCCTTAAATATAATGTGCAAAGGTTGCACAGCTACCACATTACATATGTATAAATAAATTACCAAACGCAATATATAATGCGCATGATGAAATAGAAGCATATGGCCGCCCAATATAGTGATAAACATGAACAAGTGAATTGGATGACATTCACAATTTTTGCCTTGCCTATTAAAGCTGCAGGGCAGCTTAAAGTGCCTTTGCGTTTATGAGACTGGACTTCGAAGTAATGGTTTTTCTATCAATTAACACGCACAAATAGGCAAAACCCAATGAAAGTTCATGTGGAGACAATTGTACTTGGCTACCTGCACGACCGACAAACAACGTGAAAAACTCTGAGGACAAAGAAAAGGAGGCAAACACTTCATATATTTGTGCACTGGTTTGCACGAGATTTTTGGTTTTCTGCAGGTTCAACCTCTCATCTTTTGACATTCATTTCAATGTGATTGAGTCAATTTTGTTTTGAAAAAATATTAAAATATGTAATCTTAAGTTTGTTGAAACCTGCAAGCCTTGTCAAAAAGCAGATAACCTGCAACCAACCAAAAATCGTCTCCAAACAAAAGGATCTTTCCAGAACTGGACAACGTTATGTTGGCAGAACTGCCATCAAAGTTAATACGACAGACACTCGTCTTGACCTGCTCATTGTGAGTTGTATCATTACACAACACCTTACTTGCAAGTTGTAGGTCAACTATTGCGCTAGTAACAATCAAATGCAATGCACCAAGAGTCGCAGATGGTGGACCGCAGATATAACGCCCTAGCACAGAGGCCGGCAATTAATTTTGCTCGGGGCAACTTTTGGAACACTGCGTTTAGTGGGGGGCTGTACCTTCTAATAAAAATAGAAGCAAGTCTCTTGCAAGTTAGCCACAGCACTAAGTTGGAGGAAATCTTAGATTTGAAGATCTTTTCTAAATGCTTCCGTGGGCCACTCAAAATGCAGCGGCGGGCCACATGTGGCCCGTGGGCCGCTAACTGCCCACCCCTGCCTTAGCATAACAGTTGAGCACCACAGATAACGTTCAATAATTTTAGAGGAAATTCATCGTTCGTTCAAGTGAGATAATTGTTTGTCAAGAATGAGATTCATGTCATTTCTACATTTCTTGAGCACAGAGCATCTGGCAAAAATGAACAACCAACCCAATTGCCACAGCGCGGGGCCCCCAGAGGCACGGGGCCCAATGCAGCTGCATCGGCTTAAGGCCGGTTCTGCAGCCATTAATCAAAAGACTGGTTTTGTGTTTTAAGATAGACTGCTTTTTATTTTTTATATTCAACCAGCCATTAATCAGGCAGAAAAAGATAGACTGCTTTTGAAAAAGACAGATTGCTTTTGTGTCTTAAGACAGACTGCTTTTTAATTTTTTGTTCAAACAGTCCTTAATCAAGTCAAGCCTAACTATCAATTAAACCTATCTTTGATATTATGATATATGAGTTTATTGTAAACAATTACTCAACTGCTGTCTAATTCCCAGTTTTATAACTGTTATTCCTTGCCCAACAGTGTTTCATTTAAAAAAACATTAGAGGCTGAGTGCATAATAAAAATATAGAAATATGTTGAGACATTCTTCAAACATGTAAGCATCACATTTTGTGGTTTGTGTTGAAAAGTGGTAAGTGAATATGTATACTGGAAATTTGTTTATGAGGGCTAAAATAAACTTTATTTTCGAACATAATTAGAACTTGATAGTGACAGGATATCCTAAGCAATTACCAATCCCAGCACTGCTTAATAACAAAATGCTCTGAAAATTCATGTTTTTATATGATTGTCTGATCTGAACTGTAGAATATTGTTTCATTATAGATTTATAAACAATGTTGGATGATAATGCGTGGTGCTAAAAAGGTTGTTGCTTATAAAATGGACCAGAAATAGTTTGTTTCGCAAGTTTTTTTTTATATAGAGATCCCAGTGTTCTATTCCAAGTGCTTATATATCATCTCACAGTGTGCATTTTGATGGCTACTTATTTTTCTGCTTTATCATGATCTCATGTGTTGTGGTTATTTTTGCTGGTAGACTGATGTGATTAACAGCAGCTACAGACCAACTGCTGGAGTACGCATACTTGAGTTTGAAGTGATGGTGACTGATCATCAAAACAATTCAGTCAAAGTTGATGTGGAATTGTGGGACTGCAGTGGAAACCCTAATCTGGAGAGCTGCTGGCCAGCAATGGCATATCGTACTGATGGTATGTTATTGATCAGTGGTTTCTGACAGCGACAAGGTCTTGTCAATCAGGATTATGTTGCTACATTTTTTTAACAATACAAATCAAGTACACACTAACAATTTTACTGAGTTCTTGTGAGAGTGTCACCAACTTTAAAATTTGTGATAACGAGTCAACTTGCTTCCAATTGCATGACAAGAGTGTCCTAAACCAAAAAGATTAAGAACCACTGTTATAGATTGAACAATGGCAAACTTCTGAGGCAAAAGTGTGTCTGGCTTGAACAGCAATACCACTTAAAAACATGATTGTGAAAATTTATGAAGTTTGTGCCTTTATCTTTTTTGTTTACGAGTTCAATTTAACCAGACATATGTCAAACATTATAAATATTAATTTCACAAACCATAATCTCTTTTCAAAGACTTAGTTTTCTATAGGTAATATTGCAATCCTACTGTATGTATATTTTGATAATGTACGTTTGCTTTGTTTGTACAGGTGTGATTATTGTCTTTGACCCAGCGCATATAAGACCTGACCCATCAACTGAGACTCTGTACAACTATTTTGTGAAAAAACAAAACCTTAAACCATCACATTGTGTGCTGTTTGCTAACAGCAGAAACAATGATCAGAGGAATAACTTTGCAACCATATCTCAAGTTCCAGTGGTAAGAATAGCATTTGTCACCTGCATTCTTTTCATGTGAGTCTTTGACTTATGATGTTCTCACTCTTGCTTGTAAACCATGAAGAACTATACATTGATACCAAAACTTTATCCATTAGCAGATTTCTTCGTAATTGGCATTGTAATGTTTTTTTATGATATGAGCTGTTTCATCTGCTTTCGAATCAGCTGAAAAGGTTTGGTTTGTTGTGAAGTTACAAATGTACATGAGTTTCCAAAATTGTTGCTGAATTTAGGCCAACTACAGTCCGCAAACCAGTTTACAAGATATTTTTTGATTAGCAAGCACAGCAATGGTTTTAAATCATTCTTTCTAAGGAAGTTTCACTCTATTTTGTTTTCGTTTTAGATTTAAGCAGTTATTCCGATGCACTTTTCTGCTCAGTGACACCGCACGTGCTTACAGCTATCCTGGAATTTCCACTTATTTGAAATGTAATGGGTGTACATATCAAGCCATTACACCAAGTCAGCATTTGTGCCACAAATGACCCTCTTCCGTTCAGTGCAGTGGTGCGGGTGATTAAGAAAGCAACGCTGTATTTCATCGCAAGTTGTAACATTGTGTGTTCACTTTCTACTGTGCAGGTTGCCACAAACTTTGAGAAAAAAGGTGACGATATCCAGGAAGCCTTCCAGAATCTTCTCGCCAACGTTCTTGATAAACTGTCAGCTTCGAGAGATAAAGAGGAACTAAGCATAATATCGTAGCAAATGCGGAATTACATGAACAGCTGCTTCACGATCACTGTGAATTCTGCTCATAGCAGAGCCGCAACCACGTGATATTTTCGGGGGGTTCGAAATGATCGTAACTTCTTGTTCCTAACATCTAAGCATATTTTCGAAAACTTAGGGGCGTGGGCGATTGCCAGGTTGCAGGCCTGGCTCATGTCGTGATCAGCGTGCTATCTTTCCTTTGGTTCTTTTTACTTGTCACAGTCACGAACTATTGGCGATGTTGTCATGTGGCTGCGTGCGTTTTGCTCGCGAATTCACTTGAATAGACACACGGTACCGTATTTATTCGATTGTAAGCCGCGGATTATAAAGTTTTCTTTTCATCATTGCATGCGGCTTACATTTTTTTCTTTAAGTTTAGAATGTAGGTGACGCTGTCTTTCCTTGGCTACGTTTTGTCGACCAAACTCCCTTTTCGCATTCTGTGCTCTTCAGAATCACGTGCACATCCGTCAAAGGATTATGATGAACAGAAGGCAGTGGTGAAGCATCATTACCAGGGTTGCCAAAAACGCGGTAGTATGCTAAAGTATCTCGGAGGCGAGATGGCCTATGTTCAAGTGCGGCTTACGTTAATTTTTAGCACCGTTTCGTGCGGCTTAAAATCGAATAAATATCGTATACAACGTACGTGAATCAAGCATTGCTCAATGCTCGTGTTCAAATCATACTACTGTATCTCAAAAACCACCGGGCGTTTCTTGTGCCCTGGAATTTTTTTTACACCAGAATTTCTCCAGCCTGAAGTTTTCAACAGTTGGCGGTTTCATCATCTGATATACTGTATTTAGGCTACACTCGGCATGTCCAGTTGAAAGTATATGCACCAAATGCTTCTTGCAATGTTTGTTACCGTCCACAAGCGCAGCCGTTCACAGTTACCAAACGTGTTCTCAACGCAATCGATTTTACATAACCTGTCTTGTATTTCAAAAACATTGTTTTTATTGTATTGTCAGTGCTCAGCCACACTTCATACGAAAAGTGGGTGTTTTGTCAACAAACGGGTTAATCCCGGCTAACTTCAAAAGAAAGAAGCGTTTTTAAAGTTCAGTCCGGCAGACGGTAATGATGCAGGGAGAGAAATATGTTTCGTGAATTTGAAAAACATCTCTTCTTGGAAAAATTCCGGTTTTAATCTAGGAAGCGCCATCATAACTCCAATAAAAACGAGGTTTCGTGTATGGACGTTTACCGGTTGTAGACACGTTTTTTAACTCAGATAAGATCATCTGATCACTCAGAGCCGTGCCACAATTTATTCCCTGTCATGAATTACCCAAGAAACGAAAGTCTTGATGAGTCCCATCTGTTCTAGTCTGCAAACCCCAAAAATTGTCTGTAATCTTGCTGTTGGTGAAGACAGATCAAGAAGTGTTGTTTGGGCAATATCCTTAGAGTAGCAATTTGTTAATTTCGCATATGTGATAAGTAAACAAATATTGCAATGTACAGAATCCTTTGTGAAAGTTTGGCGGGCCACAACGCCCTTGTTTTCCGCTGCGAGATGAAAAACATACCGATCGGTCGTTCCGGGAGTTCTAAACATTTCACGATTTTGTTTCATCACAAAACACTTGTTCGTTAAACGCATTCAAGCATCACAATAAACACACGCGAACACAAAAGCGTCATTCTCAAATACAGTCATGCATGCCAAAGTCGCAATTACAGTATTATGGAATTGCAGCTCTAAATGTACTTGCATCTCCAAAGGCATTAGGAGAAAAGATCTTGCGCTAATGCTAAGTGGCAGCACGTATTGGTGTGTTCTACGCAACGATGCTATTGCCTGCATACAAGTAACAACACTGCAGCATGTGGACAAAGCTAGGGCATCGAAAAAGCAGGCTGCAGGGTGGAACCGAACACGGACTACCATAAAAAATAGAAGCGCAAGCAATAAGACAAAACAGCCTTCTCAACTGATTCAGACACTGTTCCTGAGATAAAAATAACAGGTCTACAGACTGCACTGCCGTTTGAAACAAGTTTGCCAGATTGCACGAAAGTTCGTAAATCGCCACGCGGGACAACAGTGAGACTTGATTTGTTGCGTAGAACCAAAACAGAAGCGGCTTGGCCGGAGGCTTACGTCAGTGGAATAAGCGAGAAATGTACCACGTACTCTGTTACGATCAGCAAATGTTTGCAGTGAGGAAAAAAGCACAACATAAAATCGGGAACGAGCCTCGTGTAACACGTGCTGCAACTCAGAAGAAAAACATCAGTTGTCGAATGCAGCATGAGCCAAGGCTTGAGAAGCGATTTTTTAAATTGAATTTAGGTTTTCAGTTGTAATTAATTTCTTCCGTTGGTGTTTTCATTACATTGGGCGCAGCGCAATGAAGGCTTATTGTGCTGATGTGAAACACGCAAAAGAGATTTGTATCAGCAAACCGACACCTTTTCTTGGAGTACCACTCTGTGCTGACGTACAAAAAGTAACGTTTGCATCGTCAGTTCTGAATGGCGTAGAAGCGTGGAGCAAGATTGGTATTTTTAACAATCGCGCTAAACTTCGTTGCAAAGCACTATTGTACCCATCCATTGCAACCACAGAGCAAAGACTACAAGCAGCACCGGAGCTGGCCAGCCCAACCGCACCAAACGGAAAAAAGTCGACAACAGCCTCAAGCAACCATTGCAACTCATTTCAAATGTTTGAGGTTCATCTTTGCGTCTGTACTATACGCACACCATCGAGTCAGACAAAAAGCACGCATTCGTGCAGCATGCCCATCATTCAATCTCCACCAGGAGGTCCTCGCCCTCGACATGCATTCCGGTCGTTACAGCGACGTCCTTCACTTGACCGTCGACAGTCGCAGCAACGACCATCTCCATCTTCATGGCGCTGATCACCAGCAATGGGTCTCCTTTCGCAACAACGTCTCCGGCCTGCGACGGACAATGTAACGCTTTTGCAGCACGAGCTATTTCGCGGTCGCCATAGCGATGCGTCGTTAGCGCCACGCGTGCGGCTGGTGGTCATCATCCGGTCAGTGGCGCAGCCAGACCAAAAGTTAGGTGGAGCAAATGTTTGATTTTAGGCGAGCAATAGTATTTTGTTTGGTATATCGCCTCTCAAAGCACAAAATGAATAGATACGCCAAAAATTGGTGGGGGCATGTTCCCCTTGCTATGCCTATGAATCCGATGAAAATACAATAAACGAGAACTGAAGACCCTCTCGTCGGTTAAGCGAAGTGTTCGCTTCGAAACAATATTCTTAAGATCCCTTAGAAACAACACACATCTGCTGGCCACGCAGTTTCATCACCGATGACAAAGTTTAGGCAGCGCAAAACGGCCACCACACAAGAGGTTGTACCAACCATTATTAACCTGGGGATGCACAGATCAAAATTACCTTTGTCACGTCACAATTGCACTGGCGAGAATGCAAGCGATTGCTACTCATACCTTGACTTTAACTTCGAGCACGTCACCAGGCATGGGGGATCCCACCGAACCCTTGACCCCCTGTCTGGCTTTCGGATGGAAATGCATCTCCTGAAAAACAACACATTGGTTAAATACATCGCCGCGCACAGTCCAACATGACAAAGCGTTGTGATTTGTGCAACGAACAGTCAATAACGTATCATCGACGAGCAAGTAGCAGCCACTGCTTTTCACCTTCAACGCTTCTTGGTCCTTCACTTGGATTGATCTCAGTTGTCCGTTGAGCTCAACAAACACTTCCCTCTCCCCGGTTTCTGCGTTCAGGTCGCCGACAGCGAGCGGCTTAATGTGGAGCGTTTTGCCTGGAAAGCAAATGCTTCTATGAATGTCCGCAGTGGACTCTCATTATTCTCAGGCTATTGACGTAGCATGTACCTTCTGAAAATAACTTCAGTGTTCCTAGATAACCATGTGGTGTGGTTAGATTTGCCAGTTGTTTTCTTAAAAGCATCTGACTTAACCGTGAATTGCGACTATTGTTCAAGAATCCAACCCGATAAACCGATTGCATGGTGCCACGAAGTGCGTTCGTCAAAAGTGAAAAGCTGCATCTAACAAACCGAGGCTATGCACTCAATGAAATTCAGCAAAAGTGCTCGTGTAGGTCAAACGTCCCTCACAAAATCCTGCTGAGCGGTCGCTGCTTTGTCACTTAACATCGGAAACGCAGTGAACCAGGTTGCGCAACAATGCATTTGTTTCGGAAGGGTTGACCACCAGTCAGTGCTTTCGTGGATGGGCAAGGACTAAACTCAATAATCCTTTGTTTATTTTTGGGCCAGTTAATAATAAAATCTCACCTGGTTCAAGGCACACTTGGAATTCGTCAGCGATGCGCGGGCCAAGGAGGAAGGTGGGCGTGTCCAGTTTGTCGACAGGTCCATACTTGGTGAAAAATCGGAGATAATCGTTCGTCACCTGCCACAGAGCCGAATACAAAAATCTCGACGAAATGCAACAGAAGATAAACTACTGTATACAGTGACACTCGTCTTGGTAGCAAAATCCAACGTCTGAAAACTACGAAGTTGGCAATTTTATTCGTCGTTTGCGTCGAACACTCCGACTGTATTTGGATACAAGCCCGCTCACTTTCGGATACATAGCAGCGCTCATAACGTCCTCATCGCTGATAAAGTTTCCATGCTCCTCTATCATGTCTCTCTTCAGTTGTTCGAAGTCGAGCGGCTCCAAGCTTTCTCCGGGTCGACCTTCGACTACAGGCTGGTCGCGAATGATCTTAAGTAAGGAAATATGAGGGCATTTCAACATCCCAGCGAAACAACGTGGCATAGATCGTGCGTAAAAATGTTACTTGGCTTCGAAGCGGTTCCGGAAAGCCTCCGGGAGGGTATCCAATGAGTCCTCGCATCATGTCGATGACCGACTGCGGGAAGGACAGCTCATCTGCCCGCTCTTCCACGTCCTTGGCGGTCAGGTTGTTCTGGACCATGAACTGGGCCATGTCGCCGACAACCTTCGACGACGGGGTGACCTGTTGCCAGGTTACGCAAGTACGGTTATAGAAGATACAGGCGACATTATGCGAAGTATGGCGTTGGTTTCATACCTTGACCAGATCACCGAAAAGCTTGTTGGCCTCGATGTACATTTGTTTGACTTTCGAAAACTGACTCCCTAGACCCATTGAATGAGCTGCAACAAAAGCAGAAGCATGCGTATAGCTTCCTTAAATACGTTTCAGCTGAGTGTCATTTGAACCGAAATCATAGTTGCAGAAATGTTTCATAAAAAAACATGAAATGCCCACATGAGAGCAAAAGCAGTAAAAAGAGTGAATCAAAAAAAAAACGAACCACTAGGTTCTTAACGCGTCGGTTTTGTTTCCCAAACACACTGCGCTAACATTAAGCCAACAAGAGAAGGAATGTTTTATCGTAACTGTGTGAAAACGCGGATCTATCATCAAAACACCTTACCTTGAAAATGCAGGTTGGTGTATTGTCCTCCAGGTATTTCGTGCTTATACACACCGGAATCGCCCGTCTTCATGGTTACCGTGCACTCGAACGGAGCATACAACTGCCTCGTCTGCTCCCAGTAATCACTGTATTCCAACAAGCGATCCATGGGGATGCCTGCGGACGAGAAGTATCGCTTTACAGCACATCCTTGAAAATGAGATATCGAGAAATTCCACTGAAATTCAAAACAACCCTATACAGTGCGTGCAAAACATGAGATTAAAATAAAACAAAACGCTTTGCCATGAAGGTAATGCTCCTTTTGAACAAAGCTACATGGCTGTCGTCTTTGGTAGACAGTGGATGCACCAACAACGGTAGTCTTCTTCATTAAAACGGAAAAACAACGATCTGGTTGAAGCTTTATGTCTCTGTTTTACGATTATAATTATAAAACAGCAATAGATACAACGGTGAGCGTACGGCATTTAGCGCAGAGAACGTTAATTTGGAGGAATGTAGTGAAATACTTTCATGACAAGGCAGGAAGTGTTTTTTCACGATTTAGATTTCAGACCTATGACAAAGCTTGTTTTACGACTTGTTACTGCGAAGACTAGATCGAGACTTGTGCAAGTCTCGGTCAGACCTGCTCACTGCTTTGCGAGATTTCTGCAAATCTGGGGGGCGACCCATGTTTTCAACTACAAAAGAACAGTCGTGAATGGGTTCGAAAATCAACCCGGTCGCCAGAACCAAGACCTGAGAAAAAAATCAACATATCTGGCAGCGCAAGTAGCAGCTGTGTCTGAAGATGCAGCATGGGCCGACTTGCTCGAAAAGCAAGAAGTTTGAAGCACTGGTCACATTTTACGCCTTAACAATAAGCAACGCTGTTGACCGACTGGGAGATTAATACAACAGTAAGCTTTTTTGCTACAGATAAATCCATATGACTGCAAACAAATACAATTTTAAGGAATCTGAATTGGACCTCCCATGTCAAATACTTAACATCTAAGTTATCGTTTACTCAAGTATGATATATAAAATTCGAAACTTTGTACCAATTAATGCTCTAAGACTAATCTATTTCTGTTTCGTATATAGTCATCTCCAATATTGCATCGTATCCTATGGAACAGCTTGGGATTCTGTGCTTCAACCTCTTAATACTATCCATAATAATGTTTTGCGGGCTCTCAGATTTAGTAATTTTAAATGTCACATAACTCCTTTATATAAACAACTGGTTTCAAAAAATAAAAGATATATATCAATTAGAGCTATCTAAATTAATGTATAAATTTCATAACAACACATTACCACAATCATATAATAGCTTCTTTCAAAAAATTATAGAAACTCATTGTCATTTCACTAGATCAGCTGTCAACCAAAATTACTTTGTCCCCAGAGTTGGATTTTCTCTGGGAAAAAGAAATCTAAGATATCAAGGAGCAGTGGCATGGTCCAGCATACCACAAGAGTTTAAAAATTTTCTCATATAATAGATTCCCCAAAAATTATAAAAACTTTCTTATCGCGCTCTACAATACGTAACAAGCTTGCCTTTTTGTAATAAGCCGCATTTTGTATCTGACTAGGACAATTTAAATAACTTTCTCATCGTCGTCAGTTACATGATACTTGTTTATTTCAAATGAACTACTCAATATTTGTCTGTCATGTTTTTCTGCTGATATTGGTGCCTAATATTACCTGAACTACTATGTCTCTGGTCTGTACTATGTCTTCATGTTGGCTAAATCAATTGTATATTAGATTGAATTTTGCAGTTTACTGTTATTTGGTATATCAAATATTCTTTTTTTCTTGTGTTTTCAACATTTGATTATAGATAATAGCCACATACTACTGGTTATAGTATTTTACACAATTTTTAGGGACACCTTGACAAGATAGCCTTCGGGTTTTTCGGTGCCCCTGGCCCACGTTTATTTTTTTGTTGATGTACCTGTGCACGTATTATGTTTTATACTGGCGGCTAAAGCTGAATACAATGCAATACGCGGCTACTTCCTTCAGCAACCTGTACTACTAACCCGTGTCCAGTTTAGTTCGCTCTAGTGAGGTCACAATAGCTCCCAAGCTCGGCTGCGACGTCATTCCTGACATTGAGTCGATGGCAGCGTCAACGATGTCGGCTCCGGCCTCAGCAGCAGCGATCATGGCAGCAACTCCTGCGCAAATAATGAAGGAGCTAGAGGGAGTGCGTTTATTTGAGCATTGAAATCAAGGAACTGGAAGGTCTTCTGCGGCACGTAGCTGCAACTTGCCTGATCCAGAGGTGTCGTGTGTGTGCACGTGGATAGGCAGGTCAGGGTAACGTTGCCTCAACTCGGAGATGAGGATCTTTGCCGCTTGAGGCTTCAGAAGACCGGCCATGTCCTGTGCGCAAAAAGGTGCGGCTGAGTGAACGTCACGTTTGAACTGCAATCATGGCTGCTCGTGCTGTTGGGTTCGAAAAGCAAAACAAAAATCGCATTGAACTGAGGAAAGTTTAAACCGATCTCTGTCTCGCACATTGACGAAAACTTGACTGTCAGATGCGCTGCGATGTTTGCGTTGCAGCAGAGGACTAACGAGGCCCGTAGCCACGGGGGGAAATATTTTTGTTCCCCCCAAATTTTTGGGGCCCACAAAAACTTGTTGCAAACATAATAGAAACAAAAATATTGCCCCCCTAAAAATGTCTTTTGCCCCTCCAAACCTTAAAACCTGGCAACGGACCTGGGGCTAACATGACAAAACCAGTGGCGTAACTAATGGGTGGCAATGGGGCGAGTCGCCCCCCGTGGCAAGCTAAATGTAAAAACTGGGTCCCTTTAGCTGACATTTTGATATTTGGTATTCTTTTGGTTTTCAGGAGGTTGTCATTTTCTGCGCGGTGTTTTCGTTTTTTTTAGCCAGCATAGACTTAGACATCCACGACACCCGGTTCACTATAATTTAACTTTTTTCTGTATGCTGGCTAGTGGCCCCCGTACGGTTGCTAATGGGCCCCCTTCCACTAAGTTTTTCCCCCCTGACCCAACCTCTAGCTACGCCACTGGACAAAACGGAATTGAATGTCATAACACTTTGCGGATGTTGACAAGCAATTTTTGAACGTGGGACCATTTT
>JGI24159J19872_10009587_pt1 | contig 12686 bp, 9 predicted proteins | sample Ectturendosymbi4_FD_19872 | JGI IMG/M metagenome (IMG submission 19872)
AGAGATAACATCTCTGCATGCAGAGATAATTAAATCTGTGCAGAGATAGCTATATATGCGCAGAGATAGCACTTTTTGTGCTAAATCTATCAGATATAATATTTTTACAAACGGCGCCCCATATCCCGGCCGTAGCACTACAGACGAAACAGTGGTGGACTTTGAAATTTGGGCTAAGTGTTCGCGCAAATGTACGATCGAAGTAGGCCATGTTTTTTCGAAAAATGGTTTGCATTTACAATAACGCGTGCATTCTCTTCTGTCCCCAGTTATGTGTATGGGAAGATCAGCCAAGTTTGCCAATCTTTCGATGCTATTCCAGAACATCAGGCTAATTAACACTTATGTGTAAGCCAGGGGTCTCCAAACTACGGCCCGCGGGCCAAATCCGGCCCGCGACGCCATTTCATCCGGTCGGCGGAGACATTTTGTGAATAATAAAATAATATATATCCGAAAAATGTGTTGATTTGGTAGAATGTCACTTACCCAGAAAAAGTCAATTACTTAAGATGTCAGGCCCCCGGACTGTTGTGTAATAAGTTTGTGTGGCCCTCGGAAAAAAAAGTTTGGAGACGCCTGGTGTAAGCCACAGAACTTCTCGATTCAAGGCTGTGATTTTATGTCAGATTTCATGCAGCTTGACTGGCCTTCAGTGTTTTGATCGCCAGGAGGCCCCTGGCTGCAGTAATGGTGTTTTCATCCCCAAATGTTTCTCGTGTTTGTCCGATGGTGTGATAGTGATTTGGTTTAAAAGATCTTTGAAATACTTTCCATCTGCCAAGGATATACTACTTATTGCTGAGCAGAACACCAGTTTGGTCTTTGTTGGATCTAGCAATAGGTTATGCAATTGTTTGCAGCCGACACTCCGGATGGCTTGCCAGTAATTGGAATCCAGTTCATGCCTGAAATTCTCTCAGGATTGTATTTTGAACTTTTTCACCGTGAGGGTTGCACACATTCGCGCTTCAGCGCAAAGCACAACGTAAATACAAAATGAATCAGCTTTGTTTTGAAGCCTTGGTTTGTTGGCTACGTTCTTTGCTTGAGTAGCATCTTCATCTTTTGTTTCCACCACGATGGTACTTTTTTGCTATTATTCGCCACACCGAGTCGTTTCCGTCCACATATGTGAGCGGCAGTTGAAGCTACAGCTGCTTTCAGCAGACGCTACTCCACCTCCCAGAGTCCGCTGTGCATTCTATTCGTGATAAAGACGACACTCAGTCTTTTCTACGATGTTCTTCCTTGCGTCTGTGTCCACCACGTATTTGCTACTACTCCCTAGTCCTTCATGTTTTGTTGTAGGCCTCGTTGGATTTTCCAGACGTAAGTTGCAGAACACCAGGTCGTGACTCATCGACAGTCCTCCTCCAAACGTTGACACGAACGTCCACTCTGATTGTAACAAGTCAACTGAAACTTTGCAGAAACCAAAGAGTGACCGTTGACCCTACGAATCTTCGCACCAGGGGTAGCCTACTTTCGCATATATCTGTGCTAGAAGAAAGGGTTTATGGACCATGGTGCATAGTGCGCTGCTTCTGCACAGTTATAGCAGCAACGTTCCATTATCATTTACGTCAGCATCGTCATGTCGGCCAAATGTGCTCGCCCGTACTCTGGCATCGATCCCAACATGTGAACTGAAGTCTTTCAAAAGGATCATGAATTCGTTAGTTTCAACCTTTTCAGAGCATCACTAATTTTTCTACGAATTCCAGATGAAGTGCCATTGAGTGTGGGCCGCATACCTGTGTCAAACACGAGTGGTCCAAAAACTTCATCATAAATATGCACACCCCTTCTCTTAGTGAGGTGCATTCATCCATGCAACTTTACAGTTACGGGCGTAGAAAACTGGCAAAAAGTAATTGTTATGGATCAATGCAGCAAGCGGCCTGTTTGTAACAGAATTGCTCTGTCTGAATCAAAAATGGACAGTGTTGTTGGACTAGAGTGGAATTTACCAAGGGGTTGTCTTGTGTTGTGACCTATTCGAAACCCTTCAGGTGCTTGCAATCGTTTCAGACGGCCAAGGTTTCTATTGCATCAAAATAGACAATATTATCAAGGTACTTCCTGGTTTGGGCGTGTACCCCTGAATGCTTTTGGAGTTCCGGAATTTAAGGTTGCTGATGCTGCTGTATTGGGTCTGACCAATAGATATGTCAGTACAAGAATAATTTACAGTGTACGCAACATCTGAGCGTTCCAAAGTACATTCACACTCATGGAATGTCTCATCGCTCGACACAACGAACCGGTGATTTGTGTCTTCGTCGTATGTATGACGCACATCAGAATGTATCTTTAAACAAATAGTCCAAACAAATTGTTGCAATTGCATTAATTTTTTTGACGTGGTTATGGAAAGAAATGGGCCAGGTGATAACACTTGCACATATAGTAAATGAAAGCAATCGTTTAACTTTGTTCTGCAGACGCATACTTAAAACGTATTCAGTTCATTTCTGTGTCACTAATACGAAAGAGCAATCATTTTTCAAAACATGAACAATGATTTGAAAAATTTGTAATGGATGGTGTTGAAACAAACTGTTTCTTCTGCGCATTGTTGGTCCAAGGTAGTCCCCAACATTCCGACTCATGACACCTGGCTAGTGGCTAAGTAGCAGGATCATTTGTTCAACAAACTTTTGAGTGTTCTTGCTGGCATGCCTCATGAGATGCACATCCGAAGAGGTTTCTTCTTTGTCAGAATCAACACTTTCGAACAGACTTGTATCACTTCCGGTACATAAACTTCTAATTTGACTATCTGGCGTAACATGATCAGGCTGGCTGTCTGCGTTGTCGCCATCTTCAATGTGGTGTCACATTGAGGGTATACCCTCAGTGGTTAAAATACTTGTCCAACGCACCTTTATTTTTTATGCTTCGGTCTGTTTTTCCCTTAGCTTTAGGCCTCTTTTCGCTGCCACCTAATATTTTCGGCCCATGTCTCATGGTCTTTGACTCATAATATTTGGCTTAGTGACAGACAAAACATATTCTTAAATAAATAGGTTAAATAGCTCCAATTCAACTGTTTAAAGCCAAAACCAAAACACCTGCCTATCACTATATACTTTACACGTGGAAAATGATTAGAAGGAAACCCATTAATAGAGCACCGATTTTAAAAGTAAAAAACGCTTATTAGAGCAGCTTTTGAATATGACGGAGAAGGTTAAAAACTCTTTTCTCTATTAACACTAAAGAAATATATAAAGCGATTGTAGCTGTTCTAAGAAGTTTAAACCTACTTTTTAATTTTCAACACAGGCAAGCACTGTAATAGCCTAAAACTTCCACAAACGTTATTCCACTTTGCACCTTTCCAGACTTTGTGCAGCTTTTAATTTGTTAGGGTACATCTCAGAAATTGCGACGCCAATTTGTGACATTGATGCCATAACCCTTGTTACGGCGGTATTTCATGATGCAATTTTTACCACAAGAACATCATGAGGCTTACTTCACTTGAACCAAATTGTCACTTCTGTTACTTCGCAAATGGCTTAACTGTTAGTAATTTTCTGTTACATTTTAAGAAACCGTTATTTTTTGAGCACCTGAAATAGTGATTCATAATTAAAACTAGGTGTATTTCAAACGTTCTTGCCAATAATCTCAACTGGTTACCTCTGATGGTTGGTTGCCTGATCAAATTTTTACGAGAGGGAAAATGAACAACGTTATTAAAACACTAAGCAGCATACATTTGCAATTACGAACTAAATGTTACCTTCAAAGACAAGTGTTAGTAACTATTGAAAATAGAACCGCATTTCGCAGCAACTATTGAAAACTCGCCTGCCAAATACGAAACGCTTTTATAAATGAAACAGAAAACAGCTTCAAAATTTAACCCCTTTCTGCCTTAATGAGGTGCTAGTGAAGAACGTGGCTACATACTACTAAAGATAATGACCATCCTTGTTATAGGATTTTGATAAGGGCGTTACAAACGGCGCAGTACACTTGGATTTTTGTTGGCAACTGATCTCACGCTCACAAAACACTGTGGGTCCTTCCAGAGTTTTCGGTTTGATCTTGCTGACTGCAAAGACATTTCGAGGGACCGCAAATGTTCATCTGAATACTGAGATGATTGTTAAGCAAAGTAAAGTTGTACTTCGATGGTTATAGTAAAGCGAGTATATACTGTATTTTGAGAGACCGTTGGAAAAATGTGAGAACCGTTTTGGTCTCGCAACGCAACTTAAAAAAACACTGGGCCCCGCGTCGGCGCCACATAGAAGCAGCTTCGATAGAAAGTGTAAGTTTGGTAAGTAGACAGAGCGCGGGGCCCCCTTTGGCGCTGGGCCCGATTAGAAGAAATCGGTCAAATGGGCTGAAAACCAGCCCTGAACATGAGCCCAGACCATTGTGGATTTTATTGTTTGCATGAAGCGCCGTGAAATCTGTTGGTAATTTGCCGCTTACTGCAGTGGTTGATTTGTATTTATTATTGTCTTCAGTCCTTCTGTTTGTGCCCCCCCACAGCGGGTGCTTGCTTCTGGGTGCAACACTGTCACATTTGAATAGATCTTTCTGAGGATCAGGAAAATTGTTTTGTAAAACGTCCAATGGAATCTTATTTGATACATTGATTGTTGCGTTGTTGTTTCGGACATAATCTTGCAAAACGTCCACGCTTCTNTTCGTTCGAAAGATATTAGAGATTTGTTAATTTCACCATTACCTGTTAACGCTTNGGTCACACCAAAAACGTACGAAACTGTGCTTGCGGCGTGTCCTGCCTCGTGCTCAGTGTTGATGGACGGATGCAAGGAAACGTTCACATGCGCTTTGCTGCCATTGATTCAACACCAATGAGACATAAGAATGCTCAGAAAGTACATGGCGAATATTTAAAAACCTCCAGACCTAGATGTTAATTCTCAGCACTAGAAAAACAGTGTCGGCTGTCTTCCATCTCAGCAACAAGCAATTTTACGTGAGCTGAAAATCAACTTCAACAACGAAATCCTACCCATTTTCTCCGAGCGCAAATACGTCGGGGTAACATTGGACAGGATGCTCACGTATCGTCGACACCTTGAGTCACTTTGCAAAAAGTTGACATCACGCGTCGCGCTCTTGAGGCGGATTGCTGGCTCTGGATGGGATGTTGGAGCAATAACAACCACCTGAGCCCTAGTCGATTCAACAGCAGAGTACTTTGCTCGTGTCTGGTGCTGCAGTTATCCCACCCGCCTCATTGAGCCTGCCATCAAGATGCTTTGCGAATTGTGACTTGATGCCTGCATCCTACACCACCGGACAATCTTCCTATCCTCGCGGGCATCCAACCTCCTGAACTTTTGTCTCAAAGGAGCCACACTGTCTGTAGCTAGCCTTGCCATGGAGCCTGGACACCTGCTCCACTCAGCACTCACCTGTCTACTGGTTGGGAATGCACAGCATATTGAACTGAGTCACTCATTTGTACCCACCACTCAGCAGCTCATCAGTTCATCTGACGACTGCAACATAAGGTCGGCGGTACAGACTCCCACCGATAGAATGCAGAGTGGTTGGAGAACACTACGAGACTCCGTACTTTCATCCCGGACATCGGCACCCAACCCTTTTGGAACGGGCCTGCCAAGAAGAGCCTGGGTCTGGCTTAACCGTCTCTGCACTGCTGTCGGACATTTCCGCTCCTGCTTTCACAAATGGGGTGTGGCCTCCTCTGCGGCCTGTGAGTGTGACGCAGAAGAAACCAACCAGTGACCATGTTGTCCTTCACTGTCCAATCCATCGACCACCCCATGTAATGCACAGCCTGACGAACCTAGATGACGAGACAAATCGAATGGCTCAACACCTGCCCCGAGATCTACCGCGGCCAAGTAGTGGATTACAAGAACTCGTTGAAGCGGTGAAGAACATGATTACCAATGGAGCATTTGCTACAGAAGCAGTATCCACACCAATGTAAGCAAGATGGATGCCGAAGACCATTCGTAACACTCCAAATGGAGTGCTAAAAAATTAAATGAACCTGAAATTCACACTTGGTAATCTTTTTGTAAACATAGAAAATGTCTTGCTTCAACATCAAACCTAGTGGGTGTCATTAAAGTACTAGTTAGAAATATTTACAAAACTAGTCCACAGAAAACGTCAAAATCGTAAACGTCGAAAATGTTGCAACGAAATATTTCAAAATTTTTCCAATCGAACAACAGAATTCCACATATTGGTATATCACAAACGAAGATCAGAGCCCATTTCCCCCAAACTATCAAAAAAGCAGAAATTACTGAAAAGCAAGTATAATTTTAGAAGTGTAGTTGTATTTATTACCATGAACGCCTTTGCACATTTTAACAGAAAATCAATAGTTTTTTGTGTACACTTACTGCAGTATTAATATCAAGCAATCAGTAAAAAATGGTTTCGAAAACTATGTTTCCAAACGGTACTAGGTTAATTTTCCACCATTTTTGTGTATTATTTCAATTCCAGTAGAGAAAGAATCATTTTGTTGTGGATCACTATTGGCAACAGTTATTGTGTTTTCTTCAAATGTCTTTTGCAGCCTTTCGTCTATTCACCATTATATTTTTCTTCTGATTGCTACCAGCTAATGAACCGCAAACTATGTTTTGTCGTATAGTACATGTAATNTATACATTTATGCGCTTACCCATGATGNGAAATCGCTACCAAAATCCTAACTTTATTTAGAATACCCTCGTATTCGTGTGGAGGGAAAAACCGAAAATCAAGTTGATGAATGAGCAACATCCACCAATGAATGGCCAACATCCACCAATCTTTTTGAANGGAACAAAAATAAGTTGAAAAGTGCTTTACATTACCTCAGTTTCCACAAGAGGATGATTATTGCCAAAAGACTCAGTGCAAGAAGAGTNGACAAAATTATTACGACAGTTGTTGAAGATCCACTTTCATAACTTTGAGGCCTGCCTTCATCAAATGAAAACATATATCGTATGTATGAAACGTAAACACATTATATTACTTGACTTTTTACTGAACGTCAAACAATAAAAAATTGCTGAGTGAAACTTTATGTTGTTATTTTGCACCCACTTCTAAGGTTTAATAGCTTGTTTCAGTTCTTGCATGATACGTACTTGAATAAAACAAAACAATCAACACAATGCTAGCTGATTTTAGGTTTCATGCTTACAGTTGAGTAATCGTAAAGGAAAGCCAGATCATTCTTTAAGTGAAATTGATGATAGCATAAGATGCTTACTTGGTATTTTTGGCGTTGTTACAACAACCGCAGAGTTTATCGATTCACTTTGCATTGTTGAAAACCACATTGTGTCTGTAATTACATAAAATACAAAAGCAATGGCTGCGATTCAATATTTTTACGTTTATGAAATCCAATACGTTGCATGCCATGTACCCAGTTTATTATAAAATAACAAAACGTTCAAGGTACGTCTTTGTATAAGCAAAACCCTTTGAAAATGTTTGAATTTGAAAAAATTTTTTTTATGACTTTTGATGATGTTGCGGTGCGTTTGATTGACGTGCGTCACCACAAGAACCTTTCAACCTAATGTAACCTTTCAACCTAATGTAGCCTTTCAACCTAATGTACGCGCCACCTGAGCGGTTTAAAGTACAGTATATTTCCCATCCATGAGGGTGGTGGTGGCTTTGAGTTTGAATCATAGGTGGCGGAACCGGGGGGCGCATGGGCCTAGGCCCCCCACTTTTATTTCTGAGGGTCCTGGCCCTTCCACTTTTGAATGTCGAATTTCGCCTAAATACGTTTAAGTAACACAATTAGTTTTGGGTCCAATGTTAAAGTAAATCGTTTAATGAAAGACATGTTGCAGAATTTTTGCACTATTTTGTCAACATTATTTGTAATATGTTATCTGTAATTTGGCACTGAATTTAGCAGGATTTCGTATTCGTTTGGCAAAACACACTGTGCACAGTCTGTCATCCTTCTACGGCTTGCTTGCCACATTGGTGTTGTAGAACAGTTTTGCGACATGGTGTAACTACAACACAATTTTTTTGCACAAAAGGTTTAGCTTTCATGTTTGTGGGCATGGGCATCGGAAAGATTTTTTCCAGGGGGGGCCACTAGTGGATTTTATCAAACATTTTTCTAGGGTGGGGGCCCAAAAGTGGTGAAATTTTTTTTTTATCACTCGAAACGGAGCAAACAGCCTTATTGCTGAAATTTTCAAATTCCTGCCCCTCTTCCGACACCCATGCCTGCGTGTAGGAAAACGTTCGTGCCACACCACTAAAAAATCGGTGTAATTTCAAGCGTTTTAACACCAACTAAATCAGGTGTCACCAAGCTGGTGCCCTCGGGCACCAGGTCGTCCGCAAGGACGAAGTAGGTCATCTGCGACCTGTTCTAAAAATAACATTGGCATGATCAATGCCTTGATATTAACGAATATCAATACTAAAATAATTGAAAGTAAATTGAGGATTTTTATTTCGGAAGTGTGTATCAAAGTAGTAGCCCTTCGCATTAATGGGTACACATGAAGTATCTCGCGGTTTGGAAAAGATTGTCGGCCCCTGATCTAAATAATGAAATTTTGCTGAATCTTGTATGCAAAATTAAATATTTGACAGATCAATTTCAATTGTGTTTTGTTTTTGCTTTGGCAACACCAAATAGCTACATTTTATTTCTGGATTGCCGACACAGTTGGCATCCTTACAGACAACTTGCCAGTTGCTGCATACGCGTTGTCTTGCCTTTGCATTTCGGTATCTAATGCAGTTTTAGAATGATTATTCAGTCATGTTGCTTCTGCGTTCACGCAAGATGAGGAAAAGTTGTGATTTTAAATGTGCTAAAGACTGATATCAATGCTGTGTCGTTTATGCCTGTTTTTTAAGCTGTGTTCTTGGTGTTTTTAACAACCCAGCGGCGAGATCGACACACGGGCTCCACGGGTTCAGCCTGAGACTTTGATTACGATTTATATCTGAGGACGCGAACTTCCTTGCTTTGTATATTTGTGCCACCGCCCAAGGGCCGTGCCCACTTCACTAAGTTGTTAACTCGGGCTCATTTCTTTGTGCCTTGTCACTGTTCATATATTTTCGTTTGATGCCCGGCGTTTCACGTTCATGTTGCAGGTGACCTGAATGAAACAATATCCTTCGTAGCAAGCATTCTCTCGACGTCGTTCCCTCGCGCTTTACACAGGCTTATCTATTAGAGCCCGAGCTACAGGGCTATGCAATTAAGTATTTTTAAAAAATTCATATCGGACTGAATGTTTTTTGAAGCAATGGATTTGTATAGAACATTGGATTTGAAATCCAATCCCATGGACAGTTCCTATTTTGAGAATAATTTCAAACGAACGATAAATTGTCCAGAAACTCGGGCTAATATGAATGAGCCTAGTACTCATAGGGCTTACTGGCGCTATCATTGCTCTGTGACGACATTACTCAACAATGGAGAAGTTGTCATGACAGCTTCTCATTTATTGTTACGTAACTAACGTCACAGAGCAACGATAATGCCAGCCAAAATGAGAGCAAATGAAAATTTCAGTAACGCAAGCGTCGAAGCGTTTTAGTCAGTCAGAATAATCGTGTGATTAGCCCGAGTGACGCTGCTGACCTGGGCCGCCCCTGTAACAGCCTATTTGAATTTCAACTGGTTAACCGATACGTTTTCATAATGGATTAGTTTTTTCTAAAATAGTGTAATTTATACCTTCATATGGTGTATAGGTAATGGCGTCATATTTAAATGTTTGTGACGTCACAATTGCCAATTCAAACCGTAAAAATTTTCTATAGTTTTTTTGACGTGCACCACCCACTTTGAAAAACGTTCCGCCACCCGTGATAGACACGCGTTTTGCAAACGAATTCGAAGCTAATGCCTTTTATGACGTTGCGATCAAAAGAAACTTGGCCAGTTGTAACGTTTGCCGGCAGTTAAAATACACTCTTGTCAATACAACAAATGGTTTGACTTACGTTTACCCAGCAGTAGAAACAAGAAATTCGCTAGCATCAGCTGTTGGCGAGTTATCGCTTGCCGAAGAAGCCGTCAGTGGGAGACTCATGCTTTTCTGCAATTTTTGGATTTTTGTGCAAAATGGGGTTTTTGTGCCATAATTCTGGTTCCAGACATGGTAAAAGGTCAATCAAGGGCTGTAAAGACGCGGATGATCACCTAGTTTCTAAAACGATTTTGAGCCCAAAAATGGCTCATTGGATTGGGGCTCAGGGCCAGGTAAAATTTGTCAAAAATTCAAAAACATGCCCTTTTGTGACGTCACCAAAGGAAAACTCCAAACCCAAATCAACTATTTTCTTTAATCGAAATTAAAAGACGTACCGCATCCGTAAAGGGTTTGAACAGCTCTCCAGCTGTAGCGGCTGGGGAGTTATGGCCAAAAATGTTAAACGGTTAAAATTAACGTACTGGGTAGTTAAACGGTTAAAATTAACGTACGCAATTAGATACTCAAACTAAAAGTTTAGGCGCAAATAAAAGCTGTTCCTCAACTTTTTCCTGAAGGTTTTCTTCGTAATGTCACGAGTATGCAGATTATGCTCCCATATTTGGTAGTTAAGAAAATTGGATGAGGAATGTNCAGTATTTTGCCTTTGCTGCAGGTGAAACTGAGAGTTTCTTCCGAGGTCAAGAATGTGCGCATAATCTNTTGTTAAACTAAGGTGGTGTATAAACTGTTTCTNTTCTAAATTTCTAAGTCCCTCTGTGNAATAAGAGTTTAGGCTTTTGATTGGGTANTCAACAGCGCTCTTCGCTANAAACTTGAACCATTAGTGAACAGAATAACTGTCTATAGAATTTTTAAGTACGGAGTTAGAGCACAGAATTTATCCGATCGAACCGAAAGCCACAAGTCTTGCTTCTTTATGAAATTGCTATCAACCTGAAGGATGGCCCACAATGCTGAAGATGTGCTTACTTTCCTGTATTTTTCTGCGCAGTCCTTGAAATTTTTGGAAGCCATGTTAGAAACTCATTTCAATAAATGCAANTTATTGTCCTGTAAGGTAAAAGCAATCAACTTGAATTGCATAAATGTTCATAATTCGAATTATGNAAACGTGGAGAGTAAGGTTTGCTAACAGGACATTTTTACTTAAAATGGCTGTTTACCGCAGAAAGACAAAAGTGGCTAAATGCAGCGCATAAGCGTTTAAAATTGCTCAAGGAAATTGATCTGAGTTGTTTCTTGTCACCACTATTTAGGATTTGCTTAGAACTAACTTGTGAGACATACAAAATGTTAGCAGATCCTTTTAAGTAATAATGGTTTCTTTAGTTCTGCAAACAAATTTCAAGATTTTGTTAACCACTGAAAGTGATTTATCTGCGAAAAAAGGCCAAGCTTTTTACAGTTGTCAAGCATAAGACAATTCAAAAATCATAAAAAATAAAAATTCGTTGGATTGCCTGATGCTCTTTATCTGGAAGTGTGCAATCAAAGTAGTAAACATTTTAGGATTTTACGTTGCAATTGGAAAACTCAACTTCCATTTCGCACCTACTAATAACTGCTAACATAATATTGTGAAATTGAACCTGCTGGCAAAATGCCCTCAGTTTTCGTAGCACTGCTGTGATACTATTTGATGATGAGTGAATGCAGTTATAGCTGGTGTGTGGTTTCCGTATTTGGTATCGCCCTATGTTTTCTGTGTTCATCAAGTAACACTTGCTCCGTACTGCGCTAAGACTAATCGCAGGTGTGTTCTTGTGTTATCTCTGCATCCTTGGGATCTGGACAATGAGAAATAATAATGAGTAGCAAAAGTTTAAATTAAATTAAATTGAAAAAAAAACTTTCAGATATGTGGTCAAAAGACTGGAAGGTTTATATTTTAACGAAACATACTGTTAGGTTGGATTTTCATGTTGATTGTGGGTAGCATCAAAGCACAGTATTTGTTCAAATTGTCCTGCTGATGAAACATGAAGGTGAGTGAAACATTATATCATTAACTCACAACATTTAATTGAAATCATTTAAAACACTTTCCACATCTCAGCAATCTGAATGAACTCACTAGTTTTAGTTGTAGCAGGATTTGCCGGAGTTTCTGACTGACTTTCAAAATTCAAGCAGTTGAAAAAGTAATACAGAATCCTCAATCTGAACTTCGCATCGTATTTGAAAATGCGTGGGGGCCATGTCTGGCTAACCACTGTTGTTGAATTGCAGAATCCGTCTGTTGTTATGTTAGTGTTGCATGTGACTTCACCCGGGGTGCGTTGTTTCACAAAAACGCCACAAACAAGTTTAAAATCGCGGTCTCTGCTTTCCTCCAATATGTAGACAGACCCTGAAAGAAATGAAATATCGCAGTTCAATTGCAATTACTTCAAAGACATATAGTAGATGTTTAGGTAAACAATGCTACCATCATCAGCACGACTGCGCATCAGCTGCAGTGAGCTTGTTGCAGGAAATCTGTTAATTTAGTGACGTGGTTATGCAATGCATTAACAATCACGGAACTCAGCTGGACACATGCTAGTGGGGATGATGTGACATGCCACGTCTATATTTCACGAAGCTTAGCTGCAAGTGAAAAATGCATTGAGGCATCGAATGGATGCTTGCATTAATTTCCGGCTTATGAGTCAAGAATCTATATCAAAAGTCAGTTGTGATCATCAACGATCTCTGAGATGTGAACAA
>JGI24159J19872_10009591_pt1 | contig 12684 bp, 7 predicted proteins | sample Ectturendosymbi4_FD_19872 | JGI IMG/M metagenome (IMG submission 19872)
CATATTTTCACAAAAACCTGGATTCACAGCTTTCTAGTTTACGCATCGGGCTTTGTTTCTCAATAAATAACTTTTCCTGTAGCCTGCTATTCCTATTGTTTTGTAACATTATGACTTTCGATGCGCTGTTAGCAAATTTACGCCACGCATCGAACAACAGGTGGAAGATAAACAAAAACAAAAACTTCATTAAATGTAGTTCATTGTTATTTTAATGTATATTTTTCTTCTGAATAAACTAAGATTCGATCAAAATAGTTGTTCTGGAAGAAGTGGTACGCGTTGACAATACAGGTTGCCCAAGTGGTACGAGCTCATAAAAAGGTTGGGAACCTCTGCCTTATAACCAAACGACATGACCTATGCTTCTACTGTTTTAATCATAGTTATGAAAATGTCTTAACAAAGATTTAGCCCCAATGAATCCAGGTTTGTCGAAGTCATTTTGAAGAAATCGCTACTGTATATAAAAAAGTAACCTGTGCGATTGAACGTATACTCAGAAACCTGTTTGAAACATCCATGATTTAAATTTGGTGTCTAATTTAAATAGTTTGCAGCCAGCGCTTACGTTTCGCTAATTATTACTGTTAAGACAAATCGGAAGCTTCCAAAATGCAATTACGTGTAAAACTGTGATTGTGTCATCTCGAAAATTTTTCCGACCGATACATCGTATTCTTGTTTGTAACACAGTTATTTAGCTTGTACAAAACACAAACGAGTTGTATATTTTTGCATATGATTTGTTTCTTACAAGGATTTTGAAAGCGTTTGAATAAAGAACTGTTTTGTTAAAATTTGTACTTGCAAACGATAACTTTGTGCAGTTTCAAACTGTTGTGGTTAATACAATGCATTTACAGTAAAATAAATAGTTTGCAACCAACGCGTCATCTAAACCCACTAGCGGATCTATTTCCCTGGTGCTCAACTCAGATCACTTTAAAAATTAGCTCTGCCAAAAAGGTATATTTGCGCCCAATATAATATAGCAAGGTCGCGTAGGCCATTCAGCAAGTAACGGATAGCTGCAGGTCCTCCCAGAATTATGCGAATCAGTTTAAGAAGGATAGCATTTGCTCTGTTTGTTTATGACCTAACCACACCTAAATTTGCAAACTTTTTGTTTGCGATTTGGACGTCAAAAGTCATCGACAACATTTGATTACGCGCGCAGTGCATAAAGATAATGCATCTTGTTCAAAGCTGACCATAAAAGTGTAACCAAGTAAAGAATTACAAGGCCACAAACTTTTCGAAAGCTCACCACTGATTTTCAGTTGTACGAAAATATTTGAAGAAGCTCCTATTTGAGTTATCTGCAAAAGATTCAGTGATGACAAATTTATTGAATTAAAGTGAAAAAGGACAATACGACAAGCCGCATGGCCAGAGGGAAGATTCAAGAAAACCATAAGTAAAATCAGCCACAATATTCAACGTTATGTGTTTTAAAATTAGCTAACCCCCAAAAAACATATTACAGCAAAAGTGTTTCCTGAAAAAACAAAAACATTCAATTTGGATATTTGTGTGTTGTCCACGGAGCGTTTCATTTTTGGAAAAATCTGGCTGTATTAAACTTTTGTTTCGAAGAGAAAGCCAAAAGGAAAAGCAAAAGTTTTAGAAACGTAATATTTCAAATTAGTATTAAACTCACTTCAAGGTTGCGGCACATAAAACGCCGTTTAAGAGTGTGGTTGCACAAAATTTCGAAAAAACTTTGCATTTACACAAACGTCGACTGAATGTAAAATTGTTTAAGATTGCAATCACATCGTCTTTGTTTTCGCATCCAGAGGAGATGCTAAACTTTTTATAAAAGAATTTTTTTCTCTTATTTCAAATCTTTAGGCTGTGACCGCATAATATTTTCCTGGATTAATAAGCAGAAAATCGTACATTGCAAATCATGGGTTAGGATTTGCCCTGTTATTGTCAAATGTAGACCGTTGGTGAAAACTTTCGGATTTGTTTACTTTAAATCCTGAGTTGAAAAAATTTTTTCTGGTTTTGGTGTTTGCAGAATAAGGTCTAGTTTGCCTTGGAAGGTGATGATAGTCAAAGCATTAAATCCAACTGTGCTCAACCTTGAAAAATATTATCTACACAGAAAAAACATCTTTCCAAGCATGATATTTGCAGACTGTGGGCTTCACTTGGAACTTCATGGCTGCAAGCAAGGTGAAGAGTTTATCGGAACTACTTACGTCAAACAGACTGGTTTGAACGAAGTGGCGATGCTGAACAATTTCATCGTTATGTATCCCCAAACAAAAAAGAACTCGATGAGGGGAAACCCGAACGGTTGTTTTGACTGGTTGGTGTTAGTTTTACGCTTGTGAGGTTTTGTGCGGCTGGAGTGTCTTCGCTATACTTACATAGCACTTACTGTTGAAGTAATTTTATATGTTTGTATAAACTTCGCGACCCATTACTTATTGCAAACTGCATTGATGTGTTTCAGGTGGGGTTACACCGACAAAAACTATGGTAAGTTTCGCAAAATAATTTTTTGTGAACAATGTTGTCCGCAATTTTTTGGTTTTAGTGTGAAATGAAAGAAATGCTACGTTTAAAAACAAGAAAAGTTCTGAAGAAAAAGTAGCAGCTCGTGAAATGAGGCAAAAAATTGTCAAAATAATACTTCCAGAAAATTGTGTTACCGTACTTCATTAATTCTGTTTGCTATAATTGCATATTTTATGCCACAATTACACAAAGCAGCAAAAACTTTTACCAACCTGGTTGCAAGCCATCTCAATTCATTTTTGTTTGCAGCGTACAAGACTGGACTCCAGATGACTGCTATTAGGAAGATGGTGGAAAGAGTGGCAAACGTATAATGATGAACACTGGCGTGAAGATAATTATATAATCCTATGCTGTAAAAATAAAACAGATGACATGAAAAACGCGTTTGGTTTTTAAATTAGGCGGATGTCAATAACAACTGAACTTTATATTTCTCTTAATATTTGTCAACGGATAAACAACTGAAAATGTGTTGAATAGCTGCAGATGCGCAAAAGTAGAAAAGATTGCTTAAACCCTCTATGGACAAGAATTCGGTTTTGCATCCAAAAAATTTTTCCGAGATGGTTTTGTGTCTCTTTTGGAAACCTATTTTGATATTTTGTGACATCATCTTTTTTGCTTGTTTTCATTTTATGAAATGTTACATATCTGTAACACATGTCACTTAACCACAAATGTAACCAACATTTGACCTTGGAAAAACGTGTTAAAAAACTGTGTTGCAGTGCCTGAAAAGTGTTCCCTCTGATGTGGCACACCAAAACTGCGTGAAAAGGAAGTTGTTTTGAGCAAAAATACACAAATATACAAATCCAACTCATCTACGCAACATTACCATATTACCAAAATAAGGCCAATTCTCATCCTCAAATTACGAAAATAAAGCCAACTCCCATTTACATTTTTCCACATTCAGCTTTTCCTGTCTTCAATCGTCAACAAACTCTGTGAATATCCTAACCCAATCCCAATCTCAAAACATAACCCCACCCTCACCTAATTTCTAGAACCGTAAAAATATATGCGATGGAGTAAATAAAAGCTGGTTTTACATAATGTAGGACGTAAGCCGATGCTTTCTTTGCTTCTAAAAATTTCAAAAACATTTTTTGTTTTTGCTATGCACAAATGCACTTGACATTTATGACAGTGCCTGGATATAATGCATTCTTATCATCATGTGCACCTCATCAGTTTTCTTTGAGCTCTTTGCCAGATGCTAAACTGCAGCCTTACAAGCAACTTTGACACATTAAACCCATACAGTAAACTCCCCGCCGCCCTGTCAAATCAAAATTGAGTGTTACAGAGAATAACCAGTCACCAACGTAGAGTAAGCGGTTTTTGGTTCAAATCATCCAGAATAAGTTTTATTTGGAAAAATATGTCAAAATTTTCATCTCCTGGGGACAGCATGCACGAAATCATTGAAATGACTGTAATTCCGTAGTTTTCAAATTTATCTCGACGTATAAATTTGCATATTGGTTTGGTAACAAGCTCAAAGACCCATTATTATCGTCATTGAGGCAAACTCACAATATGGCATATTCAAATGCTTTTTTCACCACCTGCAGCTACTCTGATAGGCCTAAGCCCATGAGAGTCGGAAGCATTTTTTCCAGGGCAGAGGCCAGGCGTGGATTTTTTCATAGGTAGCCAAGAAGGTGTTTAAGGGGGGCCAAAAGTGATGAAATTTATTTTTCGTTTTTGAAACTAAGAAAACAACCTTTTTTTGCAAAAATAGCAATAATAAAATGTCAAATTTCAAAATCTAGGTGGAGGCCATGGCCCCCTGCCCTCTCTCCTCCGATACCCATGTGCTAGGTCTGCAAGTTTTTTAATACAATTTCCTCATATCCATCTGTACACCTTATATTTTGGTTACTGCTCTAAAAATGGCTAGAAAAAAACTAATAGTTGGATCTCCTCTACAATCGCCACGAAAACGGAGCAATGGACAGGCGACTCAGGTGAGCAACGTTTGAATCAAACCAATGCACAGAACAGCACAATGTGCATGTTTACAAAAAATAGTGTGCATTTGATATTTTTACCTGTTTTGTACACAAAAAAATTTAGCAACACAATTCTTCGTTGCTCTCCCCCCACAACGGAACTAAGCCAAATACCCCCATAAGCATTCAGTCATAATGCCTCATAAGCCTAACAAACTCTTTCACTGCCAAAAAACACAAGTTGCAGTGCTTCCAAATGAGAAAAAATATTTGAGTCCAAACGTGGCAAATGAAATCCTGCAGGCATCCACGACTAAAATCCATTTCACTGCTATTTTAAGCATACATTTAATATGTTACAGATCTGCCACTTGTGTCCATATAGGGTTAAAAATGATAGTGGAATAAAGGTGCACACCAAAAAATATATTAGTGTTTCAGGTAACTACCTCAGTGGATTCTGAAAATGCAAAATTTGTAAAGAAAAATTATCTGCATGTAGATCATCCGCTGCTGATAAGTTACTATCATATTATTAACTTAATTAATATTTAAATTGTAGAAAAAAATTGTTGTTGACCCATGCATAACTGGATATGAATACATAAGCAAAGCCTTTTGCCAATTTGAGGTTCCAAATCATTATGCTGAAGCGTTGTCTTGCAGAGAAGAGTTAAAGCTGCAGGAGCGCAGATGGAAAAACTAATTTATATTCTTTTAAACTATTAAAGAAGTCTTTTTCACTGTTTTTGTTCACAAAGGTTTTTCTTTGAAAACTTAAATCGATAAAAAATATAAAGATATAACCGCCAATGCAGCAAAACTTTATCGGAAAATTGGACTTTAACTAAAAAGGAAAATATTTATTAATTCAGTGTTCTAGCAGGATTGTTATGAAGACAAAAATCGAGACATTTTTTCCAAATTTCAAAGCGTCTTAATTGAGCTGTTGCACAGCGTGTCTTCAATAAAGCAGCAACATGAAACCGTGGTTGGAACATTATTTTGCATAGTTCATTTTACTGAATTAGGTTGAAAACAAACTTTTATGATCTAGGTGATCTAGGGTCTCAACTGCTTTCAAAGATTATCGGTATGGTAACTGTAAAATCTCAGAAACTGATGCTAATAGAGTTTTCGAAAATGTTTTTAAGATCATCATGCAAAGAAAAATCAACAAAAAAAAACAATTTAGCTTTCCACAGAACCAAGTAGAGCATCTAAATCTCTCACTCGTTCCAAGTTTTTTGATCCATTTTTCGGACACTAGCATTAAATTCAAACCCATGGCACAATATCGCATTCGTCAAAACCCTTTCAAAGCGGTTGCTTGAAATCTTTGAAATATTAATGATATTGTGATTTTGTGCGCAAATTTCGTTTGTATCCAAGGTTGTAAAAACGTAGGAAATTCTTTATACAGAATCAATACAATAATGAAAATCCCTAGCAGATAGAAACCGAATCAGCAACTTTCGATTGTACAGAGAGAATCGAATGATACGAAACAACTTAAAACTCCTTATTGTTTTTACCGGTTCTAGCTGAAGACAGGCATGTCATTGCAAAGTCGATTATATCCTCGTTGTTCAATTTTTAAATATTTACGGATTTTTTAAGAAAAACAAACAGTTTTTGAATAGCTAGGTGCGCCATGAAAAAGTTTTTCGTTCATTTGTCAGTATTGAAAAATCGTTTTGCCGATAAATTTTTCAGTCATATACCTCCTGACCGGGGGGTTCTTTGTGGATGATCCAAAATGATTGTCGTTGCAATTTGCAATTTTGCAAAAGCAGCTTTGCAATTGTATGCAAAACGCTACTGTCAATAATTACCACGCAAATCTTAAACCCAACGCAATTTTACTTTGGAAAGGGGGATGTTGCATCAAACGTCGACTCGCCTTACAAACTACCTTTATCAGGTTACTAAGAAGTGCTCTGAGCCCTTTCAAAAAACAAGGTGATTTTTGCTAAGTTTTCAACAGTAGGACTTGTGCTAACGCTATTCAAGCACAGAAGATACAGACAACATTTAATAACCCAGGTTATAAAAAAATGTAGGCCGAAGAGTTTTCAGACAAACAGTCATCACGGCAGCAAAAAACAAAAAATTTCACCACCACGCCCTAACACGCACGGCAATTCTTAGGAATAAGAGCTGCGACTATTTAACTGCACTCATGGCATGCCTCCAGATCAGTTAAACATAGAGGAAAATGGTCATACAATACAATGAAGGAATTAGCGCAACAATATCACCGAGCCAAGCAATCATAAATAGATAGCAATTGATTTACTGCAGTAAACATACAAAAGCAAGTCTTGGGCTGTGACATGGGATTTGCTATTTGTTTTAAGCGGCTGCGCTGCGCAGCACACGCAACCGTTGACAAAAACCCTAAACTCCGTTTGTATATATAACTGTGTATTATAAAAGATCGATGATAAAAGCGCCCTTTAGACATAGGTTGGTGAAGGTTTTAATGTTCCATTGTTTAAATATTCCAATGTTTTAAGTTTCTCGAAATACGGCTTGTTTCCATTTTCCTACGATAATTCATTGAATTAGTATTGGAATTTATATATGAAAAGCACCTGCTACATTTCCCATTAATATGTACTGTACCATGGTTTACATAACAGCGTTGAATACCACACCTTGCCAAATCACTTATCTACGGCTGATATTTATAGTTCTTTAATGGAGATGCGTAGATCGACAAAATACGTTAATAATCTACCATACGTCCACCTCATCAGCACCAAACTGGCTGAGTTTGAACAACATCTCAACAATCCTAAGCAAACTGAAGAGCTACTCAGATAGACTGTATCATGCAAGGCTGCTTTTGTTTGCTAAGAACCTTTTTAATATCTGAAGTTTTTTTGCAAGAGAGCAGTAAAAATTGAAATATGTGATCAAGGCGTTCATGACTAAAAGCACAGCATGAGCAGAAATGGCGCTGATGACAGTGACAGTGGTTTTTTATTTCAGACGAAGCACGGAGACTACAGATTGTTATTCTGATTACACAAAATGAGGAGGCGTTGAAAGGCTTCTTCTTGTCTTTACCATCAGCAAAATAGGTCTCTGATTTTGGACGGATATTCAGAAAATCTGTTAGCAAACATTTATGTAGTTTTGCATCTTTGTTATTACATCCCCTGATAAAATATAAACATCCAGTTCTGACGCAAGTGAAAGACAAAAGAAAACAATTTGGGATTATTACATAAAAATAAACATAAAAACAACAAAAATTCGCTATTTGAAAATACAATTTCCTGTTATAGGTCACATGGATAGACTTGAGAAATTATTTTATGACGTGTCAAAATATGCAAAAGTTCATCTACAACAATTTGTCTACGTTATTTGCAACAGTCTTCACCAAATTACACTTGTTTGTTTCTAACTATACCGGCGCATTAATTACTGCATTGCGTACAAATCATAAAACGAAAGTGTTGATCTATTACTCCAAAATGTTACACAAGGTTCATCTTGAAGCTTAACTTGTTTTTCACTGTTTCATTGTTGAAATGTAAGCAACAGATTAACTTTCTATTTAACACATCTTGCATATGTAATTGAAATTGCGTCAACAAAAATATAACTCTTGAAGCAACTAATCCTGTTCGTGAAAAGAGCCTTCAAAATAATATGCGGTTTTGTGATCAGGGTTGGCAGATTTACGTTTTGCCAAGGAGCCAAATCTAGTCCAGAAAGAGCCAAAAAGAGCCAAATTCTAAAACATGGGGCCAAAAAAGGGCCAACCATTTTTTCGAAATTTGTCAGCAGTTACAAAGTCATATGAACCCATACTTAGCAACTTATTAAATGGCATGTTCCTCACTCACAACTGTATCTCAACAGCAAAACAAGTACGTGATGAAAGATCGTAAGAAAACAACTTCATTTCCATGTGTAGCCATAAACTGGGATAAATTTATCATCCTTCGATAAGTGCTAATGCAACAACAATCTGAACAAAACCAACAAACACGTGCACCAGTTGAAAAACACTAAGTTAGGCAACGTAACGGTTCTCATTGCTACCTCCGCAACTGCAGCAAGTAACAGGTATTCAGATGAACTTACTTTTACTTAACTCAGAAACTCTAAGGATCCTAACAAAATTTTGTAACCAAAAATCTTCAAAATATAGGAATTTGGTGAAAATCTGCAATGAATTAGTCAAAAAAGTGAAAAACATGGTTTCTCAGAGAGGACCCAGCGTGGTCAGAACTAATTCTTGCAAGAGGCCAGCCTACCCTAGAAAAGGGCCAAAAAAGAGCCAAAGGGCCAAACGAAAATTTTGGGGCCACCAAGTCTTATTTGGGACCAAATTTCTGAAATTTGGCCCCAAAAGGGCCAACCTGGCAACCCTGGTTGTGACTTTAGAAATTTTTTTTTTAACTCAATACTTTTCCAGGAAAGGAACCACAAGAAAAACCTGCAATGGACTCAACACGTTTAGTTGCACTGTTTCTGGTTATTGTAGTTTCAATACAAACTACAGAAGCCGTCATACTTGGTAATCGCTGTGAATTATTTTTAAAATGTTGCGCTGGTAATTTTGCAAATGACAGTGTTGCTCCAGTCCAGCGGCAATAGGGTTGCATGACAATACAAAACAATGATTCGATGGTTTTTACAACAAATAAGAGTAAAAGAGATATGACCAAAATGCTTTCACAAATTTAGGGAATTGTAAGGCATTGTTTATATTTTATATTTTTGTGAAAAATGTTCATAAAAGTACATAAAAGACTCAACGTTGGCTTGGAACTAACCTGAAGTATATCTCATCAACTGTTGACACCTACAGCTACCACAGGATAGTTTTGAAATAATCAACACCACAACCAACCATCGTACTGTCACATCACGTTTGTGTTGAAAAGTTAAAAAGTTTTAACAAATAAATGCTATGCTCAGATTTTTATCTAAAATATTATTCTATTAATAGTCAAAAAATTGCTAGAGAACAATGATCGTGAAGACCTAGTTGCTATCGATCGAATTCGAACATCAATTCTTACATTGCTCACCCGTTTCAGTATTAGCAAAATATTTACTATGCTACACTGCAACCTGCTTTGCCATTACTAAATTACTGTCTTTAATTTCATATCTTACTTAGATCATTGAAAGGACATATTTTTCGTAATTCTGATTACTGCGTATAGTGGTATGCAGTGAGCCGCCTATACAAGAGTAGCTTTCACTACCGTGAAGTTGAGCAAATGTGCAGCAACTATTCTTTGTGACTTTTGATGCGGGTCTAAGTTCTTTTACAAAAGATTGGTTTGTTCTTTTTCTTGTGAATTCCATCGCGGTCGACGTCGCAGAAAAGCTTTCGAAAAACGTTCAAAAATCAACCTTTTCAACAACTGATTGTGTCATATTGACAGTCATGGGCGTTGGTAGGATTTTTTCCAGGGGGGCAATTTTACCAACTTCGGGACTAAGAGAAAAACACTTTTCTCCTAAAGCGTTAAGAGCAAAATATTAAATTTCAAAATCCAGAGGGCAAAACCCCCTGTCTCCCTTTCGTCGCCCGTGTCAGCAGTGAAAAAACATTGGAGGGTGCACATAGGAAATTAAACACTCACCTTAAAACCCTTTAACGCCCGCGCTGACCACGATAGTGGCCAATAAAGTTATTATCGGCCATAACTCTTGTACGAATTGGGCTAGAGAGCCAGCGAAAACATCCGCGGATGCGGAAGACAGCAACGAATCTTTTGAGGTAGGTTGCGCTTACAGGTAACGTCATTGTGACGTCGTTTGGGGGGAAACCCGGTTTTTACGTTGTCAAGAAAAGTGAGTTACTTCCATACGAAAAATCATAGCACTCAAACCAAAAACGTTGGAAATAAACTTTCTACACAAAAAATATCAGCTACGTTGGCAGTAAATGTTTTTCGTTGTAAAACTCCATAAAAACTCTTTGTAAACTTTTAAGCTTGTAAAACAGAAAAACATTGTACGCGAATTGAAATTCATTGTTGCTCCAACCAAATCTTGTCTGGCCCAAAATATATTTTTTTGTCCCCATCTCCTTTAGCGAAGTACTGTACTGGAGCAGAATGTACCTCGAGTCAATCAAAGTAACTTCCTATAACTATACAACTAGTGCGATGCCGTTTCTGTAAAAAGAACATTTGTTGCTTTTTGCTTGCCACTGACAGCAGTATCTATAAACTTAATGACGATATTGCTTTCACATTTTTATCACGTATGTCATTCGCAGAAAGCTACATCGTAGATCCTGCCAAGGTTTCAGTGAGTGGTCTATCAGCGGGAGGATACATGGCTGGCCAGATGCACATTTCTCATTCCAAGATTTTCGCTGGTGTTGGAATCTTAGCAGCAGGTTTGTTGAAATAAGAAGCTAATAAATTAGCTAAACTAATGTAAAGGATTTTGTATTCCGATGAATCAACTTACAGTGAAAAAATCCTTAAACTCATTTTTATAAAAACCAAACGACGACATATGAATTTACAATATCATCAAATACGTTCGCTTGGAACAGACAGTTTTAACAACCCGAATATATTTCCTTTGAAAGGTTTTCATGAACGAGCAACGCAAAACGTTGTTTATTACATAAAAGTTGCAAATAAAAATGCTCTCAAGATGCTGCAGCTAGTTTCTTTCAAGTACATTTATTTTAATCGGTTCTTGTCGCTGATAAATTGTTTCCTCAGTGGTTGCGGTGTTTCGAGTTACAGCGCAAAAAGCAAAACGTCGGTGCAGAGACCGATTTGTTTAACGCGACTCAACAAGGTTTACAGACACAGCGCATTCACTGTCTACGTTTGTCTTGATCACACTGACCTCTTCCAAGCGGTCTTTGACGATATTACTTTTGCATTTTTTTACCACTTAAAAAAAACGAAATAAAAGTGGTCAAACAATTAAACAAGAGATAAAGTCTTTTGGATTTGTAATAAAAGATAATGATGCCTAATAAGAAGCAATGGGAATAGGCAATGACACATAAAAATTGCAGTGATACCTAAAAAAGAAAATAACAGCTAAACAAGGACAAATTTAAAAGAGTAATCACAAAACAATTCTCGCAGAATTTATTGATACTTTACTCACAGAACAGCATCGCTTTGTTCATGAAATCACACCAAGCCAAACATTTTGTAAAATGTTTCTCATTTTCAAAAACTTGGGCTCACACCATCTGTTCACAGAATGAAAAACACATTCAATTTGTATATGGCAGAGCACATCGAAAAACTGCACAAATTTGTTTGCCACTGGTCGAGGCAGCACAAATCCGCGACCTCTGTCAGTCTGCTGGTTCCATCGTTTGACACATGGGGGTTACGAAAAAAGGGGAATCAATACAATAAACAAGGCAAATATGTTCCGCAGGGCCCTTTTGGTGCGCTCAAGCCAGCCTGATGACTGCAACGACTGAGTGTATGATTTCACCGTATCTGATCAACGTCGGCTACCTGCAACAAATTACTCGTAACACCGTGTTTACTGGATTCGCTGATCCTTTGAACTTCCTCGAAGATGATCGCGTATATTTGTACAGCGGAACGAAAGACTACACGGTTGTGCCAGGTAACCTGAAATGTTGGTTTAACGTTTTGCCCCTTGCTTTCCGTTTCACAAAAATGACTCAAGCGAGCAATAAATACAAATGAAAAATTACGTAGATTGTACGACAGTTATTTCCTAACAACGCTTGAAGCTGACTACAGAAGTGTTGAAAGCAAGTATCAGATTTTTCAGCAGTGAATACGCATATACTCAAAACGTTAAAATTCACAACTGAAAACTATCAGCCATATTTTTAAGAACACAAGCATCGAATCTTTCTCCAAGTAACTGGTAACTGGAAGAAAAATATAATGCGATTCCAGAAGTTACAACTGTACAGTGAGCCATGAAATGCAGACACTGTGGAAAGTATATGTTGACGTCTAGAATTGTTTCACGCACGGAAGGAATACTGAAACCATGGGCGTCGGAAGGATTTTTTCCAGAGGATGACCACCAGTGGGCTTATCCAAAATTTTTCTACGGGGGACCAAAGTGGTGATCAGTGTTTTTTTTAAGGTGTTTTGAGGGACCAAAACGGTCTCTCAAATTCCTCCAACGGTCTCTCAAAATATAACCAACTTTTGTAACTACAGCAGAGAAT
>JGI24159J19872_10009597_pt1 | contig 12678 bp, 11 predicted proteins | sample Ectturendosymbi4_FD_19872 | JGI IMG/M metagenome (IMG submission 19872)
GCCCCCCCCCCTAGAAAAATCCTGGCTGCGCCCCTGGGCTATGCCAACTGCAATGACCTGTTTTATTTTGATATCTTAAATTCGACATTTTCGATTCAGTGGTCTGTAGGACCTGTTTACCATGTACTACATACTGGCAGACAGGGTTGCAGTGTCGGTGGTAAAATATCCGACTCCAACATTTCCAAAATTTCTGACTCCAGCCTTTCCAAATTTCCGACTCCTAACACAGAAGGAATGAAATTTGGTTGTTAAAATCAATGGAAATCGTGGTACACAGCAAGAAATCTGTTTCAACAAGTTTCAAAAGAAATTGTACCTTTTCAACAGAAATTCCCAGTTTAAGAATGTGATGTAAAGAATTATCCAATTGGACATCCGGAGTCAGACAAAAAATCCGACTTCGACTCCCAGTGTTGTTAGGAATCCGACTCCGCAATCTTGCTGGCCGATTTCCACGTGTCCACTGCCACCTCAATGCAAAACTGATTTCCAGTTTACTGATTTCTGCTTTTGCGTTCCTTTGCACTGAACTGATTTCTAACTACCTTTATTCTTCCATTAGAACTAAACTTCCCATGGCATCACAGGTTGGGAGTGATTAAGAGCCATACAGTCATTATCGTTGCAGTTAGTATTCGAATGCTTTCAGCTTTAAACTAAGCTTTGGTTTGCTAAAATGAAAGTAAGCCATTCAATGTGCGGCCCTCATAAAGATAGCGACATAATTTTGGCCCATATTTCGTTTCAACATAGCCGGTCTAAGTAACCCTGCAAGATTGGCAAGCGTAATTAAAACGAAATCATGTTGAATATTTCGAAAACAGCATTCAAGGAACGAAGCGTTAAATAATGTTGATAATGTCAGGCGTTTTCATTGGATTTGGCTGACGATAAGATTAACAGTTGTTTTCGAAATGATCAACATAAAAAAAAAGCTTCCAAATCCTTGCAAGGCAAGTGCCGGTTGCTAGGATACCGGAGACAGTCGTCAACAGGCATCGACGTTCTCGAAACTTACCCCGCAACGCGCAAATAACCAGCGCGTGAGAACAACGCAATTCGTGACATCATCATCAGCAAACACGCCTGACATTATCAAGCGCAGCTATTTGCTGCCAAGGACATCAATAATGCATGCACGCGTCGCAATGTCGGCCTGTCGAAGCTGAACCCTGCGCTGCAGCAAGCACCGATTCTGACCTTGCACGGTGAGTTGCCGGCGAAAAGCGCGAGAACTGCTGCTGCGACATAGCTCTGAAAGCCTGCCCGGGGCAACTCGGGACAGCAAAGTTTTCTGTTCGATTACGAACACATCAAAACTTACATTTGAAAAGAAAAAAAATCGTTTTTTAAGCCAAATACCAGCTTCAGGGGAAAATGCAGTCGTAAATCGCGAACCTTATTTGGCTTCCTTCCTCGATCTCTGACGTGTTTATCACCTCTCACGTGACCAATCGCTCGAACATCGCTTCATTTTTAGCCAAGAACGGTGAAAGCCATGTTGCTGTCGGAACACGCATTTATCATTTGTTTGTTAGCACAGCGCTGGGCAAGCCATGGATAACGCTTGGGCAAGATAAAAAAAACAATAATGCAGTCAAAAAGACTCCGACCAACAACTTACAGAAGACGGAAGCATGCGGAGGACAGTCGTATATAATAGTTACAGAGCAATGGGGAGATATGAAACAAAACACCGCAAGCGTCTTAATGTGAAATGTGAAAAGCGAGGATTTCCATACACAAGGAAAAAAATACCATGACAGCGCGTTGGGACGAAACACCGTACTGCGCTTTCGAAGCGAAATCTGCAAAAAAAGCAGTAAACAAAATCTTGGAAATGAAACAAGAATGTGATTCAACATTCGAGCTTTAACCAAAGTCCGTTTGTTGTTTGAACGTTATTGGTAAATTTGCACAAATCTGGTCTAATTTAAGCGAACGCTTGCATCCGGTGAGATGAGATGCTTTCTATTCATCAACACCCAAGCCAGCTCCAACAGTACGCTTAGGCTTCAAATCAAACATCAAGGAAAAACAGCTCTTCGATCATTTCAAACTTATGGCGGATTGGACAACACCGGCTAATACTAACAATAAACGGGCGACAACGAAAACTATCACAAGCACTGGTAGGAATGACGAATTATTAGCACTCAACATCGCCACTGGTAACTACCGTGTAACGTGCTTCATGATGGAAAGCAAACAAAAACGAAGAAATCGTTTGATTAAAAAACGATGCACTGTTACTTGATGACTTCTACTTAGCGTCATTTATTATCACGTGTTTCAAGAAAAACTACATGCAATAATATAAAGAAATAATATCAAGATTAAGTTAATGAGCTATGAATCTTTCGTCCCCGATCCACAGACGCCGCAACTTTTTCCACGTTCTACACCAGTTCGTACTTGTTGGAGTTGATTGTAGTGGCGAGGCAGCAGGCCAGGACGACACCAATGACCTGTGAAAACGTCATGCACCGCTTTCAACGACACTGTTCGCATCAAAACTTCACTAATATGAAAAAGTTGTTCCGCTGGTCTCGCTAACCAGCAATCTACTTCGTGCTGTAGCGATTTTACCGAACAACCCACACAGCTATACAGATATAAATCTCTGGTACGCCATTGCATCAGTATTTTGAAAGCAGGGGCAAAGACCACAGCTATTCACGCATGCTGTATGCCAGAATCTTCTGATCGAGGGTCACTACTCGCCAGGCAAGATCTCCCGCTCACCTGCTTCGGATTAAAAAACAATTTAATCTGTTGTAACCGCAACAAACTCCCAAATCTACCGTTGGGCTTTTTCCAACCCTCATTACCGCGCCACCTCCGGGTGACACGTCGTCGTGTCTGAACCGTAACACAGGGGCGGGGAACCTGCGGCCCGCGCAAAAATTTGATATGGCCCGCTTCAGAATTTTTACTACCCAAGTTAGAACACAACATCGCGCAAAAACGAAACTCCATGACAAGCAGACAGTAAGTCAAAGAAGCCTCTCACTCTTTGTCATAGTTTCTTTTCTTGTTTTCCTTGGGAAGATAAAGGTCGAATTTTAAGATAAAATTAATTAATTTTACAGTCCGCCAGCGATATTCCAAAATTCATGCGGCCCGTGATAGTAAATATGTTCCCTATCCCTGCCGTAATGGTACGTGGAACTGATGGAAGTGCGGGCAGTGCGTTCGAGTACCTCAAGGAAATAGAACTGACAGTCGTGTTGACTTCCTTAACTGGCATCGGTTAATGCCCGATGAAAACCTTGCTGTGTTGCCCACATGCCACTCGTCATGGCAGGAGCCTGTGATACCTTATACATTGTTTCTTGCATGTCACGATGATATTTCAGCGCGCCCTTTGATGAGTTTTCGTTTCCTAACATTGAGTCTACGACATTATCCGCCAATTCCTCATTACTCCAACGCCTCAAACAGCTGTTTGTACAATTAGAAGCTGTAAGTTTGCTGTAAGCTTCGAGGAATCAGCCGCATAGGCTCTAAGTGCGACGTTTCTTAAAGCCCCTTAAACGTGGGGTTTCTTAAAGTCCCTTCAACTTCCCGCTGGTTACACATATGCATAATTTATGCTTTTCGCCGGAATGCTTTTGACGCAATCGCTCCGTCATGACTCAAAACAGAGTGTAGGCAGAATGCGTAAGCAACAATGCTGTTTGAGTCACAACAGCGTGTTTCCATCAGTGTGGGTCTGTTGCGTTGCTCGGCAATTGGCGTCAGTTTAAGTTCCGGTGAAAGCAATTATTTGGGAAAGACGCAATTTCTAACTTTTATTTGCCGCAGCTTGCGTTCTGATTTATTTATTTCTGATCTTCAGTTTGTTTGCTTATTAAGCATTGCTTGCGGATTTCAGGACTGATGATGCGTATAGTGTTACGTGAAATCGATTTCCTATTAAAAATTTGCTCGATTGATTCGCTTGTGTCACGTTTGAGGTGACTACAGTTACTGATATTTGTGCATCGTGAAGTATCTGTGAACACGTTTTCTTGGCATGCCCTTCACACACACGGCAAAAACAGGTTCTAACTTCTAGCGACTAAAAAATATTTTATTTCAAAAAAAGAATTTCAGCATCTGCGTAACAAACAACGTCCTGCGTTGTCAACAAAGCAATGACAAGAAAAATCAATAAAAGATTAAAATAAAGTACGTTAGCGAAAGTAACCCACGTGTGAGTTGGCAAATGCTCTTACTTGAAACTCAAACTACGTCAGAAAAACACTCAGGGTTCTCACACCACTTCAATAAGTATCATCTCGACGACTTTTACACAAAAATTAAGAATGTTTCATGACTCTTTTGCATTGTTTTCAAACATCTTCTGATGGTGTTTTTTTTCTTTTTTTTCTTAGTCAATGAACATTATATACAGCGGCATTTTTTTCCATTCACGAACAAAACTGCTTCACAACTTTCAAACCAGCGCGAAGTAAAATATCTGAACTAATAAATTGGTGAAACGAAATACTGTCATAACCCTTCCGCTGGCTACAAAACCAGCTTCATGAGATAAATACCAAGTTCATATACAACACTGAATGATTACAGTTACTCTTCACAGTTTTTCTTCCACAGTTCTCTTTTTCGTCTTGCAAACAAAATACCAGGACTCACTAACATGAAACATTTTATCAACCTACATTTAAAGCTAATGGGTTTGAGCTCAAAGCGGGCAGTGACGCAGTCAGTGTGATGCTGACTCAGCTGTGGCCAAAAGCCAGTGTCCCTGGAGTCCACAGACGGAAACTAAACTGCGATATAACGGCGACAGCACAGCATGCACAAACTTTATGAGAGTCGCTTGTTTGCTCAACAAGGGCAATGCGATGGCTTAAACCAAGGTTTAAACTCAACTTGTAACTGATCACCACGCGAGAATCGCAGCGTGGGCGAAGCGCCGCGAGTGCAGCGGCTCGTTAAGTTGTGACGCTGGATTGCGTCAACTGACGTCACCTTTGCGGAGCCTGTTCAAACTGAGGGCGCAAGAAAATCACTGAACCAGGAGACCACAACTTAAGCACTGACTTCAAGCAGGAGCCCGGTTCCTGTTCACATAATCCCGAAACTGCTTCTAGAAAATACAATCAATTTCGCGTCAAACAACGTGGAGTTCGACGCTTTCTTCATCGTTGGCCGTGTAGGTTGATTGTGTTTTTCCACGTCCCACACCACGTGAACGGCTTGCTAGCACTGCACTCGTTTTACTGCATACGACATGAAGGTAATCGAGTACGGTCCGTACTCATAGTTGTCTGTAAATTCCGCGATAAAAAAAACAAGTATACACTTCTTTTCTTTTGCTGGTCTCGACCGTGCCCATATATTGCGGCGTGACCGCTATTCTGTTGCATCAACGTGCGACTTTCCGTTCTAGTTACAGGTAACCTACTTGCGTGACGATCACCACCTTCTCGTTTCCCAAACACCAGGCCGTTATCGTTTTATGTCAAATCAGCCGGGAACAGGCGCGCCTCGCCAATTAAGGATTGCACGTCTGACGCGCGTTAACCCGATACACAATGCCCGGTGAAATTCAGGGTTTGCTTGTGCAAACGAATTGACTTTACAACGACCGGACAACAGCGATGTCAAAAAACTATAAAATAAAACCATACCTGGAAAAACGCAACTCCAAACATGCTCCCGATGACGATGCCCAGGTTGCTATCCACGACATTGAATACCGAATTGGGACAGCCCTGTAAATAATTTCGGCGTTCTCAATTACAATGAACGTCGTGTTTTAACAAAAACAAAAAATGAAATATAAAAAACAAGGAAAGCACCGTACCGCCAAGACCTCCTCCGACAAGAAAGGCAACACAAGTCTTTTTTAATAAAACACGAGTTTCCACACAAATTGCGATCGAAGCAAACATGGCAAATATCACAAGTTATGTGTCATTATGTCCTATCAAGCATACAACTATTACCAGCGCATTGGTCCCAGCAAGCAAAAGACCGCAGCTTTTACTGTGCCACCACGTAACTTTCTTTCAGCCCGTGCGACTCAAACACACTGCGGACTTAAAGCTAGCGTTTTCTAAACAGCCAAGTCTATGAAATCGTAACGACACAAATCGCAGTTCAGTAAAAGATACGAAGGACGCGCCGAACAGCTGCCTCCTTAGCAAACAGTCCAAACAAGCATTGGGGCTACTCTGTCAGTCTTCGAACCACCAAACATTATGAAGGTTTGCGGACACAATTCAGTTGCTGGAAATGACAGGTGTTGTGGGATTAAGAATGGTTTTTAATAAACTTCCGTAAAAGCCACAACACAGTGAAGCTACTTCCGAGAATTCGTTGTGTTATGGCTTAACAATTAACGCAATGTTTTTGTCATCAAATGGGACCACCACGTACAGCAAGGTTTTCGTGTATTTTGATTGTGGTCGTAAAGCGAGTTTCTGCAGTATTTTGAGAGACAGTTGGAAAAAAATGAGGGACCGTTTTGGTCTTTCAAAACACCTTTAAAAAGCACTGGTTGCACGTAACAACTAAATATGTTTTTGTCAATTTTGGGGGGGAAATTGCCCCGTTACCCCCCTGGTTGCGGGCTCGGCTGATCATGTGACAAGATTTCACCCGATTTTGACAAACTTGCAGCAGCTGCGCAAAATACAAGGTCACAATGTGTTTCAAGTAATGTTTTCTTTGCATAGAACATCTCATAATCACAGCCTTTATTCAAACTGCAATATGGTGGATAATACGCCAAGACTTCGACAAGTATAGCCAAAGCTAATTTGACCCGTTGCAAAAGGATAAACGCAGTGGTTTAAAAACACCTCTGTATAAAAATTGTGGATCTATCACTAATCATGTCAACTTCGCTGTTGTTATGGTGGTGATGGTGGTTAAAAACTTCAGTGTCCAGTCAATGAGATAATTTTCACCATTTGTTTTTCTTCAGACGCCTCGACGGCTGGATAGTGGATACCGGTATGATTGAAATTGGACTGATATTTCGTGGTTTAAAAACAAATATAGCAGCAACTCTTTTACAGATTCACAACGTTTTATCATGCTGAGCATTAACTTATCACACATGACCGTCCTGTTTGTTTCTCCACTGAGACACTTCGGTCAGTTGTCCCATAATTGTATTGAATCTGACCGTAACAGTATTCACTAGTCTATATTTTCGGACATTAAGACCAAGTTGACTAATTTTTTCGGCCATTTCAAAGAAATTTCGGTCTATGACCGAATAACAGTACGAGTTCCAACCGTCTACACTTGTTTGCAGTTTTATTGTCTGAAGATTTTTGTTGAACCAGGCAATCAGAACGTTGCCGAACAGAAAACTTCCGGGGACGAAACCAGCTACAAATAGAGCAGTGAGTCTTGTTGAACATCCTTCAGAGGAACTAAAAGTATAAATTGTTTGCCAGTGTAGGAGCCGGATTGTTTTAGCGCAGTGCTTTTCAACCTTTTTTGTACCGCGACGCATTATAGCAACCCACTATAATCAAACGATCCCATTTAAATGTCGCACAAAGCAATGTAATGCAACTGTGTACATAAAACATCTACTCGCGACCCCTCCAACAATGGTTCACTCTGGGAGTGGCGACCCGGGTTGAAAACCACTATTTTAGCGAGTCATGCCAGCAATCTCGTTGCTGCTGAGCAGAATCACTCCTGTGCTGGCATAGACCAAAATGTTCCCAGTTACACCAACACTTCGCATATCTTGATGGATCGTCATTGACGTCAACAGCCAGTTTAGTGCACGGGAGTGTGAAGTCATGCAACTTTTTCTGAGAAAAAGCACCAAGCGCATGTTTACAGAGAAGAGGTGAGCTGCGTTGGGCACAATGCATCAGCACAAAAAGTGGAAGGAATCTAGTAGGAAGTGACGGAGTCCTAGCCAGGGAGCAGCAGGAGAACTCGCTCCGTTCTGATCGCAGAATTAAAATTTTCAGAACATAGGCTGCTTTCTCTTTGCGTTGCAGCTAAGCCTCAAGTGCTCGCTGTTCTCGATCAATTAATGCTCCCATTTAAAAGATTTTGAAGCAAGCCCGTAGAATGATATCGCAAAGCTTCTGTTCTTTCATGGACATCCGCTAAAGTTGTAAGAACGTGTCGCTGCTTCGATCCAGCCAAATGTTTGAGGTGTACAGTGCTTTTAATTAATTGCCTCCAAAATGAGATATTTTGTGATTCTGACCTCTTTTCAACTTCATTTCTGCAACACCATAAACCTTCAGCCTTTTTCGACGCAATTTGGACCTAATACACCCAGTTAGCTTATTTTTCATCACTGATATTATCAAACTCGCAACATTCCTAAAAATTACATGCAACATAAAGGAGCGTCCAACTAAATCGAAGTGTATCTCAACAGGCAAAGGTTTACCTACCTTATCATAAACGTACTCCGTAGCCGACGAATTTGCAGGCAAGGTTACGATGCCCTTTTTCGGTTTGCACAAAGTATCATTTTTGCAGCAACTTTGGGGAACGGTGTTAACTGTCCAGTTTGCGCGGTTCCAGTAATCGGTGTAATTCGATGCTCCGCAACACAGCAGCTTGTAGAGAAAAAGTTAATGTTTTACGGTAACTGAACGCAAATTGGCAAAGCACGAGAAATAATAAGACAATAAATTTTACTATTTCCATTCAGAATACTCTGTGTAAACTAAAAACAGGTACATGCTTTGAGCATGCACCCAACTGATGTCGGATCTCACCAAAGATGCACCTTAAGCTTGTGCATATTTTCTTAAATCAACCTGTTAAGGCTATACAACATCGAGAACAGCCAGGTTTCCTTCACCAAAGCTGAATCAAAATTTATGCCTGAAATATGGTGGTCTCTGGTTTGGAAAAAAGATATGCATTGTGATTTGTGGCAATGATTAATTTTGATTTGACAATAATTGTGACNGCTAATGACCAAAAGCTTATTAAATACGTTTCAAAACATAAAATACATGCNCAAGCATTTAAACAGCACGCACGACGCAACAANTAAATATTTTGGGGTAAAAACATTTGCTAAGTTATTCTTTGCCGCCCTATTCCTGCCCATATTTTGCAGTTCACAATCAATTTTAAACAGAATGAAATCAGAAAAGTGATCTCTATGCATGCCACCAGTGGCTTGCAGTCTTTATTAAAATCACAAGAAAGTGGACAACAAATAAATGCGTTGCTATAAAGAATCAGGAGCAACTTATGTGTCTTCATGAGATTTGACAAACGAAACTCGTATGGAATTGTTTCATTTAACACAAACAAAATTTATGCATTATTAACAAATAGCACAAGATGTCATTACCAACAACATTTACCAACGCCATAATGAGTTCAACTATCTGATTTCTGAAAATGTAAGCATCAATACCTCCAGTGAATATTACAAAATGGTTAACTTTGAAGTCTTACATTTTCATATTCCATTATTACCCACAGCTAGGAATAACCCATTGGAAATCATGTGTCCAGTATAAAGGTCACCCATCCTTCTCAACCCCCTAATGGGCACTGGGCACATTAAAAGACCAACAGGTGAAAGAACAACATGGCAACCAATGCAACACTGTTTCAACAAAATGAGGAACTTGCAGCAAATTTTGTTCTTGCATCAGGCTTGATGTTTGCACTTGCTTGTTATATGAAAGCTCAAAATCAAAAGAACATCAACTGTATTTTAATTAGATGCACATTACTGCAAACTGGTATGCTGCAGACCACTGGTTTTCTCCAGATAAAAGTAAAATCACTGAAATGTTCAAAGTTCACAAATATTTATCTTGCGCTTGTAGTTCATTGCTAATTTGCTAGACTTACAGGTTGACACAGCATAGAATGTCAACTGATATCTAGGTCAGAACCAAAGCAAAGTCCATTTTAATGCAGATGCAACAAGTGAATGTACCTTAATAAATGCTCAAAGACTTGATGACCATGTATTTCTCTGCTAACTTATAGAAAAACTGATAAAAACAAAGCAGTCATGACAAAACACCAAATCAACCAAATTACAACAGAAATGCAACTATTTTTCCTTATACAAAACCATATTAGCTAAACAGAATAATTGTAGTTTCAGAAATTCATGACACAATGCAAACACTACATCGTATGATTGGCACGCACAAAAATATTTTAAACTTACTGTGTTTTGAGCATTGTCAACAGCTTCTTTGTATTTGTTATTGGTCTTGTATTGCAGCATGGCATCAACCATACCTTGATCAAAACTGGAGCTAATCTGCAAAAGTTCAATGTACAACAGAAAAACAAATCAACATACATTATTTTGTGAGATTAAATAGCATTGGAATCCTTCCTTGAATGTGGTTGAACAAACATAAAAACATCCACTTGAAAACAAACTTTTGCAGTTTCAGTGAATGTGATTGAATAATTTTCTTGGAACATCAAACTGCTTCAAATTTTGAAATTTACATACATGTATTTTTCTTTTCATTTCATTCTGCATTGAACCGTGATAGTAATGCAGCATTGTTTTCAGATAAATGCAAAAGAACAAATGCAACAAGCCATGCATAAATGCATGTGAAAAAGACAGGAAAGGTTATATATGTATATAATATAAAAAAAAATGTTGCCAAAGGTTTCCTCTGACTTTCCTAAATGACCAAGAAATGAGAATCACTATTTTTTGTGATTAAACCAAGTTTGGGGAACCTGCTGACCACAGGCCACATGATCATTAAATATTACCATGTCAGGACTTCGGTCATGTAAATTTTGTTGGTTTTCCATATCAAATTTTGTTTGATTTGCATTTTAAAGTAAAAAAAAACATGTGTACTTGGTTGTATTGATTATAAGATGAAATTTACAATTTTTTTAAGCTCATCTATGATATTCAATGATTTATGTGACCTGTTATCAGTGGTGGGTTCAAGGTTGGGGAGGCCCGAGGCAAGACTAAAAAGGGGGACCCTCTGATGATGTCATCATACTCAGCCAACCGTGATAAGCACATTTGATCAAGCCTAAGATACGTTCCTGAGACTACAGCATGACTGATATTGCAGAGGGAGAAAATACAAAAGGGTGTTCAGATGCACAACTTTGAAAACACTGAAAGTTGGGAAGACAAGGCTAGCAACACATAAAAGTTAGGCAATAGCAATCTGGCATCAACCCCAATTCATTATTTTTGCTCCCCATTTCTCTGCATTCACCATCAATAAACTACAAAGTTTACCCCTTTTAAAGTTTCACACTTTCCCCCTTTAGAAAAATACTTGGTAGTTGTTATCCTGAATATGTTCACATTCATGTCTTTATGGGAATCCATGAAACCACAACAACAACCAAGAAGATTTAAAGCATTAGATTTGTTTTAAATTTCATCCTTTTAATTCCAAAAACATAGCAGATACAAAAGCATCCAACCTGAGACTTGTTTTGGAAAGCTTTATAATAATAATAATAATGTTTTACTGCATTTGAGGCTGGATAAGTCAAGGCTGTCCTCATCTTGCATTGACACTAGTTGTTTGAAAAAACGTGCAAAAGTAGGAAATAATTCATCATATAGCATATGGGTATGTGATATACCTCATAACAAACATTTCTAGCAAGTAGCCTTCACAATTGAGTATATCTGTGCTAAGAAAAAACAGTTCAAGTTATACTAGCTAAGAGCTGGCAAAAAATCTTTAACATCACCCAGCAAGTCTGCCTTAAACCAACCACTTACTATTCAAGCTTCAAATAACCTGTGACCAAGCATGGACTAAATTCAAACCACCTATAATACCTGAAATATCTGTAGAGAAAATGAGTACTCGCAATACTCAAAAAATGCCATTTCTGCTACATGATAAGAAGTATGAATGCAGCCTTGCTTATTAACAGTCTTTGCAGCACAACAGCAATAACACAAAATTACTTTGTAAACTAAGAATAAAATGTTCTATAAAATGAAAGATGTAGTGTGGTCACTGTCTTATTTTCTGATGGAAATGTTTACTAAGATACAACATCACAAGAAGTGAGAAATTTGTCTAACCTTTTCAACTCAGAGACATAAAAAAGAAATTCTTGGATAAAAATACAAATGTTCCAAAGCATGTAGCGTATTTATCAACTTCATTGTTACAAAACTTGAGTTTTGTGTATGGCACATCTGATTATGCACTAGACCAGGGGTTGGGAACCTACGGCTCGTGAGCCAGATGTGGCTCTTTTGATGACAGCATCTGGCTCGCTTGCTATTTTCTTAACACGATTGTTACAAATGAAAGTTTTTCAGTACTTTTCCTACGAAGCCATCAGCAACACCATGCAGCACCAGAAGTCGCAATAACAATAAAAAGCATGTTATTAAAGAGAAAATTCAGACATCTACTATTGTTTAAAATTGTTGATTTTGCTTAACACTTAGAGCCGGTCAACAATATATTCATACTTGGATTTTGGCCTAAAAAAACGCAGTTTTCAGTTGCCTTACCAACGCCCTAGCTCCTCTGCCGATTGCGCTAGAGAGCTGTTCAAGAGCTCAAACGGATCGGCCAGTCTACTAGACTGCACTCGAAAAAAATGTTTTGCTTGGGTTGTGCGGATTTTTTGTGAGTGACGTTATAAGTGAAGTAGTTTTAGGGTCATTTTGGCTCATGTTGCCTGGCCTAGGGCCCAACCGCTAGGCCAAAGTGT
>JGI24159J19872_10009599_pt1 | contig 12677 bp, 8 predicted proteins | sample Ectturendosymbi4_FD_19872 | JGI IMG/M metagenome (IMG submission 19872)
AGAAGCCATTGTTCATGAGGTGAGAAGCCATTGTTCATGAGGTGAGAAGCCATTGTTCATGAGGTGAGAAGCCATTGTTCATGTGGTGAGAAGTCATTTCGAACAAAAAAAAAGCAATGGAAAAATATAATTGTGGAATGATTGACTTCAAGAGCCATCTGCAAGACTCAGCAGGAGCAGCTGTTAATTCTTCATAAACAAAGTTTTATAAACTTTGTTTTATTCTTTACGAACAAAGCTTTATATACATTGTTCTTGCTAAAGTATGCTTTAGTGGTTGCCACCTGAATCTTATGAGTCAGGTCCCATGCGGAGATAAATTGTTCTGGACAAAGCAGAAATCTTTGCGTTCCGGAAAAATGCACTTTCCGATTTGCAGAAATTGTGCTTCTCTACGTAATGGCTTTAAACATATGCGAAGTACTATGACAAACAGAATGCATGCTGTGACAGTGCACAGATTCAAATGTAAAACGAACTGCAACACACCCAAAATCGCAAAAAACACACAACGCATTTGAACTAACACACAACACTGCAAAAACATGCACAGCACATTTCAATAAGCTGAAAGCAAACGGCAGCCTGCACACATTAAAAGAGCCTACTTAATAAAGTCCGCTATTTGATAAATCACCTTGGTTAACAAATTTCGAGCAACACTACAAAAGCTAAGCACACTTATCAGTCCTTGGTGAAGAAAGCACACACGACAAACTTAACACACCTGAATAGTTTTTGTCCTGCGAACGCAGAATCTGTAGCGCTTCCTGGTACCAGTACCGCATGTTACCTTACACTTCGCCCAGGGTAACCAGTTGATCCAGTTGCTGACCGATGAGCCGCCAGTATTTCCTGTACCCCCTCCAGCTCCAGTACCCGTATTACCACCTGTGTTTCCACCTGTCCATCCACCACCACCTCCACCACCAGTGTTTGTGTTACCGGCCCCAGTGCCAGTACTGGTGCCACCCCCAACGTTCCCGGTTAACCCGCCCGTAGACCCCGAATCAGGGTTACCAGCCCCACCAGCCCCAACATTGCCAGTCCCTAAACCCCCACCTCCAGGACGCACCGTTGGTTTAACTGCGGTCGCCCCAACAGTACTCGATGTCCTAGGGGACTCGCTGACAGAGCCGGGTATTTCTTCACTTCCTGAGATAACTTCAATTTCTTCCTTCGATGAAGGCTTTGCCCCTGCAACAGTGATAACGCTTGAACGTGGCAGTGCGTCTTCAACAAGGGTTTCAAACTGGGAGTTGCGATCCCAGGGGGGTTGTGCATCACTTTTGGAGGGGGTTGCAAGTAGATTTATGCACACAACTGACTAGATTTGCTTTATTCAGGTTTTAGATGGGGGTCATCGGGTAAGGTGGGTTGCTATAATGGGTCGCGGTACAAAAAAGATTGCAAACCACTGAACCAGACTTCAGCGACTTTCCTTCACACTGAACCCTTCTTGCACAGACGACGCAATAAAGAAACGGCTCACAGCTCTCAACCGCAAACTATGCAGCAAATGCAAATGAAATATCTGATGTAGCGCATGTGCAAAACAATTGACCTTTAAAATCTGTTTGGTTAAAAAGTTTGAAAAAATAACTTGTTGAACGCATTATCTACACACACCTCATAAATGCGCTCTATTTATGCAATTAATTCGGACGGGATTTGCTTGTTTTCGGAAGTAGCAAAACTGAGGCGAACAACTGGTATCACATGGGAACATACATTTTCACAAACGCACTTGTATCGAGTTTTCAACACTGCCACTACATTTAACAAATAATAGGTAACTGACAGCGCTCAGTAATTGCACACTGTCAGTGGGTGGCGTTACTGTTAACCCAGTGTTTCTCAACATTTTTTAATAATTTTTGGGCAAAGATTTCACTCAAGTGCCCCTTGACTGTAATATGAGCACAATAATCGGAAATGTACCTGTAATTATTTTCTACCATGTTCATGTTAAAATTTCATTCTGAAGACACTTTAAAAATGGTGTTTACCCCTTGGAGAACCTTTGCGAACCCCTGGCTCACAGCCAGCTTGGGACACTAGGCAGGGTGAAGAGTTTTCTGAGAGGGGCCCAAATTTTTTCAAATACGGCTAACACATTTTCCATGGGGAGGAAAATTTTCAGGGAGGTCGATGCCCCTGTGCCCCCCAGTTACAGGCCTGGCGTGCCCCCATTCGAGAAAGACTGTTGTGACGTATCACGGAGCAGCAAAGACGTCAACTTCGCCAAGAAACAATACGAGATGGGGTTGGAAGCATTTCCAGTGTTAGTGTTTGTCTTTCTACATTTGGTTTGAGTTCGAAGAGATGAACGTCTAAATCACTGCTATCGCCAAAGCTCAGTTTGAGACTGTTGACAATATTCTGAAAGTTGCTTAGGGAACATGGTTAGCCATTTTAGAGGCGTTGGCTTTGTGTGAAGTTTCACATTATATTTAAAGCAGCCAACCCTGATAAAACTTACAAAGACGTAAAGTTTTTCTTAGTACATGGTATTTAACTTCTGATGAACTGTCAGTTCAACCAGGGCACCATTTTGGAAACGTTTGTGAACAATTTTCTGTTCACCAATCATACATTTCAGGTTGTCCCCAGCATCAGTGATTTTCAGGTCTTCCGAATTTTTGCTCTCTGTGCTGCTGAACACAAAATTGTTTTTGAATGTTAAAAAAACGCCAGGTGCTGTTTTTTGTTCAAAAAAATTACTAACAATCGAAAAGATTTTTGATTTTTTACAATCGGAAAGATTTTTGAGCATGCCTCAATGAGCATGACATTCAACTACACGTGAAATCACTCTTACTGTGCTACGAACAGGCCTAGAGTTAACTCGTAACTTAACCACTTAGAACACGGTTTCCCAAACTTTTTTCTGACCATGCACCCCTTCAGCATTCCGACAGATGAGCACGTACCCCTAAAATTTATGATGACAAAAAGGCAGAGTAAAACAACAAAAATCCGCTGAATTTTTACAGAGCTTTTATGTTTAAGAATATTTGGAAACAGATAATATATATTTATAATTTCCCGTCTATTGGTAAGCTAGGAGCACATGCACCCCAGCAAATGTACCCCTAGGGGTACATGCACCCCAGCAAATGTACCCCTAGGGGTACATGTACCCCAGGATGGGAATCCTTGCTTTAATATAAAGGATTATATTTAAAATATGTCACAGCGGTTTCAAACATCGCCAGCATACAGCTTCCTGAATCAAACAGTTACAGAACAACACATAAAAACAAACATTATAAATCAGACAGAGATGCACAGTGTGGGGGGGCAGTGTGAATGTTGCTACGAAGCAATACATACACCAAGCTCACCATCACACTGATACAACAGGTTCACTTCCTTGATGTCAAGTTCCGTCAATTCTCTAGATATGTCTTCAGGAAGAACGACTTTCCCTGCACAACACCAACAGGCGATGATGGTCAATGTAAAGACCAGCGTTTCGCTGGTCGTGAGCGAGCCATGGGGATGAGCAAGCTGGCCAGCATATTCACAAAATGTAGCCTATTCGTGCAGTAAGAGGTTTGCAGCCAATCACAGCGCGGATAACGTTCCAGATCATTGATGAAGCCCGTCTTACTTGTATCCAAACAGCGGCCTTTTGAGAAATACTTGAGCGTAGTCACGGTTGAAATCAACCTAAAAGACTAGCCAGAGTTGTGCTTGAAATCAACGTAATGATGTGTAGTTTTACGTGAAATCGATTTCCTATTTTAAACTTGTGAATGATTCCTTGCTTATTTCACGTGTGGAGTGAAGTTACTCGCATACGTATAAGATAAACACTGGTTTACCCAAAGATAGCATCCACTTGACACTTGTGGCCATGGCCTAAAATAACTACGAACTTGGGCAGCAACGTAAAATTTTGCCGCCCAGTATCACTGAATATTGGCCACTAGGCGGCTCTGAGATTTTGAACCGCACTTCAAAACTTTACAAAATTTTCTGGTTATACCTGACAACCTTTGTATGTGTGTTAGTGCAGAAGTCACGCATTCCTTCAAAAAGACACCGACACTTTGGCATTACATGTTCCGTGATGCAACAAAGAGCATTGTCTGTCTTCAAGAAAGGGACCGCACTGAGATGCTGACAGTTTGATTGTGCAGGCATAGTCGGCAGCAAGCTGCATTTGCTTCAGCCCTAGAGCGTAAGATATGTCTCACAAACAGCTAAAACACAAAAGACACCGGTGCTTTTTGTTGAAAGGTACCACAATTAAATTGTAGAAGGAGTCTGGAAGAGCAAATATTGCAGAGCACTACCTGCGTTCCCACACTGCTATACTACTATCAAAACTAGGCATCACTCATTCCCAGTGATGCCACTAGGTTCAGTCATTTCAATATCAAATTTTTCAGGTTTCAACATCGGTCCCTTTCTTGATTCAACATAACATGATCCAATAATATTCGAAGCTAATGTTTGAAGACTGACAATGCTCTTTGTTGCATCACTGAGCATGTAATGCCAAAGTGTGGGCCTCAGTTCGAATAAACAAAAAAGGCCTCAAATTTGAATAAACAAACGGTTTGAATTTCCATGCTTTTAAGTGCATTTTTACCAAATGCAATACTTTTTCAAGGTCTTGCAAACGGATTTTAATTTTTCAATACTTTCAATACCGTGTGGGATTCCTGTATGTTACTGGAGTTTTGTCCATGCCCATTCACTCAATCTTGTTCAAAATTGCTTGGCCTTAGTCAAGCACTGCAGTGGATATATTCTGGTCACAAGCATCCTTGACTTTCAGGCTAACATTTCACAAAACTTTTACGACGCTACAAAACAGTTTTGCAAAAAATCTATTATTTTCGAAAAAGCTTACTGTCACACGGGTCTGTCGTTGCAATCAACCAGTGTCACAACCAGGGTTGAAAAGTGTTGCAAAAAGGGTTAACAAGTGTTGCAAAAAGGGTCAATAAGTGTCACAAAAAGGGTCAACAAGTGTCACAAAAAGGGTCAACAAGTGTCACAAAAAGGGTTAAAGTGTCACAAAAAGGGTTAAAGTGTCACAAAAAAGGTTAAAAAGTGTCACAATAAGGGTTAAAGTGTCAAATAGGGTTAAAAAATGTTGCAAAAAGGGTCAACAAGTGTCACAAAAAGGGTTTCAAAGTGTCACAGAAAGGGTTAAAAAGAGTCACAAAGAGGTGTGTCGCAACAAAGATTAACAAGTGTCGCAACAAAGGTTAACAAGTGTCGCAACAAAGGTTAACGAGTGTCGCAACAAAGGTTGACAAGTGTTGCAACAAGGGTTAACAAGCGTCGCAACAAAGGTTAACNAGTGTCGCAACAAAAGTTAACTAGTGTTGCAACAAAGGTCAACAAGTGTCGCAATCAGGGGTCAACAAGTGTCGCAACCAGGGTCAACAAGTGTCACAACCAAGGTCAACAAGTGTTGCAACCAGGGTCAACAAGTGTCGCAACCAGGGTTAACAAGTGTTGCAAGCAGGGTTAACAATTGTTGCAAGCAGGTTTATCAAGTGTCACAACCAGGGTTATGCAACCAGCGGTGACACCAATTCCTAAACTGGAAAGAACACTGTTGGTGCAACTAGGCGAAGTTTAGGGGCCACAATCAGAGTGAAAAGTAGCGAGGGTAAGTATATGTGAAAAGAACATGGCCGTATCCAGAAGTAAGCACTAGCCACGTAAGAGTTCGTGGACCGAAACACTATGGCTCAACATTGTGGCTGTTTTTGAAATAAATCTACGGAAGAAGCTGAACATCTATGGATAATCCATATGTGAGTCGATTTCCTCAGGGTTCCTTCACAATTTTGAACATATATTTCCAGACTTTTTCAAGACCTTTTCCAGATTTAACTTTTTCGAATGACATACCCAAGCCAGGCACTATGATAGTTAACATGATGATACTTAACTATCAACCTTGAATAAAATATTATGAAAATGCATGGACTATTATTTTCTTTTTCCATACTAACAGACCATTCGAGACGGAATATCACTTAAAATTCCCAAGAAAGGTCCCAGGGTGTTAGTTAATGTATTATCGTTTTTGGGCCATAACTTGCCAACCATTAACGCTATATCAACAGCTCTAAAGATGCGGATTTTCACCTTGCTTATTTTAAAATAAAAAAACAGATAACTTTTTTCCAAGGCCCTGATGAAGTCATCCAAAATCTTTTGACTTCGCCTAATCGTGACGTAACACCAAAAAAAGTTCAAACCCAGAATGCTGGATTTTCAAAAATCGAACCTGGGAGATTTTCAGCTTCTTTAGAGGGTTTGAACAGCTCTCCAACTTTTATCGGTTGGAAAGTTATGAGTGGTCAAAGTTAAAGCCACGGTAATGGCTTTGCTGACCTTGAAAGTGTAAACAGTCTAATACAATGTACGGACAAAGATCTATTTGCAGAAGCTCTTGAGTTACTTGGTATTCATTAAAAACCAACTGACCGATGATATCTGCTGCAGGTCAAAAACTTTGACACAAATGGATTAGTTTGCCACACCAACCTAATGACAAAACCCTGCCCTGAAAAGTTGCAGACGAAATGAAATTTCTATCTGACAAAAGTTTACGTATAGCATCGATAATGGCTCTGGGCGACTTGCATCCAGAGATGCGGTAACGCTTGGGAATGGGGTTCCCGAATTTTTTTCATATTTTCGTTTGTAGTGCAATGAAAGAGTACTTCATGAAAAACTGCTTTAAAAACGAATTTGAAGGTCTGTTGAAAGTGCCTAATTTTGGGTTCGCACTTTTTTTCAGCATTATATTCCCATCACGCATTGCCATGATCACAAAACCAGAAATATGAGCTGAGTAGGGCCCGGTTTTTACATATAGCATGTCACAGGGGAAACCTTCCCTCTACCCCACCCCACTGCAGTTACACCACAGCGCATCTGCTGATCCTGAACCCTCATTATCATAAAACGTTAGAGAAGGTAGGAACATCGAAATGCACGCCACGGTCTTTAACAGCACACAGCAATGTTACAATCGCTTTATGGCGCAACAACAGACCTGTATCCTTGCGAAACATGAAGTCGAAATCTTTCGCTCTGCCAGCGTAATGCATGATGGAGGCATAGTCATATCCCGTGCCCAGATCTGTAGCATATTGCTCCTCCATCTTCCCAAGTTGACCTTTCATCACTGAGTTAAAAAAGAAAATGGCAAACAGTTCGGCAATGGCAAAAACAGACGATCCAGCTTATTGATCGCAAAGCCAATCAACCAAAAAAAGCAAAATTAAAAGCAGAACCTTTATCTCCGCTTTTTGGCAAGACTTTCTTTCATCGCAGCCTTATAATACTTTGGGAAATCTCAGTGTTACAACATAGGTGTTCAACTGAAAGAAGCGAGAATGAGCATTGCACTTTAACACATAAGACACGCATGAAAGCATAGTTTCATGACCCTTAACAGAAGCTATTAAGCTTGTGGGCGTGGCGACATCACCTCTGAGCTGAGCTGTTGGGTTGATTACGTAATGGCACTGGCCATGCATGAAACTTTTAACAGGGTTCCTACGCAATTTTGAATGTAAATTTCCAGACTCTTTATAGACGACATTTTCTGGACTTTTCCAGACTTAACATTGACGTGTGACCTACCCAGGTCAAATTCAGGCACTATATTATTTACCACAATACAAGCAAATTATACCAGTCATGAATAAGTCATTATGAAAATCTTTGTCAGAAGATAAAGTCTGGAAAATTATTTTCTTTTTCGATACTAACACACCAAGAAAAAAAAGCTTTTCCAGACTCTTCCAGACAGGAAAATGACGAACTTTTTTTTTGATATTTATCCACACTTCTCAAGACGGCGTAGGAACCCTGTTTCAACAAGTACCCACTTGCAGGAAGAAGATCGAATCTGATGGTTAAGTAGTCGTCTCTGTCCGTGCGACTGTGCTCGTGGACAAAGCCGAAGGCGTGGAGGAGTTCGTGATAAACAGCAAACTTGCTGCAGCGGTTGCTGAGGTGTATCTTCGAATCTTGACGGACGCGAGGTTTGCCGAGTGGAGAACTGCAGAAAAAATATTTGCCATAAAGCGGTCGCAACAACTTACCAAACGATTAACGGTTTTGAATACATGTGGACAATATTGCAGGGTGCGTTTACTTTGTCACAGCCACGCATATTTATTCAGATAAAGTAGGGTGGAAGATTAGGATAAAGCAGGGTGGAACGTTAGGAAAAAGTTGGGTGGAACATTTGGATAAAGTAGGGTGGAGCATTCGGATAAAGTAGGGTGGAACATTCGGATAAAGTAGGGTGGAACATTCGGATAAAGTAGGGTGGAACATTCGGATAAAGTAGGGTGGAACATTCAGATAAAATACGGTGAACATTCGGATAAAGTAAGATGGAGCATTCGGATAAAATAGGTGGAACATTCGGATAAAGTAGGGTGGAAACATTCGGATCAAGCAGGGTGGAATATTCGGATAAAGTAGGGTGGAACATTCGGATGAAGTAGGGTGGAAGATTCGAATGAAGTAGGGTGGAGCATTCGGATAAAGTAGGGAGGAACATTTGGATAAAGTAGGGTGGAACATTCAGATAAAATAGGTGGAACATTCAGATAAAGTAGGGTGGAAACATTCGGATAAAGCAGGGTGGAATATTCGCATAAAGTAGGGTGGAACATTCGGATAAAATAGGGTGAACATTCGGATAAAGTAGGGTGGAGCATTTGGATAAAGTAGGGTGGAACATTCGGATAAAGTAGGATGGAGCATTTGGATAAAGTGGGGTGGAGCATTCGGATAAAGTAGGGTGGAACATTTGGATAAAGTAGGGTGGAAGATCCGGATAAAGTAGGGTGGAACATTCGGATAAAGTAGGGTGGAGCATTCGGATAAAATAGGTGGAACATTCGGATAAAGTAGGGTGGAAACATTCGGATCAAGCAGGGTGGAATATTCGGATAAAGCAGGGTGGAACATTCGGATAAAGCAGGGTGGAACATTCGGATAACGCAGGGTGGAGCATTCGGATAAAGTAGGGTGGAACATTCGGATGAAGTAGGGTGGAAGATTCGAATAAAGTAGGGTGGAAGATTCGGATAAAGCAGGGTGGAAGATTCGGATAAAGTAGGGTGGAACATTCGGATAAAGTAGGGTGGAACATTCGGACAAAGTAGGGTGGAGCATTCGGATAAAGTAGGGTGGAACATTTGGATAAAATAGGGTGAACATTCGGATAAAGTAGGGTGGAGCATTCGGATAAAGTGGGGTGGAACATTCGGATACAGTAGGGTGGAGCATTTGGATAAAGCAGGGTGGAACATTCGGATAAAGTAGGGTGGAACATTCGGATAAAGTAGGGTGGAACATTCGGATAAAGCAGGGTGGAACATTCGGATAAAATAGGGTGAACATTCGTCAAATGCAATGCAGTCCTAAAAATGACATTTTCTTTGAACTTTTCTAATGAATACTCAAATGCATTGGCTCCTGCCTTTACAAATAGTNAAAATAAGTGAAACTTATGGCCTGGGTGTGAAAACGCGCAGCTGCTTTTCATTTTAAGACTTTAAATTTTGCCTTTTCTTGATTTCGGTAGAATTACTTGGTCTTGATCTTTGTCGATCTGACCCAGAGCACTTTGCTGCTTGCGATTAATCGCGTAAAAACATAATTCAATTTACAGCAACGCTAAGCAAGAAAAGAGAATGCAAGTTCACAATATTATGGTGGCATGACAACGTATGGTCAACCGCAACAGCGTTTTGCCATCTTTAACAATTTAGAGAACAGAAAAACCTTGCGACATACCTTCTAAAAATCAAGTCTCTGCAACTGGGTTTATAACTAGCTGCACTTTTCCACACAGGACATGAAAACAGGATGTTTGATGTTCAGAAACAATTTAAATCGGAAATATATAGAAAGGGTTAAGAAAGATAGTGCAAGAAGACTTGACCACTTGAAGTAAACAAAACTACACACAGCTCATTACACCAACAGACTTGCTGTTGATCACTTGCAACTTACGAGCAGCCATCCTCAAGTATGAAATTCAGGTATTTGGCGTCAGAAGCTCTTTTGGGACGAAACCGAATACAAGTTTTTTCTTCATATGTTTTGAAAACTTCATCGATGAACTTTTTAGTGTGACTAGCTGTAAAATAGTATGGCTGTCAACTGACAGTTTTAATTATTGTTTGTTAACAGTTCATAAAAAAGCAATAATCAAAACTTTTTTGTAAAACACAGTTCAAAAATTGGAATGATTCTTGCAGTCTAAAGAGCAATACATAGGGGAACTGGCAACTAATTCAGAAAATATATTTTATAGGACAATGCTTGCAGTGGACTTTATCGTTATTTTTGTGCAAATGCAAAGGGAGGGTCACATTGATGAATCACGCTACTTCCGCCACAACACGTTGCATGAGGTCAGGATCATCACGCATTTTATGTGTTATCCAAACAGATGTTTCATCAAAAGCTTCCCCGCCCCACACCCCAAAAAACAAAAAGTGATATGCTGTTTTCTCAAGGCGGTTTGAAAAAAATCAACGACTCAGTCAACCACACAAAATCTTCCTGGCACAATTCTTTGGTGTACTCAGATAACCGTGTATCAATCAGGTTGCTTTTCAAACACTAACAGGTGTGAAGCAAAAATTTTCTAGTAATGTTTCTTGAAATATTTACTTGCAAATGTACTAATTGATCACACATTCTGGCACATGTACTTTGCAGCAAACAAAGTTGTTTTTTTCATTTCCATAACATTCAGATGTTTCATCAGGTTTAGAGAATAATTAAAAATGTGGTCAAGTAAACTCATGGAAAGGTGGATCCTGCAGAACTAAAAATGAATCATTATTTTAATATTTGAAATGAAATTATATGTGTGTTTTAAAATGCAAAGGCTTTCTTCATCAGCAAAAATCGATTTAATGTGAAAGCATTACATCACAGAGTAGTATGGCCAGCGCAAGGNGAACAGAAAAAAGTGACGGCAAAATAGGGAAAACAGAGAAAAGTGACGGCAAAATCGTGAAACCGTCCATGAGGTGACTGGTGGGCACTGTGTCCAAGTCAAAGGAATGTTGAGGGTCCCTGTGTCGATATCAATTAGCAAGGGCCGGTTGTCTAGTGGTATGACCGACTCTGCAACCTTCACGTGTGAGCAATTGTTCTTTAGTGCACGCCTTATCAATGCCGACAAAATGTCAAGGATAATTCTCGACGCCGTAATTCTGGATATTCGGAAGTTGTGCGCTCGTTGCAATCGCTGATGTCGACGCTGCACTGAGTCTGACCGATAAACGTTCCACTAGAAAAAGTCGAATTGTAAACGACGCTAGAGCGGTATCTTAAAACATTTCCGCTCATCAAGGGGAAGTCCGCTTTTAGTTGGAATGTTTCAGGTGCATATCGCAGAACTACAGCACAAAAGCGACGAGCCAAGTGCGGTTTGTCTGCAGTTGCACATGTCACCATTTATTAGAGATCGACCGATATGGCTTTTTTGAGGCCGATACCGATATATCAGCCATTCACGTTCCGATAGCCGATATTTCCAAAATTTTTAAAATCTTGTTTTCTGCTTCATTATCAAAAATATTATGTATTCTGTCCCTTACCTTTTTTCAAAAACTTCAAAAATCAGGATTTGTGAGCTAAAATTTTTGAAATTGCAGCAATTTCAATATTTGATTAACTTGTTAGCATAGTATGCACTGGTTGCATAAAAAAATAATATTAAAATAAGAAAACAATAAGAACATAACACTGAATGAAAGAGACCTGCCTACAATGCTTAAACCAAAAATGAGCAAAAACAGTGCTTGAAAGTTGAAAGGTGGTGAACAATGAAAAGGAAGAAGTACAAAACGGAGCATCAAGTTGAGGAGGTTAAAATTAGTACAACACTGTATTTAATTAACCATTGCCAAAATGAAAAGTTTTCCAAACCGGTGACTTTCTTGGTCTATGATAGTATGTTTGTTAACAGTTACTATTCTACATAATTCTTGTGAAATTTTGTTTTTGTATATATTTCACAAATCAACCTTTCAGATCCTTCTGCAACTCAGTAGATTTTCAATTTGAAAAGTCAATCCAAGTCTTAAAGAATCATGTTTGGAATTTTGATGTAATGTAACATTACATAACTGCATGTCCTTAAAAAAGCAAACTAGTTGCATTATTTACTGCAACTGAAGTACTGGCATTGGTATGAAATGAAATACCTCAACTGATTTGTCAATACTCAGTAGCTCCATATCAACAGTTTAAAATTGTCATGCAGAAAGTAAGGTTTATCTGCATTTTCATTCGCCAAGTAGCCTGCAGTGAATTAGCTGGTCATCTACAACCTAGCCTAAACCAAAGCAGCATAAAGGTGCGTTTGCACTAGAAATGCTTCTGAAGTGCGTGCAGCGCGGTATGGTCTTCAACAGCGTATAGCCGTCTACATTGCAATGCGTCTTCCCCATAAACAAGACAAGGACGTTTGTGATGACAAAGGCGCATGTCAGTTGATGCAGTTGTAGGCCAATGAGGATTTCCTAAAGAATGCTTTAAAAGTGGCAATGAGACCTTTCTCCTCTGTTAAAAAGTTTTCCCATGTCAACCCCTGGGTTAGAACAGCCTTCTACTGTCAAAGGAGACTGGCGGCAGCTCCTGTG
>JGI24159J19872_10009602_pt1 | contig 12676 bp, 11 predicted proteins | sample Ectturendosymbi4_FD_19872 | JGI IMG/M metagenome (IMG submission 19872)
TTAATTAGCGTTTAGCACAACTTGTTTTACACCGAGTCTCTCGTGGACACGGGCACTGAGCTAGGTAATAAAGTCCAGCGGGACACTTCGGCCGTAAAACAAGCACTCTGTGTCCCGACATGGCACCAGAGCGCTGCAGGCACAAATCTTGAACCTCAGTAGCGTTATGAGAGAGGGTCAGTGCTGTGAACGCGGTAACTTCACTAGAACACATTTCAGGCAGTCAGTTGTCATGGCCGACACCCGCGAAAGCCACGTCCGGGTTGGTCCATCGGTGAGAGAAGGTGGCTGTTCCGTTTGGGTTGTGCAGCAGCTCAGAGAAAGTGGCTATTCCCTTGGGTTTGTGCAGTTGGCTGCTACCCGGGATGCCAGGCTGTTACTGTCAGGAGATGTTGTGCTATAACCCTAGTTGACGTGCTTGCAGTTGCCAGCACACAGGATAGGGTGTGGGAACACCGGGATGGCCGTTGGTGTAAGTCGCGAATGGAGAGGTTTGTTGACGTTAATGATCTTATGACCTGCGACGTTTGCGCACAACCACTCAGTGTCTGATTGCTTTGGAGACTGATCGACCAATGCCCATTCCAACTGATCGTGAACAAATGTGGCAAGGTCGTGCTTTCTGCTCAGGACTGACTCAGCTAGTGAAGAGTTGGGAATCACTAGCTTGTCTGCGGTCGTGACGACAGGTGCAGAGTGATTGGAGAACACCACTAGACGCCGTTCTATCATCCCCGACATCAGCACCCACCCTACTGGAATGGCCCTGCCAAGAACAGCGTGGGTCCGCCTTAATCCTGCTCAGGTCTATTTTGGCTGTATGTGGCAAATGTACTTGAGCCGTGATGCAATAATAAGAAAAATGACCCTTGCTAGGTGACCCTTTGAGAATCTGATTTTTTTAAAAGGTCTGTCGAACAGCATTCTCAAAATGTGCATAAGTTTTGTATATATATATAGTATCAAGTTCTGGGGGGGTGTTGCCAGAAGCGAATAAAATACACCTGAAGTGTTCCAACAACAATTTAGTGAAGTCAATTTTGCCAGTCGGCGGCAAGCACGTTTGGACATTTCCATGTGGTATCAAGCGCGTTGGTTAGTCAGATCAATCAATCATCACTGACGAGAAGCAGATTCAAACTGCGAACGTTCGGTAATTGCATCCCAAGCGCCAGAAACCCAGTTGTGCAGTAGTTTCCATTGGAATGGAGTGAGCTGAGTTTTTACTGCAAAGCTTGTTATGTTCTGTTTGTATGCGAAATGTTTTCTAGTTGTTGTCATTCAATAACGTGGAATTTTGAAAAACGCCAGAGCCGCTGTCTTTTCAAAGGTTTCAATTGCACAGGTCTGTGCAAGAGTTTTCATTCCTGAAAATTCACGAGTGTCGGCCACAAAGTGAAATGTCTAGGTGTGACCAAAACAAATGTTTGATGCCGATGACCTACCTCTGGTTTTCATGTTTGAAGAAGACGTACCACTAGCAGGGCTAACGTACAGTGATGGTACGCAAGGCGGCGATGAACGTGAGGCTGCGGTTGCTGAGGCTGTCACAAACCTTGTCGACGACACCGAGATGAGTGAAGTACCAGTGGATGAGGTGGTAGTCTCTGACAGTGAGTATGAATTTCTGCCATCGCCTGGCGATGCTTTTTCATCAGACAAGGACTTTGAAGCTCTAAGGCAGAGAAAGTGAAGACCCCTTTGCAAGCACTGCGTAATTATGTCCCCAGCAATAGTCCAACAGCACATTCAAGTACATCTGAGGATGATATTGCAATAACGGCATCGTTGAACAGTGCGATGGCAATATATTGTGCTGTGGATGAAACTATTGCAAATTCGGAGGCGAGTGGAGATGTTTCTGCAATTGGGCGTATAACGGCTCAAGGATCATCAGGTTCGAGTACTCGAACCTGATGATCCTTGAGCCGTCACCGGAGCACGTGCTGTTCGACTTGCCCGTAAAAGCATGAAAGGCAGACACGGATGCTTATGGTCTTCTAACCCAATTGGTCGCCAATCTGTGCGAAGGTCAGTACGAAATTTGGTTACAGCTAAGCCTGGTCCGATTGTTCCAGTGAACTTCAGCGCGTCACTGAAAGAATATTTCAAACTTTTGGTGAGTGAATAAATTCTTGAGATAATTGTGCACCACACTAATGATATGCTGTTTATTCCAGTTACGCTTGTGAGACGTAAAGTAAAATAGCACATTTGTCTGTCAATAAAAACCCTGTTGTGGCTTTATAAAATGTGCGTTAACTCCGAAGCCGAACAAGCTTTGCCGCCACTACATCTTTTAAATCACTTTCTTGTTCCTTTTTTTGATCGATTCTGTGCAGCCGACCGGCAGATATTGTCGTAAATAAATTTGCCCAGTATGGGCAAAATGCACCTTATGTGCAAGCATTCACAAAAATATCATAAAAACAACAAATTTTCATGTCTCAACCTAATTCACTTTTTTGCATGTACTTCCGCCAGCTTCAAACACATCAAGCTATGGGTCTTGTACAGACCGCCAATGAGATTTACCTGTCTCCAGAACATCCATTCCTCAGGTTTTGAACAAGAATGCGGCCAGTGAGGTTCGAACCTGGTAGCATGATTGCATCCATCTTCGTAACCAAAGCAGGTCGGTTGCAAGCCCACCTGAAATTTGAAATTGTGGACATTAACAGCATGCGCTTACAATACTTTTCGCCAGTGCGTAGAACCCCTAAATTTATTGACGTCCTGCGGCGAGTCAAGGAAAAAAGCTGACCAACCGAAGCAGAGGTCCTCAACCGGGGGTAAATTTACCCTTTGGGGATAAATTTTCTTTATCCTGGGGCTAAATTTAATGATGCTGTTGTACATTTTTCTACAGCGCTAGTAGGCAAACAAAAAACAGGGAAAAAATTTTTTGTTAGGAAGCTGGCAAGGAGTAAACGGGAGAAAAAGGGTTGGGAACCCCTGAACTAAAGGGTATGAGCCCGCTGGCAACTCCTGAGGCTGATGGAAGGTCACTACAATCTATTATAGTATACCAAGTCTATCTGACACACGTAATGAAGTTGCCGTAACACCACTAAAGAAACCGCGAAGGTGTTCTCGTCATTGTGCATACAAAGTATCAATTAAATTTCTAAATATTTGACCCAGGAACCCAAATTTCAGCCTCCCGCTTCAGGCATCATCTAAAATTTTCCACCTCTAGCTCTGGCATGTAAATGTTTTCGGCCCCGGCACCAATCATCCAAAATTGCTTGGGCCCCGAATCCACAGCCCTGGTTGACATCTGGTGGCAAAGTAGGAACAAAGGTTTTAGCCTAGCCTACCTGATTAGCAAAAGGTACTCTCGAAAAGAGATATGTAGTAGAGTAGACAAAAACAAAAGTGTATTTACCTCGACGTTATCGCTCTTCGAGCAGACTTCTGGCTTACGATTGCAGAGTATATTCAAGTGTTCCACAGGCAAGTCAAAATCGCTCGTGGTTAGAACCACTGCAAGTTGCGATAATAGCATAATTACCTTGACATGTTTGTTTACAAAGCTTTGTCCGACTGCCATTGCGAGTCCAGCCAACTGCTGCTCCTAGCCTGCCTGCACAGAATAGTACAGGCTTGTATAGTTTAACGGCCAAAGAAAATAACATTCAAAACATTTGAGAAATGACCTTTTTCTTAGCAATGGCACAGCGAAAGATCTTGCGATCACCTGGTCTAACTGCACCATTCCTGCCATTCTACTAGAAGCCGGAGCCATGGAAAAGGAGAGCTCCGGAGCCGGAGCCACACTCATGAAAATCAAGAGCGCTGGAGCCATACTCATGAAAAGAAGAGCTCCGGAGTCGCACTGTGTCATTTTTACGACGGCTCTGCAGCCCTGGAACAAACTGCTCCACTATTTTGTAACCAGGGCAGATCCAGCCAGTGAGTTAGGGGGGCGATTTCAGTAATATTTGGTAGTCAAGTCTCATAACGGCTTCGCTACTGTTAGAGTGAAGAGGTATACTTCACAATACTCCTGTCACAAAACAATGGACGAAGAAATGGCCCTATATCACGAATGTTGTTTTCCAAATTGTACAAAATTATGGTGAAAAAGTTACTTTTGTAGGTTTTAGGGTAGAGGCAATCGCTCCCCTCTGGATCTGCCCCTGCTTGTAACCGCATTTTTGTTGCAACACAGTGGTGTGAGAGAATCGCCCAACGTAAAAACGAGGGCTTCGAAAGTGATTACGTCTACAGCTTTAGTCGGATTCAGAATTTTTACAAGATTCACCGACTCCAACTACGGTAGTGCAGTTCATGCACTCTAACTGACATTCGACTATCCAGCGACGTTTAGTTATGTCGTCACAATGCAATTGCGATGCTTCGCTTTCAGATAGTTCGTGATTACTCTGGAGCTCTTGAATGAGTAAATGTTTCTATTGTGCATCATGTAGGCTATTAGTAATATGACGCAGACATCTGAATCTTCCAGAATCCAGACACGCCACGAGCGGCTCTTTTCTCTTATGTACTCAGGACCGGCCCTGGTAGGTGCTGGGCCCAATGCAAGACCTAGGCGCGGGGCCCCTCTGAGCAGTGGTTTTATGACGTCATCGTGTTCAGTCAACCGTGCTATACGGCCATGGTAGAGCGCAGATATAAAGCTTTACCAGAATTGAGCACGTTTGCTAACGTTCGATAATACAGGAAATCCATCGCTACTTCTAACAAGACCGTTGTTTGTTAACATGAGATTTATGAGTCGTTTCTACTGAATTCTCGAGCGCAAGGAGCATCTGGAAAAAATGAGCAATCTGGCTAAACACCACAGCGCGGGGCCCAATGCAGCTGCATCGGTTGCATCGGCTTAAGGCCGGCCCTGTTTGCAGAACCGTTGCCAGAAAGTCGTCAAATGGGGGTCTTTACGTTTGTGCGGGGGGCTTTCCGTTCGTGCAGGGGGGGCTAGAAATTCAAAATTGGCAAATCTTCCAGTAATTTACAATGTTTCATATTTCATTTGGGGGGCTTGGAACTTTGTTTGGCGACGGGACTGCCTGTATGTACTCTGGATGATTTCACGTCGGTATCTATTCAGCGCCTAGCTTGTTTTTTTCAGACTACTAATCGAACGTAACGAAACTGTCGCGCGAAAGAATGTGAGGTTTAAACCAGAAACCTCCAGATGGTCTTCGATAGGGGGGCTTCACATTGGCGCAGGGGGACTTGACATTCTGAAAATTTGATAAAATCTCACTGATTTATAGTGTTTCATATTTCAGTTTGGAGGAGCTGAGCCCACCAATACTACCCGTGGCAACTGCACTGGTTTAAACTTCCCTTAATATTATGTTACAGTTATCTGCATCGCTCTGAACTACTGAGGCAAGCACAAGAGAAAAATGGCAATTCGGGGCATTAAACTAACGGGAAAGCAACCAGCAACAATAGAATCTCCTCACTGAGTTCACTTTTGTTTAATATGGTTGTTTGTTGTTGGCGCTTTATAACTGCAATGGTCTTGTAGCGCCACGACTGAGTTTGTACAATTTCTGGNTTGTTTTGTCTTCTAGGTGTGTTCCCTGTAGCTCTTCCGCATACCGTGCGCCTGGTAAGAAGGCTGCAGTACCAATTTACAANGTATTGGTAAGACCCAGCCGAGAGTCGAACACTCGACCTACCAGCACCGTAGCGGACGCACTTACCACTACTAGACCACGGGCTGGTACATCTGAGTTCACTCTACTATTACTAGGTTGCAGTATCATAACAGGGATAGGCCGAAGTGAATTACGATAATACGCTTGTGGTGACCATCACAGTGCCTTGTTACTTGTAGGCGGCATCCGCCGGTGACCATTTATTTAGCCTACATGTGGCGCCATCTCCATTCTCCAGGCCGCCACGTTATTGAAATACGTATTTAAAAAAAATAACTTCAATCAATGAATCAAGTGAGGCTGAACAATGCACAGTAAACAACTGAAAAGCTTTTTTCCTGGCCTTCTTCATGACAAAATCATCTAGGGATTCATTACAATTTATTTGCCGAAGTTTGTCACTTCTAATGCACCGAATGCTTAATGTGACAACCTCTCCTGGAACACTGCGACCGTTTAATACATTTTTAATTCTTTTGAATCTTCAAAAAGACCTTTGTCCTGAGCAGTTACTGACCATCAAGCTAAGAAATAAAGGTCCGCGTGGTTGGATAAACTATGAACCACTAATCTAAGGCATCCGACTCAAACGCACTTTTGTCATTTTCTTGCTGTTTCCCTATTCTTTGTCTCTTTGGGGAAGAGTTCTGCGGTCAGTTGGCAAAGTAACTTTTGCTTGCTATTCAAGCTCATCAAGATCTCTGATTTGCTTAGCATGGGAGCAGTACAAACTGGCGCAAGTACTCAATAGCATCTGATTTCTGAATGACTTTGAAAATTATAATGGAAAAATCACAGGAAATCAAAATGGAAAAAGTCACATCTAAAAATACCAAACGAGCTTTACGTAATACAAACGCTAACAAAAATACAGTATTGCTCAGAAGCAACTATGTTTTTTTGTAGGATACTGCTGCTAGCCCGACACATAGCTCTTATCTGCAGTACAACCATTAAGCTTTTATCAGGTGCAGTGCAGGGTTGCGGGGTCGAAGGTAAAATGTCCGACTCCAACTCCGACCTTTCGAAAAGTTCCGACTCTGACTTCTTAACAAAAAGCAAATGAAGTTTGGCTGTCAAATATTTTGTAGCAACTAACACTAAATGGAAATCGTGGTACACAGCAAGAATTCTCTGTTTCAGCAAGTTTAATATGAAATTGCACCATTTCAACAGGAATTCCTAACGTAGGGGTATGATGTAAAAAATAATCCAATTGGACTTCCGGAGTCGATGTCGGACAAAAAAATACGACTCCGACTCCTACTGTTGTTAGGAATCCGACTCCGCCAAAAACGTCCGACTCCTTACGACTTCGACTCCACAACCCTGGTGCAGTGGCGCAACTAGACGTTTGCGCCAGGGGGGTGAAACTGAAGGGACCCCACTGGCCAACACTCTGAAACAAGTTGAGAAATAATAGTGAATTGGGATGGGGACGGCTATACCAAAACCGAAACCACCGGAAAACACCGGAAAACGCTCCGAAAAACACAACAACTTACTCAAAACCAAAAGAATAGTAAATGCCGAAAATACAGGTTTGGTGGTGGCCCGGTTTTTACATTTAGCTTGCCAGGTGGGCGTTTCGCACGTAACAATCTGTACGATTCAGCAAACGCAGTACGCAGCCTGCGTGCTTTGAGTATATCGACACAATTGTCGGCATGCGGCTTGACCAACCGTCATATTGTGATTCATGGAAACTCGTTGGAAGACTCTGATGTTATAAACACGAAATCTGATTAGGAGAATGAAACTAAATTTCATGAAAAATTAAGACATAAAATGTTGACGAATATTTATGAAAATGATCATATACCGGCAATTGACTCTATGCGTACCACAGTTTGCTGGAGGCTCCTTGGATCTTGAGGCCCTAGGCCCGCTATATCCAACCAAAATGGCTTACTGAGCCAAAAATTATATCACTGTCTTAACCAGGGTCCGCACATTGAATGACATGTTAATTTAGGGCCACACATTGAATGACTTACTTTGATCTTAGCAAACTAAATTTAGTTTAAGCTAATGTACTGAAAGCGTTCGAATTCAACTACAATGGTAACAGAAGTTACAGTATAATGTGGCGGCTTAAGCCTACATAGCCTATTGGTAAATCCGGCCCTGCATGCTCACAGACAACCACCAGGTCAGTGCAAAAAAAGGCCTTTGTGATCTAGCTTTCAATATACCTGGTTTGTTGAAGACCAGGAAAACGACATATTCGCCTCAGTTTCTTTCTCGTCCACCACTTCCGATGAAGTTTAATCGACTCAACTTTAAAAAACATCTCGACAAATTGGAAAAATCAAAGCGCAGTCGATTGGAATCAGTGGATTGTCGCAATATTCCAGATGGAACTGCTAGATTTGAAAATGCTTTATTTCCTACTCCGCATGGAGTGGCAAAATCAGCTTGGGTCAGCAGAACTATGTGTCTACCAGGTTATACAATTCTACCCTCCAATCGTTGGACATGTTACAGAGATTTTCACTGTTCTCCCTTCAATGCAATGTAACGTTGAGTGGCTGTTTTCCTCCTTACGCATAGTGAAGTCAGACTTGCGAGTGTCGATGGAAGACTTGGTGAAAACAATTTTGTTTTTAAGAGCCAATGCTGGAACCACCAACTCTTCGCAGGTACCAGTTGGAAATGAAATGTTAAAATCAAACTGCAGAGTGTTGCTGCATCAAAACATTATCGCAAATTGAAACCGATTTTTTTCTCTTTTTGTATATATATCATCGCAAAATTATCATCTCATTTCACTTCCACCTATTGGGCATTAGGTTAGTTTTTCTTGTTTTCTGCGAGCAATAGTCAAGCGTTTATATATCTAGAAATGACTCATTTCTTAAAACATTTCTGTGGGCAACCTTCTGAATCTCTAGGCGCAGGAAACATACTGCAGTATTCTTGGGAGATTTCCAAGCTGGTTCCACTAGCTACTCTGTATGTCACAAGCAATATTTGCTGCATCTATAAAAATCTTTTAGCAAAGGTTTTAAAGATGCACTACTACTCTGATTTCCAGACAAGTCGAAACGCTACGCTACAACTACTCGTGCGCATCATACGACACGTGGTCCTTTGAGGATCAGTTGGCATATCGAACGGCTGAGTGAACTGGAGCCATGGTTAGTTTGAAATCAATGCACCGAAAACCTTTGGGATGCGTGACTTTATTAAGTTGTCTGACGAACATGAAAACGCATGGCCGATTGATTTAATCATATGTGAGTATTTTTCGTTGTATAACTCTCCATTCGTAACGCGTCTGCGATGTATAACAACGCTTGTTTCATTGTGAAACCACCGTCTTACACAATCCTTTCAGCGTAGATCTCGCTGTCGGCATTTCGTCTCGCTCGAAAGATACTATTAATCTTCGCACGGAAGTTGAGCTTGAGTGGAAAATGACGCTGTCTTCCGATTGCTTGACAGAAATGTGTTGATTAGCAAGTCTGTTGAATGTTGTCGCTGATCTGAGGTTGTGCCGGTTACGTTATGACCCACATCACTCATCTTCAATTTACCGTATTTATTAGATTGCTAGCCTCCTTTGATTGTAAGCCGCCCTTGTATGTAAGCCGCACCAAATGGGGTTAAAAAATTAATGTAAGCCGCCCTTGATTGTAAGCGGCACATGAACATAGGTTACCTAAGCCTCTGACATACTTTAGTGTACTAGAACGTTTCCCGTTTTGGGGAACCTAACGAGTTCGTACCTGGGAATGCCGTTACTGTATTACATTTCGCTTAACTCTCAGAGAATACATTCAAGAACGAACAATAAATCTTAAGCTTGTTCTTTCTGTCTTATCGCTAAATGTCTGAGTAGTTTGCACAAACTTCCATCCTCGAGTAAGTGCGATCTTCCAGTAAATACTAGAGAAAAGTCTGGTCAAGGTTTGTAACGGTTCAACCATGGGTTTCGATACGCGCCAGTGAAACCTACTGGGGCAGATATCTTGCTTAACCATGCTTAAGTTGGTTCATAAACTTTGTCATAAAGTGTTAAGCCCAACGGAGACAATGTCATGTGCAGGTGTTAATTTAGCTAACGTGACCAGTGGCGCATCTATGCAAAATGGCGCCCATGTCACAGTTTAAACATGAGTCCTTTTTAATAATTTAAATGTTAGATGCAGACACCATTTTTACGAAAGATAAACCATGAAGAAAACAATGTTTTAGAACAGAAAATATATCTTTAGTTGACTTTAAACGTTTTAGCAAATAAAATTATAAATTATCCACAAGGACCTGAACATACTTCTACACTAATTTATTTTAATTGTAGAGAATATCTAAACATTCAAACAAAAACTTAAATCATAACTTATGCGTGGTATTTGCTGACCAAATTGCAAATTAAACAAAAAAAAACACACAACATATTGCAACTGCAAACGACAATTTCTTTGAAAATAAACACATTTAATTTGTATGGTACGATGTGTATTACTCGTGTTCAAAAGACACATTTCCATAGAAACATCAATATATACAAGCTTATCTTGTTCAAATATAGCACATTATGCTAACTGAAACAACACTTTTCATGCCTTTATCGAAGCGAATTTGTGTATAATTTCATAAAAGTCAGTTTTCTCTGCTTCTTCCTTTTCTATACTCACCAAAGCATAGATCACAAAATCAGGCTTGACTCATTGAGGCTCGCAGGTGCCGTATGAAAGGGTCAGTTTTAGGTTACTGAAAGATCTCTCTCGAAATAATAATGGCAAGTAAAAATGAAATTAGTAAAATACAGCATAATATTGTTATTTTTAATAAGAGCATGCAATAAACGCTTTTATGCGTTCACACCAAGAGCTGTTTTATACAAGAGCAAAACCACGTTGAAACGTGCGACAGCCAAACTGCTGGACAGAAAAAGCTAGCTCTAAACTCCACAAACAGATCTCTTCTTTCATGAGTTAACATTTTTGCTCAACTGGTACGGCAACAATACTAACTGCTAATCTTTCGAAGACTAAATAAGGTTCTCTTCTTTAGTCTCTGGACTGGAGCATTGTGTTTAGCTAGCTAAAACGGAACATAATAGTTGGTAAAGCCTTTGCCCTGATAAGTATCTTTTAGTTAGGGCAGTGGCTCTTAACCTGTTTGGGGGGGTAAATTTCATCTTCCAAGGGGGTAAGGGGGTAAATTTACTGAACCATACATCGCAAAATTTCAGGTAAACTTTTTGATTAAGGTGGCATAACTCGAGGTGCTCAACTGCTGGAAGTGGCCGCAAGAACTTGTATTGGAATGCCACAAATGTCCATTAGTGACACGGTTCAAACCACGTTCTTGGCATCCAAACAGATGTTTGGTGCCACCAACCAGTTCAGTCAATGAGCAAAAATGGAAGGGTTATTTAATAATCTCAGTCTGGTCACTTACAACTGCCGGGGTTTTAAGTCTTCCATGCCTGATGTGCAAAGAGTGTTAAGTGATTACCTGATTATTTTTCATCAAGAGACTTGGTTGGCAAAACGACAACTTGACAATTTATCCTGTTTAGGTGTGTCACATTTTGCATTTGGGAGGGCAGACTATAACTTTAATGATGGCCTAGTTTTTGGTCGTGGTCATGGTGGAACTGCCATATACTGGTCTAAAAATCTTAAAAGCCTCATCTTTTTCATCATTTCTGATTATGCACTACTACCCTGATTATGCACGACTAGATTTTATCATTTCTGATTATGCACTACTACCCCAGGATACATTCACATATATTAGTGATGCACACAACACAACCTCTTGGATGGACCACTTTGTCTCATCTTTTTCAATGCATTAAGCAATGTTCGATATGGATGTGTTAACCGAGCGCATACTTTCTGATCATCGGGCTGTGGCAGTCAGCATTCAGTGCTCCCACCTTCCTGGATTTGATGATGAGGTGATGGAGCCCCAGCCAAGTCGAATTGATTGGCTTAAGGTTACGACCCAGGAAAGAGAGCACTACTTGAAAGCCATGAAAGCAAAAACCTACTTGATCAACTGCAATTGCCCACAGAGGTTAGGCACTGTCAAAACTTAAATGCACAGTACAGATGAGGAGCATCTGGAAGAAATAGAAAACTTGTATGCAGAGCTGACCAGTGCTCTGTTTGCTGCTGCATCCTCTGTAATTAAAACAACAGGTAAAAAGAATGAAGGTAAATTTAACATTCCTGTCTGGAACTCGGTAGTCAAATCAAAACACCAATTTGCAAAGGCATAATTCCGGCTATGGGTAAACTGCAATGGGCCCAATACTAGTGGCACATACAGGAGCATGGCTAAACCAAAAAAAGGGTTTCAAATACTCATTGCGGGAATGCCGCAAAGATGTTGAAATACATAAGGCCAATGGCCTAGCAGATGCACTACAAGTTGATAAAACCAAGAAGTCATTTTGGCAAAAAGTCAATAACAAAAACAGACCCCATCACCATGGGCGCAATTTGGTGGGGGACACGGGGAACGTGTCCCCCCATTTTTCTCTTAGAGTTTTATTTGGAGAGGTTTCAAAACTAAAAGTGACGTTTGTCACGTTTTGTGTGAAGCGTTTTTCACGTTAGATGTTACACAAAGCCATGTTTATGTTGAAATAGAGTTTGGTGTGGTATCACTGAATCTGATATTTATATACATTTTTACTTCAAAAATAATTCTTAGCATTTTGCAAGTTTCTAGAGACCGCAAAAGATTGTTAACTGCCTCTGTCCGACATTTATCGAGTGTGGTTTACTGTAAGAAAGGTCACTGTCTTGAAACAGTGACGTTTAACAGCTGCACACGGGAGAGACCACAGTACAGCCGTGATTTGTTTCGTGCAAAAATGTTTGGCTAACTGGCTTTACTGTAACGTTGGTTGTCGTGTATTCAGAAACAGACAGCGTAAAAGTTAAAGATGCAAGTGTATAATGTTAGAAAATTACATTTTCAGGCAAACCTCTGCGAAGTTTTTGCCGAAGACAAACAGCAGCACTGTTGTGGAGACTTAGTTTTAGGATGGGCAGTTTTGCAAAAGACTGTCT
>JGI24159J19872_10009604_pt1 | contig 12676 bp, 4 predicted proteins | sample Ectturendosymbi4_FD_19872 | JGI IMG/M metagenome (IMG submission 19872)
GACAGGAAAAAGTTTGCCTCTGGTCAGAATCTTTTTTGGTTTCAGTAGGGACATGACCCTAGTCACTTACCCAAGCAATACGAGCAAAACCCAGAAAAAGCGTTATCAGTAAGGAAATTGGTTACATGAGCACAACAAAAGGCAAGCCTGCGCATCTTTACATGAACCGTGCAAAGTCGAAATTCATTATTTGAACAAAACACCATAATTGTAAAAAAGATGTGTGAAGATAAAAACATTTTTTATATTTTGGATTGTCATGTATTTTGAACTTCAATTCCAACACGTTTCGGAGAAAAGACACGCGAAGCTTGCTTTGCAGTAGATTAGCCTGCGTGGCTGAAATCAGAGCTGTTGCCTCTGCGTGGTCTCACGACTCGAATTTTCTTATTCAGGACCTTATTTTTTCTCTTGTGGCCACCTTCTGAAAAGTTTCTCTCTCTCTCTCTCTCTCTTCGATGGACGTCGAAACGACGAATCCGATCCATCATCTTATCTTTGGAGGTGGGATTGTTCGTGGCTATACAGTCCTATGCGTGATAGAAATTCGACTTTGCACGGCTCATGTAAAGATGCGCAGGGCAGCCTGTAGCAGTACTCATGTAACCATTTTCCTTACCGATAACGCTCATGTATGTTGGAATTCAAGCGCAATAACCAAGAAATACAAAAAGAAGCAATATTTTTCAATTGCGCACATTTCATTGACTATTTTGCAAATGTTTCTAGTTGTGATGATGCTCGTGAACGTTGTGCAAGGTGTGTGCTAACATAGCAAGTTTGTCGATATTTCCTACTGATCTTTGCCTACTAAAACCAACTGGATTTGATTCTGGGTGGCTCTTTTCAAATATTTTATTTCGACTTTTTGATTGATTTCTACTGACGGTTGATTGATTTCTATTGAGGTGAGAGCAAGGAAATAAATTTCTATTAGTGGAGCGAATCTCGCGAAACAGCATTGCAATGTAATGTTTCCATTTTTTACGAAAACCCCTGGCAGTCAGCGGCAAACGACAAGTCACAAGGTATTTGAAACAAGNCAATTTGATTATCGAGGTCACCTGACAGTGGAAAATAACTTGAATGTAGAAAAAGATGCATTTAGAGGAGACACGAGAAAATACACACAAGTGAGACACGAGAAAATTCACCACAATTTCCCAAATTCCGCCACCCCTATTGGCGCCTTGGCGGTCTGCACAGCATCGTCGTCGTTCTCCTTTCGAAACTTACAGATGAACCTGCAGAAAAAGATAAACAGAAAGAGTCATAAATATGTGTTGTTCGCAGGAAAATTATCTAGTTTGTATGTGCAAAAGATTTTGCAGCCGAAATGGCGAACTTTGTTTACGAAAACCCTTGACAATCAGCGGCAAACCATCCACCAAAAGCAATTTGAAACAAAGTGACACTCGCGCAGCTGACATGAGCACGTACTGCTTGCAAAGGTCGTCGCCGCTTTTTCGACGTGATCTCTTCACAACAGGCTTTGTTTTGAACGAGAAACGTGCTATTGACTTTTGTGTCACAACAGGATTTGTTTTGTCGGTGAAATGCGCTATTGACTTTTACAAGTAGCAAAGGTAAATCNTTAGAGTAATTCCAGACACAGTATTGCAATAGAAAATCTTTTACGCAATAGCCATTATGATTTCATTTGCAATAATTTCCAATGATATACTTTGTTACTTTCTTGTCTCACGGCTATCTGTATTGCATTAGCTAATTCGTTGAAACTATTCGTTGAAATCATAGCAACTGTAAAATCTGCCACTGCTTGTAAATGCTTACCTCTTAGCAGTTATCGCAGAGAAGGCGGTAATGGTCGATGCACACCGGAGCTCCGCATTTTCTGCACTGGTATCTCGTCTTTTTGTCGTACGATAGGCGACAGGATCCGCAGTATTTTTTTTCGGCAAAATTTGAGTGGTGTCACCCGTTGTTTCTGACGTCAGATTCAGAAATATGCTGCCTATGGTGATTCGTAAGTCCCGTGGCAAATTCAAATTGGACAGTCATCTTTGCGCTAAGGCCTCGATCGTATTTCTTGCAACAGCCCTTTAAAAGAACCGGAGTTTCAAAGTGTTCTGCGGCGCCAAGGCCTCGATCGTAATTATTGCAACAGCCCTTTAAAAGAACCGGCGTTTCAAAGTGTTCTGCGGTTTCTGCTTGTGATAGAGCACATAGGCATTCACCACTGCCGTGTTCAGCATTCAAAAAAAAAAGAAAACTGTTTACGGCCACCTTTTGGTCATACGGCTGGATGACTGGAAACAACACATTTGGACGAATGTGTCGACACCACCTTTCGTGGCATTTTAAATAGTAATACTTTCTGGCTTGCCATTGCCAGACATCACTGGATGATCGTGCATTGAGGACACAGGATAATCCAGCTTTTTCTGGGTTTTGCTCGTATTGCTTGGGTAAGTGACTAGGGTCATGTCCCTACTGAAACCAAAAAAGATTCTGACCAGAGGCAAACTTTTTCCTGTCNANCATTTCATAAGGTATTTCTTTTTTGTTTTTACGAATAGTTCCCACATAAGTAAGACCGTAATTTTCTCGCAATTGTTTTACGAGAGGTACGGACGTAAGCCACGGGTTGAATAAAACGCTAAATTTGTCTTACAAGCAGTAACGTCATACAGTAGTAGTGAATGGGAAGCGTTCAAGTTTACTGTGCGAGTGGTATTGAGTTCGACTATCACCTTTTGCTTTGGTGGTAGTGGTTATACTTTTGATGGGACCGATTTTGATTTACTTTTGTTTGAGTTTCTAAATCTTTGTGTTTCTGTTTACGCTTAAGATTTGGGTTAAGTTTAGGAATTAGGTTTCAGGTTAATTAAACTGAAGTGAATGTTTTCTATGTAGGCCTATCAATAAGAACAACTGAAATTTACGAATTTGATAAGATCAGGACTGCTGGAGTGGCTGCAAACGCCACTGATGATTAAAAACAGCCAGGGCGACAATCCGAGATGTTTTCCATGAAATCCGACAATCCGAGATGTTCAACCAGAGATGAAAATTCGAAGCCCTTCCGGCCATTTTCAACACGAGCCGCCACTGCTTATGACTTATTACCGACCGGTCGATCACGAGTTACCAAGAAATTTTCTAGTCGATCCCAGTAGAAGACAAGTTGGCCTCCCGTGGATTAGATCAATAAAAATAAGAAAAAAGTTAATGCCTGAATGTATGAAATAATATCGGCAAGGTTGTTATTTGCGCCAACATCTTGTGAACCTTTCACAAGTATCTTGAAAAGTGCAAACATATGAANAACAATCGAAGAAAAAGATTGCATATAAAAATGTTTCTTGTTTTCACGACTCTTGGCTTTGTGCTTGAAGTCCAACGCACTTTCGGCGACAAGCATCAGCAAGAAAAATTGCAAAGTATGCTCCGCTACAGGCTAGCAAGTCTACTCTTCACACTGCACTCTTTTTCACATGAACCATGCAAAGTCTTAATATAGTATTCGAAAATAGTCCCCAAGAATTGTGAATATGTGTGTGAATATAAAACATATTTTGCTTGTGTAACTGTTGCTTGTTTGCACATCAATTCCAACTAGCTTTAGAAGACAAGCATCAGTAGGAAACATCGCGTGGCTTGCTCTGTTGCAGTTTAGTCTGCGTGGCTAAAATCAGCGTTTTTGCTTACTGCTTCTGCCTGGTTTCCCGACTCGAATTTTTTAATTCAGAACCCTATTTTTTGATTTGTGGGCTCTTTCTAAAAATTTTAGGTGGGTGGTTCAACACACGCTATGTCAGTATCTGTTCAGTACAGACCTAAACACGTTTCGGAAATATTGAAAAAGAACTTTCTCTTGTTGACAATCAATTGTTCTTCATAAAAAGTAACTCAAAATGCCCCAAGCAAATGTAATATGATCCAAGCACAACTAGCAGGCATAAACCAGATCAACGTTCAAAAAGAATCACTTAGAATGTACTGCGATTGCGCTGAATGGTAACGAATAGAGAAATAAATTCGGCCATAGCAATTTTTTCTGGATTTTCGCTGTGTGTTGTTCTACAGACACTTTATTTACGCAGTCCCAATTGTTGCCCGAGAAAGGATTAGGCCTACAATACATCCTTACCACAAAGGTGGACACAGATTTCGCAACAGCGACAGTTTTTGAATCCGCCCCTGCTTATACTAATGAGGCATTCGTTTCAGTTGCAAATTTACAAAACTGTAATATATGTACACATTTCCTTTCGATACAGATTTGAATCGTTTTACCTTTGTGGTACCTGATGGCTTTGAACCATGATTTGCTTTTGATTAGCCTATTTTTGATGATTCCAATCTATTGGGCGGCATGTAAGAGGTGAAGTTAATGAAGATCATCGTATGTGATTTAAAATAGAATTAATAGCAGAATGCAAACGAACAGCATTGATGTTTAGTTTTAACACATCTGACTAAGCTTGACTTGGGTAGTACTCCATAGAAAACAACAAGGTTTAGGCTACGGCAAAACAACGCAGGACAAAATCTGCGATGGTTTTGGTAAAAAATTCCATTCCAAAGCTTGATGGTGATTGGTACGCTGGTCAGACAGAGCTGTTGCAGAGAAAAGGGGGGCAAATTACACATTACCTATACTGGCCAGTTATACAGAAAATCTGGGGAAGTAGGGCACAATACCCAGCCTAACCACTAACCAGTTGCAAAGCTAAGATGCAGGGCAAGTTGAAACTAGGCTCACTGTTGCAAAACAAAGCGCCTGCAAGCGGCGGTTATTCATACTGTAAACTAATCAGATTTGTCAGCTGCAAGGAAATGATAGGAATTGCACTGTATGATAGATGGCATTGTAAGTTTCACTAGGAGGTTGAACAAATGCAGATCAAACGTCAAAGTTTTTGCTATCTGTCTGACTGATCGTTATCCAACTTGAAACTCAATATGCCAGTCACAAACTTGGCAGATCAACTGCAAATTAGGCAAAGTAGCCGACTAGGCAGCAGAGGTGGCCGGAGTCACATTTTAAGACTCTGACTCTGCTTCTGTTCCAAAGTTTTTGAATCCGGTGTCAAGCGAAATTTCTGACTTGCGAAGTTTCTGACTTCACGCGAATGTACTCATGTACAAAGCAATACTCTAGGCTACATATCAAATACGCTGAGAAAGCTGATGATTAGGGCTTAGGGATTCGTGTTTAGGCAAGTGTGTTGGGTTCGGGTTAGGGTTAGGATGAGAAAAAGAAAAATAATTGAGGTAAAGGGCAAAGTCCAAAAATTTTATATGGTTAAAGGTATTCTCGCACTATAGCTTGTTGTGGGTACCTGACATCTAACCAAAATATTTTAATATACACAACACACATCAAAAAAGTAATTGCCAAGCTTCATTTCTTTATTCGGAGAAGTAAAATAACTGAGAAACAATAACAGGTCGGAAATTTCGCTTGACACCGGGCTTGCATCCAAAATTTTTCAAATTTTAGAAACCGGATCCTGTTCAGGCTCTGGCAACCATCGATACAACCGAAATTCAGCAATGTTTGTACTATAGCAATGACGTTTATAAAGACATGCCAATGCGGATTGTGCTACTTCTGAAAATAAAAAATGACTCCAGTCCTAAGTCCGGTTTTTCACAAATTTTTGACTCCGGTGTCAAGCGAAATTTCTGACCTCTGCGAAATTTCTGACCTGTTATTCTCTGTCAGTTATTTTGCTTCTCAGAATAAAGAAATTAAGTTGGGCAATTACTTTTTTGATGTGTGTTGTGTAAATTGAAAATTTTCGGTTACATGTGAGGTGCCCACAGCAAGCTATAGTATGGGAATAACTTCAACAACTGAAAATTTTGGGGCTTGGTCTTAGACCTTAAGTCTTTTTCCCTTTCTCATCCTAACCCGACACACTTGCCTAAACAAGAATCCCCGAGCCCTGATCATCAGTTTTCGCAGCGTATTTTATATGTACACTGTAATATTATACTGTGCATGCACACATGGCGTGAGGTCAGAAATTTCGCAATTCAGAAATTTCGCTTGACACTGGGTCAAAAAAAACGCAGAACCCTCAACCCTGCAGCAGTCGATTCCAGCACTCCGGATCCATGGACGACATAGATGTACACTGTACACTAGTGTTGAACTGATCGGAGATTTTTGCAATCCTAATCCAGTCCAATATTTTCATTGTGTAATCCATTTCAATCCTAATCCGGTAGTACTGCCTAAATATTTGATCCAATCCGGTTTATATCCGTAAAAACTGTGATTAAACATTTTACTGCAGTGATCACTGCAGTTTGGATTTGAATATCCATATCCGATCCGGACAAGTTTTTTCGAAATCCAGTCCGATCCGGATCCGGTTCTGAATTGAAGAATCCACTTGGATGGCGATCCGGAAACCGGATCATGTTCAACACTCGTGTACAGGATCCAGATTTCAGGACTCGAGTCCGGCAGGAGTGAGCACATTTGAACAAAGTCTTGTAAGGTTGTCCGCCTGGCGCCTACTCCGCATTCCATCGGGATCCGTCCAGCAGAGATGAGCACTGATCAGGACTGGATCGGACTGGATCGGACTGGATCAGGACTGAAGCCAATTTTGGCCGGACCAGGACTGGATCGGACTGCAATATTTTTGAAGGTTGGCGGATCAGGACTGGATCGGACTGAGAAAATATTTTTTGTTTCGATGTGATTATTCTGAATGTATCAAATATTTTAGTTGTGATCCGATTTCACAGATTTGCCAAATGGCAGTGTAATTTTGCCATCAGTGCAAAAGCTCTGCTGAGACTATTTTGCCATTCGAACTGTATCCACCTTTCCCCACATATAACGTTGAGTTCTAGTAGTAACGTGAACCTAGTTGAGTGGTAAGTGTCTATGTCTGTTGTGCGAGTGTTCGTTGGTTCTGCTCTCACCATTTCCTTTGGCTTAGCTTGAAGAGATCACTCCTCTGATGTGAATGCTTTTTGTGTAGGCTACTTTTTCAAAAAGTTTGGGGATGTGAATGCTTTTTGTGTAGGCTACTTTTTCAAAAAGTTTGGGGTTTAGGGCAGTGGTTATCAACCGGGGGTTGTTGCTTTTTTCTTGGGTCTCGAAAGCTTCTTATAAATATATTCATAATTACTTCCACATTTTAAATTTCGTACACAGAACCACTTTTTGTCGTAGTCAAAATAATAGGATTACCTGGCAGTAGCGCAGTCAACAATTTTGTTCGGATGGTCCAGTCAATGAAGCCATCAGTCACTGATGTCGTCGTAAGTCCGACTGTCACTTCCATTTATTTTCTAACAGCTGAAAATTGATACAAAGTACCAGTAACGATCTGAGCAACTTTGTTTCAGGGGAGGCCATGGCCTCATCGCTCTCATTCTGGCTGCGCTACTGTTACCTGCAAAACTGATAGCCTACTTTTTCATTACTGCCAAGATTCTGGCGGTAACTCATCGGCTGGAGCTATTGTGCCACCAGTCGAACATTCGGTCTCGTGGCATGACACAATTCGAATGAAAAGGTCAGTTTGTCATGCAATCGGCGTGCTGCTCGTAGCATAGTGGTTATGCTTCAAGTCTGGTATGCCATTGCTTTTCGGTTTTACTCTCACCTTGGGCTTGGCGACTTCCTTTTTTTAAACTTTTTTCATAAATTTCCGATCTTTTCCCTTAGACGTTAGGTTTAGGCTTTGCTTAGCATTTGCGTTATGGTTAGCGTTCGGGGTTAGCATCAGGGTTAGTGTTAGAGGTTAATGTTAGGGGTTATGGTCAGCATCAGGGTTAAGGGTTAATGTTAGGGGTTAGTGTTAGGCTTAGGGGTTAGCATTAGGGGTTAGTGTTAGGGGTTAGCGTTAGTGTTTATCTTTTGTGTTTACTTCGTTTCTGCCAAGCCTGTTGCTGCTGGCATTTTGGCGGCAAAATAGACACTGCCTTAACTTTGTGACCGAAGAATGTGCTGCGTTTGTAAATTAGATATCTGATTGCTGTAGCTAACTTGGGAGTTAAGGAGTTATCCTAGTTTTGAATAAGTCGTGCTGGGGAGTTATTTGTAATGATACGTGTCTCCCTCACTGATGCTGCCATGTGCATCAATTTAATAAATGAATTTTGTTAAGCATAGTGATATCGTACGTTGTTTTTAAGACATTGTGATTTTCTATTGTGCAAACATAACTGCATTTCCTATGTCTGACTGGAAAATTTCGAAAGGAGTCGATGGGTTGAATTAAGTTGCAAAATGGGTCGCTGCTTGAAAAATGTTGAAAAACTACTGGTTTTGGGCTTACATTTAGGGGTTATGTTTACGGATTAAGTTTCAGGTTTAGGTTTTGGGTTTGGGTTTAATTTTGGGTTTAGGTTTTGGGTTTGTGTGTTGGGTTTAGGTTTTGTGTGTCTGAGTTTAGGTTTTGGGTTTGGTTTCAGGTTAGGGGTTTTAGATCACGTTACAATGACTTTATGCTGATCCAAGTGTATCCTGTATCGTTCTTGTCATTTGACCAATCCAAACAATCGGATTCTCTTAATGACAAAATAACTCCAGCAGTGCTTTTGCTTCATAAGGCAAAATAGGTACTGCCTTATTAAACTTTGGAAATGCCAAAAGGCTATGTCTATTTTACCTCATGAGGCAAAAGCACTCCTACAACTATTTCGCCTTCAACCAATCATATTTGGCTGAAGGAAAAATAGCTTCAGTGGTGCTTTTGCCTCATGAGGCAAAATAAAAATTCATTATTCTACATGGGCAGATCAGGACTGGACCGGACTGTTGATTTTCAAAAATTTTGCGGATCAGGACTGGACTCGGAATGAGAAATTTCACAGTCCACTCATCTCTGCTGCCCAGTGTGGTGCACGTCAGTGTTGAACATGATCCGTTTTCCGAATCGCCATCCAACCGGATTCTGCAATTCAGAACCAGTGTCAAGCGAAATTTGTGACCTCTGCGAAATTTCGGACCTATTATTGTTTGTCAGTTATTTTGCTTCTCGGAGTAAAGAATTAACGTTTGGCAATTACTTTTTTGATGTGTGTTGTGTAAATTAAACTTTTTGGTTAGATGTCAGACACCCACAACAAGCTACAGAACGGGAATAAGTATAACCACTGAAACATACTGGACATAATCTTAGACCTCAATTATTTTTCTTTATCTAACCATAAGCCAACACATTTACCTAAAAACTAAACCGTAAGCACTAATCATCAGTTTTCTCGGCGTATTTTATATGCAGTATATCACTCTGTGCATGCGCACATGGCGTGAAGTCAGAAATTTCGCTTGACACCGGCCCGGATCGCACTGGATTTCGAAAGAAACTCTAGTGGATCGGATATGGATATCCAAACCAGTGTTGAACATGATCTTGTTTCCGGATCGCAATCCAGCCGGATTCTGCAATTCAGAACCGGATCCGGATTGGACTGGATTCTGAAAAATACTCAACCGGATCGGATATGGATATCCAAACTGCGTTGATCACTGCAGTGAAATGTTTAATGAGAGCGTTTTTTCGGATATAAACCGGATCAGGATCGGACTGGATTACACAGTTACAATTTTGGACTGGATTAGGATTGCAAAAATATCCGATCCGTTCAACACTAATCCAAACTGCGTTGATCACTGCAGTCAAATCTTTGCTGGATATAAATCGGATTGGTTCAAATGTTTGGGCAGTACTACCGGATTACAATTGGACTGGATTACACAATGAAAATATTGGACTGGATTAGGATCGCAAAAACCTCTGATCCATTCAACACTACCGCACGTATATTGTTGTTGTCAGATACACTGATGAGTTGTTTTGTGGCGTGTAAAAATGGGTGGTGTCTCGATATAAGGCGCCGTGAATCTGCACTTGATGAACGGGTGAGTGCTGAGTGGAGCAGGTGTCAAACTCCATGGCACGACGTGCAAGAGAGAGCGTGGCTCCTTTGCGACGAAGTTCAGCAGGTTGGTTGCCTGCGAGGATTGGAAGGTTGTCCGCTGGCGTAGGTCGCAGGCATCCAGTCACAATTTGCAAGGTGTCGTTGATGGCGAGGTCGATAAGGTGGGTGTGAGCACTGTGGCACCAGACATGAGCACAGTGCTCTACGGTTGAATGCACCAGGGCAAGGGTGGCTGTTCACACAATTGTTGCTCTAGCACCTCTACCGGAGCCAGCAAGCCGCCTCAGGGCGCCTATCGATACCTATTGCCAATAAACTACAAATACTATTTCATTNTTNTTAGTAGCTGTTTACAAGCTTTGTTAGAGGCAATACACAAATAATTCTGTCATTGCCAACAGTAAGTCAAATATGCTAACAGGACGTTTTCAGGATTCGGATTTCATAGTTGTTTTGCAAACAGGATTCTGACCAAGATCAGGATTCCTACCATTTGGTTCAGTACTGGAGTCGGTCTCAAAAAAACATGACTCTGTAGCAGCACGGCGGCTGCTCAGGCCCTAACCAGCTTGGGACACCAGGGGGGCGAAGAGTTTTCTGAGAGTGGCCCAATTTTTTTAAACTATGTCCAATACTTTCAAACTATGTCTAGCATGTTTTTCCAGGGGAGGCAAAATTTTTTCTGGTCGGGGCTTCGCCTCCCTGGTTATGGGCTTCGGTAAAAAAGATTTTGTTAAAAATACAACTTTGCAGCGGGCTTTTTCGAAAGAAAACTATCAAGGCAGGGGTGAATTTTCATTATCGGGGCCCTAGGCTATTTTGAATTGGGGGCCCTTCTGGAAGGTTTGCGACAACTGACTGATGTCATACAAATTAACACCACACGCGCTTGTGACATTCACTGAACAAGTTGCTCCAATTCAAAAACATGATAGTTTATTCTGAATTGCCTGAAAAACGTTTTGTTGTCCTTGAGTATCTCCCGGCGTCCTTGAAAGTTCTTAAACAGTTGTGAAATCAAGGGCGTGCGCAAGTGGTTAGGGTTAAAACCCCCCTTTGAGCTTGTTATTTTACAAAACCTTTGTTACCTGCGCAAAGGAGATTAATTTTTTTCGCATGGGCTTATTTTTTGCTTGTTAATTTGCATGCAAATTTCAAGGAACATTCTAAATGGGCCAAAAAGTAATAGCCTACTGTAATTACGTTTTGGCGGGAATCAGGGTTGTCGTCTGCATCCAAAAACCATGTCACCACTTTTTGCAGACCTTTCGTGCACTACGCACGTTTATGATTGTGTTCCGCGATAGTTCACTTTATCCGAAACATTTGTCTTTATTTTGTCTGCTATGGCTGAGCAGCGCACGTGCTGACCGCATTGGCTACGTTATCAGTTTCTGTAGCATGATAAAACTGTTGCACGAGCTGAAAAACAGCAGCTATTAAGATAGAAGCATTCAGGCATTTGACAACGTCCCAGCAGGGAAAAAAGGAAAACTAAAAATTTGCTGGACTTCCACACATAACAAAAAATCGAAAGTTTTCTTGCGTACTTCATGCGCATTCTTAATTCTTGTGTAGTTCAGCAAGATTCGATCTTGCAAACCAGGGTGTACGTTAGACAGTCCAGCCGCACACTTCTATGCTCCACTGCTCATATTCGACAAGACATTAGCGCAGGTTGAATGTAAACTGCTCTGACGTCACAAGCAGCGCACACCAAATACAAATGACCACCATATGCCTTTGAATAAAACCTCCTCCATGAAAATTTTCTGCGTACGCCACAGGCAGTAATTGCACTTCTAAATCCATGGTATGTGTGNTAATTGCGTTATGCCCGCCGGCTAATTGCTATGATTGCTCCCGCTGCGCCGAATGCAATCATTTATTANGCGCAACGACCTGCTTTGGGCGATTACGATAGCAAGCCTGTACTGTAATGTGTTGAAGGTTNATTTTGGTTACTTGCTGCATCNGCTTGCAGACGGTACTGCGCAGAGCTGCTTATTTCTTTGCTTGGAAGTTTGTACTTCGTTTTTAATATGTTAAAGCTAATTAAACTTGCCACAGTATTCATCATGAATCGCAATAAATACAGCATAATTGGAAAGATCTGGGACAAGTGCTAGACTGACTCTTGCGCTTCTCACACTTCCCAGACGACGGCAGTGCGAACTTATGCACTTTGGTGACATTCCAAAGGAAAACGTATTTCACATTTCATCGCCGACCGAAACGGCGGCGCCGAACTGGCCCATTCCGTGCAAAGTTAACCTGCAAACGTCCTCTTATTGTCTGCGCAATGACGTATAACTATTTCTTGAAGTTGTATTTTTTTTATCAAGCAACTTTGTANGAGATTCGCATTTTTCTATTGTTCCAAAAGGTTTTTACTTTTCAGAAAGAAGGTCAATATCATTTGATCGTTCGTTATTATTGCAGTAATAGAATTTTACCGTTTGAAAAATAATTTAACCCGCAAACACCCCCGATATTTTTCTCTATCAACTATGTTTTACTTCACGAAGAAATTGGAATTTCTCCAACTTGTAGTCTGTACAACCTGGATGCTAAGTTCAATGCAGTCAACAAACAAACCAGTTTTGAAAATGACCTGGTCTCTGCTTTTGGGCAAGAATAAGATTAGCATAACATCATTTCATGAAGTCATTTGTCTACGTCGTGGGGTAAAATTTGTCGCTCGTTTTATGAATATACGACCTATTTTTATATGGAGGACTTGTTCTCTTATCACAAACGATATAGCTTTGTTCCATACAAAATCGTTAGA
>JGI24159J19872_10009605_pt1 | contig 12675 bp, 9 predicted proteins | sample Ectturendosymbi4_FD_19872 | JGI IMG/M metagenome (IMG submission 19872)
ATGTGACGCAAATGACAAGGATGTGACGCAAATGACAAGGATGTGACGCAAATGACAAGGATGTGACGCAAATGACAAGGATGTGACGCAAATGACATGTGATACAATTGACAAGGATGTGACGCAAATGACAAGGATGTGACACAAATGGCAAGGATGTGACGCAAATGGCGAAGTGCAGTGTCAGAAACCTGGTCGAAATTGTGGCAAACTTACAACTAACGACTGTATTTTTACAATGAGGCGCGTCTGAAGGTCGATTTTTGAAAGGTAAGAACAAGCTGCTAACAAGAACTTGGGTGAAACAAACAAAAATATAAGTTTTATCTGATGCAGTGAGGAACAGCCACGTCACTGAAATAATCTTGCGTANCAAACTGCCTTCAGTGGCGCCCATAGACGTGAGCGCGTCAAACCATTGACGGATTGGACAAGCCTTTGNATTGGANAAGCCTTAGGTATATTTCATATTGGATGCAATATAATAAATCATGCTGAGACTTGGATGTAGTTGCTGAATTATTATTTCGTAACGCGACACAAAACACCTGGCTAGAAAAGTGACCAGGCAATGGGTTTTCTTGGAGTATTAGCGCTTTACATACTAATGGTCCAGTCTCCACAACGAGTTGATGACCGCTCAATGCTTCCAGCACTTGATACCTACATTAAATTCCCTTAATCTGTGTCATATGAAGCAAATCTAGTTTTTAATCGAAATTCAACCCACACATGGTACCAGGTTGAACACAGATTCAAAAACAGCAGCAGCCCAGTCGAAGTTCTTGCAGAAACAAACGAGTTACCAGATAAATCAGATGTAGCTCCGTGTCGAGAGCCAGCGCCTTAGCAGCAAGTTGAAGGTCGGCGAGAATATTCAGCGCAAGCTCCGCACTTAATGATGAGGCGAGCGCAGCCCTACCCAGATGGGTGGCGAGGAGTCGCCTGAAAACAACAAAATCTGGATTGAAAACCAAACAGAATCAACGGTTGCTCAAAACAACGTTAAAGACCGGGCTGCAGTTGATGTTAGAAACGGGCTTTCAGCAAAATAATAAAAACAGGTAAAGTTAGATTCTCTATGGTGAAGTTGGCATAGTGCATGCCTGTTGTATACACACACCTAGGCAAAGAATATACTGAATGGGTCTGGGTGCACAGACGTCGGGAGCGGTTGGCAGGGGGTTAATCAGCCCTTGGATTTTGACATTGGTATTTTGTTGTTAACGTTGGAGTAGAAAAAATGTTTTTTCTTAGTTTCGGAGTTGGGAAAAATCAAATTTCACCAAGTTTACGCCCCTTGAAACAATCCTTTTGGCCACCACCTGATAAAACCCCCACTTGGAAAATATCTTCCCGACGTTCATGACTGGGTCTTAGCACTGTGAAGCACTTATAATCTGGAAGCAAACCAACTGTATTAAAATTAATTCACACATTCAAAATACTAAGCAAATGAGATTGTCTTGCATGCACATACCAAACCGCCACATCAACTTTGTCAGTGGTTGTTTATGAAAACAAGCAGAGGTGTCAACAATCATGGTGGCGTGGGCAGCATCGCTTGATTCATGATTAATCCCCTGCTACACATTTATGCAACCAGCAGCAAACCAACAGCGTACATGTCTAAGCAAGTAACTGCGAGGCGCTTACCAACAGCGCTATCAAGTGATGCACAACTGGAGTGTGTTGTTTTCTTAACGACTTGCTGATGAAATAAAGCCTGATAGCGACTGACAGCAGAATTCCGCAGTCCGCACACGAAGTACGGAAATGCGCCTACGTCACAAACGGTATTCAAACAAAAAGTGATTGGTAGAAACATACTTGACCAACATTGCTTGGTAATTGCAGCGACCAGGTTTTGACATTTTTGTCATTGCAAAATTAATTTACTGTTGATCAACAGTGTTAAGAGGACCGAGTGGATGAATGGCAGGCAAAAGAGAAATTTTCCAAAGCATATACGTTGCAGTGGTTTAGATTTAAAAAAAGCATATCTATCAATCATACCATTCCGGAAAACCTTTAAGGTGCTTTTTAAGTAAAACCCAGTCCGTACGGACGATCTTCCCACAATCCTGACAGACCTTGATTTAACGTTTGAATAGTCGCCGTAATGTTAAACATGCCTAGAAATTGGTGTAATGTAACACAAAAATTACTGTTTGTTTCGCATCTGGTTCTTCCTCAACATCAACCTCATACACAACATTCGGTCTTTGCCAGCGCGCCTAGTACGGTTTCAGCGAATGGAGGCATGCNAATGCTGGAGGCGTGCCAAAGCTGGAGGCGTGCCAAGGCTGGAGGCGTGCCAAGGCTGGAGGCGTGCCAAGGCTGGAGGCTTGCAGTAAGAAAAAGCACAATCCAATATCAAGCATCAGTTACGACTGGTACAGTAACTTGATATAACCCGCACAAACACATCGACATACAAGCAGCTGGTGGCAGAATGACATTTTAACATGTCTTTACTTTGTTGGTCAAGCAACTGAAAAATGAATCTTAAGCTTAACAAGTTGATCTGAGAAAAAATTGCCCTTTAAAACACAACAATTAATTTGCACAACCATTTTGAGGATTACAAGCAGAAGTTACATACCACCGTCATGATGACCACGCCCATCGGGCAACACCTACTTGCTGCGGGATACCTCCTCCTCCTCCTCCTGAGAGCGAATGAACTCATACTCTTCTAACCATTTGAGACAGGAGTCAACAACCAGAGACTGCTTCGAATTATCCTGGACAACGTCTCCGTGACTTTGCTCCGATTCTCCCGAACAGGGTGTCTTCAACAAGTAGACCACGGAGTTTAGTTTGGACGCTGCTGGAAGCCTCGTTCAGAAAAAATAAGACAGAGCGACACCCACCACAGGAAGGCTTGGTGAAGTCAAGCACAGGTTGTTCGCAATTCTTGAACAAGCCCGATCAAAATGTTTGCGCACAGATTTTCAAAAGCCGCAACGAAATTAACGCGTTTAAAATGTTCTACAAAACCGAATGCTTCACGAAGTAATGGCATCGCCATTTCCCATGAATGTACATTTTCTCATTCTACACCACCATACACTTTTATAACCGCAGTTGTTTTGCTCAAAAGATGAGTCTTTTCCAACGAAGCCCGTGACCTGGTGGTAAGTGCGTCCGCTTCGGGGCTAGTAGGTCTTGAGTTCGACTCCCGGCTGGGTCTTACCAAGATCTCGTAAATTGGTGCTACAGACTTCTTATCAGGCGCACGGTGTAAAGAAAACTGTGGGAAAGGCTATCTAGCCCGTTCGGGCGTGAGAAACGCAAAACTCTGCCTAAGCCAGCAGCTATGTCCAACCCGCGGCCCAGTCGAAGGTTTCGTGCGGCCCAGTTTAGGTTTTCACTGTAATGAGAGCAACTACATGCTGACAACCTGTCCTTATTTTGATAATCTTTAATTTGACATTTTGATGTAGGTGAGTCCTCAGAGCCATTTTATCATGTCTGCTGCCACTGCAGTTATGATTCCAACGCTTTCAGTACATTAGCTTAAGCGAAGTTTAGTTCGCTAAGATCAAAGAAAGCCATTCAATGTGCGGCCCTCATTAATATGTTCTTCAATGTGCGGCACTGGTTGAAATAGTGACATTAATTTTGGCCCAGTAAGCAATTTGGGTTGGACATAGCTGGTCTAAGCGTTGTTGTGTGCATCTTATGCACTGTTCTTATAGATATCCTGTACTTGCGTTCGCGCTTGGGCGGCCGTGCACTGGTTCTTTTGCCGTCAATGTCGAGATGGGTCATAGTCTGATCAGGTTTCTACAGAAGCGAGCATTTTTGGAAAGAACAACATTCTGCACAAAAACGTCAGCGCTTTCCCCTCAGTGTCTACTTGTAGTAAAATATCAACACAACGACTAAAAATAAATTCTAAGCAAGATAACCAACCACTTTTTCAAGAAACCCACACAACACAGGTCCTGGCCATAAAACATCGTAGTATCCATTACAGAAGTTTTTGGAATTACTTTTTTGCTGGAACACGGTTACTTTTCAGGGGAAATGCGTTGTTGAGTCATAACAAGCGTCATAATCACGATTGTTTCAGATACAAACACTGTGGTTATGACGTGGAGTTTCAGTACTGAAATGTCTACAATGCATGCAGTGGAGTGGTGCGCCTTCAATCGTTCCTTAGATTCGAAAGCNAGCGGCAGCAAGAAACCCTGGACCATGCCNACCACACAGCACTACCGACCTGTGCTTGCAAATGAAAACCCAGGGTGCATGTCATGAAACGATGGACGTCGCTGACACTCGAGGCAAGTCCGGTCGCAATGATCTTTGAAACAACAACACAGTCGCCACTGTTACATGAGTCTGCCTGGCGCAAGGTTTCTTAACCAGGGCCCTCGGCCCGCCTTGAGGGCCAAGGAGCGCTTCTCCGGGGGCCACGAGCACAGGCCTTTACTAAATAGCTCTGCCGTGATATTGCAAACGAGGGGCCTAAAACCCTATTGGTGAGCAGGGGACCGCAGGTGTTGACAGTCTTTGGAAGGGGGCCATAAACCATGAAAGGTTGAGAACGACTGGCCTGGTGTCAATCTTGTTAGATTTACTCAGCTATTGGTGCAGATGAGAATGAAAACAGCGTTTAACAGGAATCCCCGTCGAAGGTTCAAGACTTGGAAGAACTGCTGAACACAACGTTAAATCTGGGATCTTACGAAGAGTTCAATGGTCAGACGCTGGAGCTGCAGCGCCCCATAGCAGGGGGGGCGGCCATTAGTTAAAGCCCGGTACAACGCTTCTGACAAGAGACACTACGTGCACGTCACATTGGCACCCAACGCATTTGGCGGCGTGTGAGGAAAGGGAGGGAAGGCAGGAGCGAGCGATGACCACAGCGGTCAACTTTTGCCGTAAATTTGTTATAATAGCCTTTTTTCACCATTACCCGGCGGTGTTTGTTTATGACGCAATAGAACATACTTCGTCTGTTTAGACAAATTGCTTCTTAGCTTTTCGTCCAACCTAACTTTTTGACGGGAAACTTCGGTTGAAAACTGGACAGTAGTGACAATTACAGGAAATTTATAGAAAAAAAGAAAATATCAGGCAGCATTCTGAGGCGACTGTAAATTTCACAACGCATTGAGTAAAGCAAGCACTGCAAGGAGTTTTAGATAAAATCACATTATAATGAATCGCAAATGGCGCCGAACTTTCTACGGACATATTTTCAACATCAAGAAACATAAAACAACAGCAACAGGTCCACAGCACAGCGAGCAACAACCAAACCACCTCAAGGGTTGTTTTCTTAACACTTGCTGGTGGGCCTCCTACGTCATCGTCGCAAATAAATAAATTGCTTTTGATCTGCGGCAAAACACTTGAAAGAAGTTGGAAGCACTGTTTCTTCTCGTGTTCCTCGCAAAGCAAATAGCATTCACCTTTCAGGAATAAAATCAATGGTCATGAAATTATTCTCGGTGAAAAAATGAAAACGCGAGCAGTGCCAGCACCTTTTTCATCCTGTCCTTTCCTGCCAGCTCGACCGGCCATTTGCTGGTACGTCCTCGCATCCAACGCTTTGCCATGGAACACCGGTGTGCGTATGATCACTCGGGCGGCGGGGAGATTGACACCTGTCAATCAATTATAAAGACTGACACCTGTCAATCAACTGTAAAGCCGCTTCACTGCCGGCCGCCACGAACAGGAGAGAGGAACAGACTGAGGTTGTGGTACCTGATGATAAAGTCGAAGTGGCGACAAGAATGTTGATCGTCCCTTTGCGGAAGCCCGCTTCAATGATCTCTCTTTCTTCAACAGTCAAGCCTTTGTACAAAACAAGCCTCGTTACAACATTCTAGAACGTTTTCTACGTCAGCATCGACACGTCATACGTTTCTGAACATTGTGGTGGAATCGATAAAACAGAATAAAGCGTTCATTCTATTTTGCGTTTTATACAAAACAAATACTTTACAAACATGGCGTTGGCTGCAGATGATCTTTCACATGCGCTGTTGCTCGCCACGCTTCACCGGCTCTTACCGGCATGGTGAAAACCGACACCGCAGAGAATGGTTTCGGACAAGACTTTGTCGATCCCGCCTGGGAGTTGATGGAGCTGCTGCAGCAAGCCAAGTATTTGCAGCTGCCGCTCCTTTGACTGACACTTGTTATTTGCTTTCGCCGCGCTGGGAAAGAAGCAGCAAATCAGCTATTTTCACTGCATTTCGTGTAGCACCGTTAGCATTCACAACAAGCCATGTTTCCTCACTCTTGACAAGGTTTATATGCTGGAATGAAAATCGGAAATAGTTGCGGGTGTTTAAGCAGGTACTAAGACCAATAGCATACTTAGACCGGGAACGAGACGCCCTACCTACACAAAAGAGGTGTTATTTGCAAGAATCAAGGCTTTGCAGAAAATTTATTCGGTCTCTTTGAAGAACAATCATGTGCTGCTACATCGTCTTCACAAATTCATACAAGCAACGCTTTAAAAATTCGTTTGTGAGCGACTTCTGTCAATTTTTGCTAAAAGCACAGTAAGACTTTCGTTTCATATTCTCAGAAATTATGTTATCGGTGTTATGTTCTTCAACAGTGTTAGTCACAAAGCAGTAAATCGCCTAGAACGGACTTTTGGGTGCAATAAAATGACAACGAAAAATTGTAAACCGCGTTGATCCCGACCCACTAACCATCGCAAAATTCTCTTTGACTTAGAAATCACAAAATCCGTCAGAAAATGATTTAAAAAAACGACTTACAAGCAACCTGAAAGTTTTGTATCTGCCACAAAGCAATGATTTCTACCGACGTCAGTGATTTATTATCAACATGTACTAATACGATTAATAAAAACGTGAAACGGAAACCACTGACGCCGCTAATCATTTGGAACTTGTACTGTGTGGTTTTCAACCTTATCACCTCATTTCGAATTTTCAAAGCATTTCCATAAAATTATTTTATGCTTGCCTGAAACGTCGGCAAAAAACATCAACGTTTCGTCTATTTTTTGCAAACACAGTGTAAAGCCGGATGAATGGAGATGGGTTCGATTCCCGGGCGGGTCATACCGAAGACTGGAAAAACGGTACTTGCGGCCTGTGTCCAGCCTCTTTGACTTATGCTCGGCATAAGTGAAAAGCTCCACGAGCGGTGCTGACATTGACTCACCACCAGTGCAGCATTCACTGCGAATTTAGCCGCGTGGCCCACGGCGCAAGTAAGCGGAAATGGTGGCCGCAGACCACTCGTGACGGGACAAAGGGAGCAAAGGGAGCAAAGCGAGTATAATGAAACTGATCCTGAGCAGCACAATGTCAGTACCTTGCATGTTGGTCCAGATTGCGGGCGACCATCCGGGCCAGCTTTTCGCACCGTACTCTTGTTGGACAGAAAATGAGCGCTGACTGGCCACAAGATGTCGTTTCGTAACAAAGAGCTGTTATGCCGCAGTCATCGTTCTGAAGCAAGGATGGTACAGTCACGTGGTTTGCGTGCAACTTTTACTTTTTTAATTTACATGAAATTTATAAGCACGATTACATGTTACATTTGTTTCAGTAGAAATTTATCCCAAATTGCTGGTATCATCGTACCAGACATTATTGGTGTTGTCATCTTTCGAATAGTTTCTGTTTCCAAAGCACAACTGCTATTGCAGATACTTNTTCAGCAAGTTGGGTATTCCCCTTGGAACCCCCATGACCAACTGTTCGGCAATAACGGCCTTAGCAACATGTCTGTGGACAACAACNTACCGCGGCGCTGTCGTCACTAACATTGCCACCACATGATTGGNTTGCAAAAGGCATTTTCGCTACTGCGTAACGGAACATTCCTATTTTCGTGCTTCTCTTGCCTTCATACCATACTGTTTCGTGTTGTTGAAAATATTGCAAACACACAAGTAGTTCAATAATTTCGTATAAACGACGTAGAGCTTTCAAGGAACATGCTTTCCATGCTGTGCTTCCACACTCTGCGATGATTCTGACTGCACGGGTGAAATGATGAAACATGAAAGCAAGACTTGGAGGATATACGCCAACTGCAGTTTCAAACACAAGCTAATACTTTCAGAGAAAACAGGAGAAGTGTAGTTTGAAACACACTCTATGACCATCGTACTGTTATCAGCGAAACAAAAAGAGTAAACGAGCCCCAGTTGATGGAAGGCTGGTTTGAAACATCCGCTTTGAATGAGCCACATAAAGGGTGGGCATTAGCGGCCCGCGGGCCAAATGTGGCCGCCACAAGGTTTTCTGTGGCCCGCGGTAACATTCAGGAAAAATAATCAAATCTGATATTTCCTCCAACTATCACAGTAATGCAAATGTTAGTGCTGAGACGAACTTGAACCAAGACTTGCTCCTTTAGAAGGTGTGGCTCTCCGTGAGACCGGGATTTATCAAACTGGCCCCTGAGCCAAATTAATTGCCCACGCCTGACATAAAGCAAGTGGCATGCACAGCTAGTTGTTGGCCAACGCAATTGGGCCAATTTCATATAATTTCACATCTTTTGTCTTGTTTCCGCAAGATGCAAAGTACATAAAATTACAAGGGTATCTGGTGTATTTCAAAAGCTGAAGCTTGTCGGAAGAACTGATGTCAATTCTTGGAAACAGCGCCGCAAGGTGTCGCATTTGAGTTTCTATCTTGACCGACAAATCAGTGACAAAATTCTGAACTTATACCTTACAGATGGTGGCTCAAGGACAAACTGGAACGTTTGAGAATGTCCACATTTATTGTGGAATTGATTTTCGGTCTTAATATTAGGTGCAACACCTGGAATGCTCTCCTTACTATATGTCTACAGTCGTTCTTGCTCCTGGCAATGAACCTCATGAACCTGCTTCGAACGAACAACTGGCACTGGCAACCGGCATGCAAGGTCTGCGGATGGGATGCAAGGAAACCTTACATGACCTGCTTGAACTGAACGATACCAACAAGAAGCACATAAAAGTTAAGAACGAAGGCATCAGGCGGTGGACCCCGTGCAAAGCACTGCAGTGACTCTGATCGCCTTTCTGACCAAAACTCACCAAGTGATTGCACTGGAAAGTCAGTGCATTATATGCGTTATTTTGACGAACTTCCTGTTAGAAACGTATCCACTTTAGATTTTTGGCCAGGAGCATTTGAGACGTCACGATGACGTCATGCCACTTCACTTTTTCCCGAAAATATAAAATGCCGAAGTACATTATAAAGAAATAACTGCACCTTTAACCCTGACTGGTCAGTTACACAACCAGTTCAACATGAATTTACAAACACAGCAATACGTATACCGTGCGCAGCCATGCGCAACGTGAGCAGTCATGCGCAACGTGAGCAGGGCTACGAACCTCGAAAGTTTGATTTGGTTGAAACACTTTCACANGAGTCAGACTTTCATCATAAACTTTGCAACCAATTTTGACAAATCGCTCCAGAGTTACAGGTCTGGAATAAAGAGCTGTAATATTTTATACTGAAAACGCAATTACGGGAAGTACGTACTTAGCTCTCACCTGAAATCCGTTTCAAACCAGACCGCTTTCAACCACGAAGCCAGCGCTTGAAGATTGGGTATGGAAGCGCTGAAGCAGACGATCTGAATATCGCTACTAATGTTCGCACTTTCATTTGCAATAGATTTTTTTGAGCACAAATACCTGGACAGTATACAGCAATATTTTACATACATACTGTATGGCACATCAATCAATTATCTAAAAGTCAGTGGGTAAACAAAACGTTAAACGTTTGTAGATGGGGATTAGGTCAGTAGAAAAATGGATGAATTTAGTCATTAACAAAACTATCGGAAGTTTATTGATTTAGCGAAGAGCGTATATTTCAAAGATGCACCCCGTTTTTTTTAAGCTTGCCTAATATTTTCAGTAATAGTGTACCTGCTGGTTGCCTCTTTTCAGTAAAGTTAAAATAAGTGACCCCGCGTTTAAAAACTCAACCTTAAGCGCCAGGCATACTACGGTGCTTCAAAAAACGGTGTGCATCTTTGAAATATACCCTCTTCGTTAAATGGTTTCTATTCATATTTTGACAAACTTTCTGTTAAAAACATACGCACTTTGGCATTTTAGATTTTCTAAACTTCCAAAGTGAGCATGTCAAAATGCCAAAGTGCACACCACGTGCGGAAAGCACGAAGAAGAAAGCACGAAGTGCCTTGAGCAGCGTCACCGTCGGATCCCGATGGAACATTACTAGTAATGTCGTAACTACAAGATTAACTGCTTTCAAAATATGCATTGCAACTCTATCAGAGTTACCTTAACTTTGACAGCATTGACTCAATAAGATGTCCTCTGTTTCCATCTGCTATCATGTGCACTTCATCAACCACGAACATTGCTGGAAATCAAGTCAAACATCAACAATCCACACAACACATTAGTACAAATTGTTAAAATCACTCGTCCCGAAGCACCAATTACATCGTTCACAGGTACTTCATGCGGTTACTTCGTAAACATACAGTAAATTTCGGTTCATCAGGGCTTCCGCCGAACTTGAAGAAATTAATTGTTGGCCGGGATGGATTGCAACGTTTTTCCCGATAACAAAAAAAAATTTCGGATAATCCGAAATATCTAATCCGGATCTTTGCTTATTCCGGACAAAATTTGCTTTTTCTACATCTTCTGCTCGTAGTGTTACTGTTACCTCATCACTAAACTCAATTTCGCATTTGTTACGTCACTGCACACAATGCTTTCAACCTCTTGCAGAGTCATTTACTCGTACACTGATTGGTTTTAGCAGGTTCTTCAAAAATCTTAAGATCTTGTTATTGCAAATGGATGTTTCTACGCACCAAGGGGTCTCCAGACACCACTTGGGAAAGTCTCGTTTAAGCGGTTTGCTGTGGTAGCGAACGGTTGAATGCGAACAGACACTATGGATGAAAATGTGTATGGCAACCTTTCGGTGCTCGCAGAAGCCATGAGCGTGTTTTTTAAGGTTATTATAGGTCATAACTCGCGAGCGGACCGCAGTAGGGAGTCAGTGAAAACAACCTCGGATTCGGAAGACAGCAACGCATTTTTTGAGGTACGTGGCGCGTACTAGTGACGTCGCGTGTTTTGAGGTAAAACCTGTTTTTCACGTGGACAAAAATTCGTGGTTTTCATTCAACACGCCGTGGAGCGAAAATGAAAAACGTTAGAAATAAAGTTTTTATGTAAAAATGTCAGTCATGACCGAAGCTTGCGAAAATATATGAAAAACGTCCACTTTCTGCTTTTGGGGGGTAAAACGGTGAAAAACACAAAATGTTTTGGTTGTTTTTGCCCTCTTTGGATCTTTGAATGGCAAATTGTACCCAATAAGCACACATGATATGTCTGAAAATTGCAGAAAACGTTTCCCTGGTGTCTTACAGCAGCCCACCAAATTTAAAAGTGAAAATATTGGGAGGAAAAAAGTTATGCAAGATTTTGACGATAATATTAACTAACTGATTAATTTTTTTTAGGCCATGACTTTCCAACCACCAACGCTAGAAGACCAATCAAGGGCTTAAAAGATGCGGATTGTCGACTAGTTTACTTTGAAAGAAACAAAAAGAATGCACTCCTTGTGTTTTTTCTTCAGGCCCCGATGACTTCATCCGACTACATTTTCACCCAAAAGTTTCTTCCCCTCCAAAACACTGATGACCCAGTTTGGTTAAAATTTTTTGTTAGTTGAGGTCTTCAGACGTAGTCCAAGTCAAAAAACGTTTCGAAAAGCTAACAGGAAAGCGTGACAAAAATTTTGTCACAAAATCACTTATTGGCAAAAAATCGTGTCCGGAAAATCAAAATTTTGCATTTTTCTCAAAATTTTCAAATGTTAAGGTATATTTTTAAAACTCAATAAATCGATCGCTGTCTTCCGCATTCGAGGATGTCTTCACTTTTTTTTGATATGGTGGTTTGTTGTTGGCGCTTTATGACTACATTGACGCTCTAACGCAATCTGTTCGCGAGTTATGGCCGATAATTGCTTCCAAAGGCACAATCGTGTCTTCTGCGGGCGTTTTAAACTCGGGCACAAAGCGTATTGTGCTTGTCTGGAATAACACCGCGGATTTGTTTGGCGCCTTTCCTTGATGCACTGATATTATTGTTGCGATGACTTTATAAAACCTTTTCTTCGTCTTCCATATTCGCAAAACTTGTAATAGCGATACGTTGAATTTAGCTGTAACAATTTCCTGTGCCATCTTGTCAACAAGAACTTTACACAAATCTATTCGCTTTACTCAACATTTATAATTAACCACCACCTGCACTTAAGAGATTGTAACATTTTTCTGGGGTTTTAGCCATTATCCAGCACTATTACGTGGGAATCATGGTGAATTGAAAGACTGGCTGATTAATCAAAAAAATTTAGTGTTCATTGTTTCGTCATACGTATGTGACTGTGACGCCATGGTGGTCAACGTCGTGGTGAGTTACAACCTGGCGGAAGAGAGCAGTTGGCTGCAAGTAGGTTTTGTGCTCATTGTTGCCACTCACGGTGAAAAGAAAAAAGCCTTACGGAATTTTCACTTGTAAGAGCTGATGATGTCTACCTACTACCTGATATGCAAAATATATACTCATAAGATCTTAGTGTCTGATTCTTGGCTGGGAAAGGATTTCTTTCGATAGACAGTATTGAGAAACTT
>JGI24159J19872_10009606_pt1 | contig 12675 bp, 6 predicted proteins | sample Ectturendosymbi4_FD_19872 | JGI IMG/M metagenome (IMG submission 19872)
ATATACTCCTGCTTTGTATTTAACCAGACCGTTTCGTTACCAGAAAATAACAAGCATATAATCAATCTTTGTTTATGGTTTTGGTTTTAGCCTAGTTTTGGATAAGATGTCTGAAACAGATTGTTCGTATCCAAAAACATTGGTTCAAACTGTCGCTTTCATTGTTTGTCACCAACACTGCTGCACCGTAATTGACTTGTAGCATGGCAATGCAGACGAAGACTTATTTTCCATTAACCTTGAGAACAATGGTTGCATTTTACTGTGGGCGCAGCTAAATTACAACCGGCTGCAGGCCTTGCAGTGAAAGTTTAGAACGCAGAGTGGGGTCATTACTTTAGCTGAATGTGGGATAATAGCTGATTGCAGGCTGCCTTGCCAAGTGGTGAAAGGTTGGAATAGGAAATGACAGTGTGGTCAACTAAACTGAACGCAGAGTCAAAGGTGTCACTCACCGGAAACCTTCACGTTATTCACGACTCTGGAGTCTTCTTCGTGAGGTCGATACCTCAACAGCAGTACAGAGAAGGCGACCAGCGTGTACGCCATCAATGTTGCTATGGACGTCATGTTGGCCAAGTCGTTAAGATCGAAAAAGAGCGCCATAACACCTGTAGATAAATAAAAAGGGTCCGTGCCGCATTCAGCTGATAGGTTGATATTTGCGGGAGGTCAAAATGATTGTAACGTGTTGTTGTACTATTTTCGGGAGGAAAAATGATTGTAAATTTTTGTACAATCAAGTAAACATGTTTTTCAAAATGTTGGGGAGGAATTGCCCGGTTGCTCCTCTGGTTGCGGGCCTTGCCCCATGGATATGTTGTTGCAGCAATTCAAAGCGATAACGATGTCAATGTTAATTCAGATTTACTACAGTTAAAAGACGCTTGTTCCGTCTTCTCAACGGTTTAAGACATTTAGAACGTTTATGTTTCTACTGTTCATAGAAAAAAATCCTTTTTTTGAGTTCATTCCAATGGAATCAGCACGAACAGAAGGATAGGAGATAGGAATACTTTTTGTAACAAAAGCTGCTGCTTTCAACATGATGAAAAAAGTCGACATTCTTTCACATTTGTTGACTTTGACTTTATTGCTACGCACTCAACAATAGATCCATCTTCAGTGAAAAGAAATGCACAAAAAACAGCGCATCTTTGAAAACACAGCTGTGTAAAAAGATACTCATGTTTAAACAAAAAGCAGCTTTTCTCACAAAATCTATTTTGCGTCCCTGAAGCGAAAACTAACAACTTAACTGCACAAACTTATAACTTATATCATTTTTGCTTTCAGAAAAATGGCAACAATCTGACCAACTCACTCGAAAAAGCGCCCGAAACGACGGTGGCGATGACGGGAGTGTTGTTTCTTTCCGAAACTCTGGCCAAAACTTTGAAGATGAGTCCGTCTCTGGCCATCGAAAAAACAACGCGGGGCGTCGCCATAGCAGCCCCCAGCGCACTGCAACGTCGTCATTCACGTCACAATTACTCAACAATTGTTGTCGACACACATTTTTGCGGCACATAGTTTTGAACGTAAGAAGCTGTTGGTTCTGTGGAGGTTTTCTTTCACAATTTGTAGCAAATGCTACGACACAAGAGCTTACGGACGAAAAATTACGGACGCGATTTGATTAGGTTGAATCGCGTAAACAACAAATGAAGCGAAAATCAAGGAACGGATTCAAATCAAAAGTACGCAAAGTATGGTTTTATTCAAAAACTTATGAGCCGTTTCTCATTGCAGATGAACTGTGCACGATCAATTCCGTATGCTGCAAGACATGCAGACGGTTTGTTGCGCAATTACTGCGGATGAAAAATTAACAATATGACGGAAATAAACCACTGCACGTTTTCACAAGTCAATCACCATCAAAAGCTCAAGACTGCGCACAATACCACGTTCGCACAACAACGAAATGTCCGCTTTACATGTTAGTAGTATAAAAACTTCATTGTCGGAAGAAATGCAACCTGAAGAAGCGAGCTCCGAATCACAGTCTTGATTCCAGAAGGTGAAACACCAACGAAAATGGAAAGCGTTAGAGTTAGCAACAAAGACCAAATGCTAGACTGCTGCCTAAAAAATCGGTGGCAAAATATTGAACAAATTTTTAGATTGTATTTGTAGGAGCAGGCAATGTTTTAGGGGTGCAATGAATGTTTTTCCCAAATTTCTCCAAATTTGCCTGAAAAACGTTTATATGGTAAACTTTATCCCTACAAATTTTCTGTATAAAGCTGCTTCCTTCTCTGAAGACATATATTTTATAAAAGATATATATGTTGCATAGCCTATCAAATTTTTTCTGGGTGGGGGAAAAACGCATTGTTCCAGGGTGCCCTACAGTATTGAAATGCAATTTTAGCAACTGGAAACTAAGAGAAACGAAATTTTCTGATAAAAATGTAATAGAAAAATATCAAATTTCAAAATCCAGCGGTCCAAAGCCTCTCCCGCCCCACCTTCCAATGCCCATGATATCATAATATTCATATTACGACTATGCCATGAGCCTCACAACACTGTCTTTTCAACTGCAAAGATATGCAACCGCAACAAACTGTATTATACGGCAAAATATTTCATTCAAGCACTGCAGCCAAAACACAAGTTTCTCTGCATTTGCCTCTGGTGGACACCACTGTGAAGTAGGTGTGCTACACTCGATTTCCTGTATACTCGATTCCCTCAGAGAACAAATAATAAACCGCATAAGTTTAATGCCTCCTTCTGCCCAAACTTTCAAGTGTATCGGTTGCTTATCAACTCTCACATACTAAAACACGAAGTTCTTAATTTTATATATTTAAATTAAGGTGTTTTCTTTGATATAATAAACATTTGTTTATGCAAATTTGAGATTTTGTCCAAATTCATGAAAACTTGGAACTTTTAGGGGTGCATTTGCACCGCCAACACTCCCAGATCTTACACCACTGATTTACATATTTTGAAATTTTGCAAAAAAATAAAGTAATACAAATGGGTTTTCGACTGTTTCACAATATATTTTTGTTTAATTTTTAGTTAAACAAAACGTCCCTGCGATCCAACTTTAAACGAACTTTCTGCGTAAATCTGTTTTAATGATGTTCACAATCAAGGTTTTATTTCAAACTTCGTGTTTACGCAGGGTTTCTATCTGCAACGTGATATAACAAAAGGCATTTTTCCAAAACGGTTAATAAAAATGGAGGGAGATTTTGGTTCAACTTTGACTCTATTCGAATGAATAGACCCCACATATCGTTAATCACTGGTGTATTAAACGTGTTTACCGTCAGTACTGAAAACATGCAAAGATACAAGTTGTCTGGAGAATGATTTGAAATAAAAAAGTATGAGGTTGACTTTCACGTGAACACGAGTCACAGTATAACAAAATAAGCATAAATGCTAATTCGTCGATGAAGATCAAGGGGCGGCGATGGATCAGTGGTCGAGCAACTGCCTCCCCACTTGAAGGTTGGGTGTTCGACTGAGTGAATCGTAGTGCTTCTTGGGCAAGTGCCTGAACCTCAACCGCCCCGACAAGAAGCAATTTTCAGGTTTCGGCCTGCCACCACTTGCTGTCACCAAAAATTTAGAAAAATGAAACCTACATCAAAGAGATGCACGAAACAGTAGTAAAAAATAATGCATGGATTGCCTAAACATGCAAATTAGAATTAAACACAGGGGATTTTCTGTTCACCAGTGATATTGGCTTAGTGACAGCAAGCGCAGATTTACCAAAGTTTTTCAAGTGATACATCAGAACAACATTTCTTCGGGAAATGTTCCAATCTTCTCATTTGTTGAAAATTAACACTAAAACTACAAGACTTTTTCCCCTTTCAACTTTTTCAAAAAATTCAATAGGTTGCATAGTATTGTTGCAACCTCTCGGTTGGTGTTACGTTGAATGAGCGATTCACCACGAACGGGATGTGCGCGGAGAATAACACCACATATATATGTGGCGCCAATAAGCAATAATAGAGTGATCGCGGCGCGTGATCTCTATTGTTTTTTCTGCCACAGTGTGAAGCTTTGCGCGCTTCCGGCTCGGGCTTTTCGATCGCAACAGTATATGCGATGAGTGGGAGAAAACACGAATTAATATGTAACTGACTACTACAAGCCCTTAACGTCGACTGCCAGCACACGCCAGCACTACCGCAATCACGTGAACGAAGAAACGGAATCAACACAAATTACAGTTGCCTACGCGGTTGCAATTTTCAGGTAACATCTTTAAAGATCCTCTCGAACATCATGAACTATTTTGACATAAACAACGGCTTTTTTGTCTCCACTCTAGAACAACTTGGCAACCTATCATGCAACAGGTACCTCGTAACTGCTTACAGATCAGGACACAATGCTTTTTCGAGCACAACCATGTAGTTGAAAACAAACATTTTCTTTCAAACTCCAACTTACGTTGTGAACCTTTTTTGTAACATAAGAACACTCACTTGCATGCATAGACCCAAGACCTTCTCAGAGACAAAGGTAGAAATTACGTTAGTCTCATCATACGCATTTGCAAATGTTGATAACATGAAATAGGTCTGAACCTAAACATATTCCTTAAGGGTTAAGGGCGTACCAGGCGGTCAAAGCAGACAATGACCCGACGGCGATAGGCTTTGACGCCCAGTCCAAGCCAGCAGCTTTGAATGCGAGAGGTAGTGGAGCATTTCTGTCAAGCAGATAGTAAGGCTGCATCAATGTTAAGGCAGAGGACACCGAAATATACGTTATGAGACAAATTAGGAGTGTTAAGAGGATTGAGCGGGGGATACTTTTTGAGGGGTTCTTCGCTTCTTCACCTGAAAAACACGTTGCAGTTTAATTTAAGTTCAGTTTCAAAAACAACAACATCTCTGCAATGAGCCGTAAACATTTAAATATGCCAGGTTTGCTCAAATCGTTACACGTATCTGGACGTTAAATCAGCAACGGAAGATCCACTCATTACAGCTGAGAACTGCTGCGAAAATTCGTGTATTTGTTCTTGGAGTTTACATAATAACTGCTTGGATTACATAGTTAACCATGCCGCGAAGTAGATTTTCAGTTCCACAAAAATTTACTTAACATTAAAAGCAGAGAGAAAAGTTTTTCATTCACAGTTTTGTGTGATTACGATTCGTTTGTCGCTTGTTTCATGCATTGCAAGATCGTGTGTGAACAACATTTGAAGGTTCGGACTTGATTCTACCAGTGCATCGTTTGTTTTGCTGCTCTCATTGCATTATTCGGTAAAAATGCGAGACTGTGACGTCTTTACATTTTGTTTGTATAAGGTACTGATCTCTTAGCTGATGTAAGCTAAGTTAACAAACTGTGCGTTGTCATGTTGAGCTACAAACAGGGATTTGCCCACCTTGGGCGAGCCATAACTCGCCAGCAGATTGAGCTAGAAAGCTGTTCAAATCCTCAGAAGAAAATCTTGTAGTTTCGATTAAAAAAATTGGAAAGTTTTAGATTTGAGTTTTGTTGTGGGTTACGTCACAATAAGGGTAGGTTTAGGTTTTATGGTGACCCTGCACCCCAAACCCAAGGCGAAATTTTTGTTTCTATTCAAAGACAAACTAGGCGAAAATCGAGGCATCTACAGAGCCCTCGATTGGCTTTCTGACGATTGTGGTTGGTCGTTTATGACTTAGAAACCACAAAAAGAAAAACAAAAACTAAATAATCCCCTTCGGGATTAATCATACAATTTGTTGTGTTTAGGCCATAACTTTTGAACCACAAACACTAGAAAGTCAATCAAGGGCACTAAAGACACGGATTTTAACTTAATTGCCAATAAAAACATGACTCAAAAACGTCCCTGCAGTTGGCGCCCAGAGCCTGATAACCTGGGTAAAATGACCTAAAATCAACCTTATTAATGACGTCACCCACAAAAAACTAAACCCAAAACTTTCCAATCTTTTCAATGCAAACAAGAAGACTTGCCACATCTTTTGAGGATTAGAACAGCTCTCTAACTCAATCGTCTTGCGATGTGTGTTGGTGCAAAGTTCTGCGAAAAAAGAGGCGCATGCGGTAATGAAAGGGTTAAATTAGGGCAGAGTTTTAAGATCCGGGGTTGTTTTTCATAACACACAATTGTGCACCAATCTGGCATATGTGGTACGAGCTTTAGAGCGTGAAAAGATGCCTGGCAAGGGCCTTGCCTACGATTTTCGATCGTGATTCAAAACGTGTGCAGAGCTATGCAACAGACAAAGGGCGGAACACTACGTTACTTGCGTGATTTCAATATCTCACCCACGCAAGCAATTGAATCAAATCCAATGAAGGCAAAAAAACAAGTCGCCGCTCCTTCCATTGCCTTCGAAAATCCGTAAGGCATGAATCCGCCAAGACCGTTGCCGTGAACTTCGTCTCGTTGCAAGTTCCAATTGTGGGGATTGGCTGCAAGAGGCAAGTGCGTGTGATTGCGCTGGTCTGGCTCAAAATTCGTTGTGTCTAGTCGACAAGTCTGCATGATACTCGTCAGCCACCTTGCTAGACCACTTTTATGCGAGTAACTTAATGGTGTCCATAACGAGTGAATACTAGGAAGCGATACAAGCGATAATTTTCCAAACTTTGCACTGAATCGTTATTGCAAACTTCCAACTCACCAGCATCGTATAAATTTCAAAGGCGTTTACAAAATTGGCTGTGATCAATTCAACAATGATTTATGTGACATCCTACAGGTAAACGTTCCCACAATAGTATGATTTTACGTCTTAAATTTCATATGTTAATCAGCATCCTAAATAATTTACTTGGCAAGCATGCACTTTTTATCAGGAAATTCGGAAAAAGCGGTTTTGAAAAACAGCTACGAGACCAAAGATTTAAACATTTGTAGCAATTCTATCAATCAAAAAGGTAGTCATTTAAAATCAAAATTTCAAAGCACGTAGAAAAGACCAGGGCGTAAACTTAATTGAAATGATTAATCAAATCAAATTTCATGCACAAGCAAAGAAAGTGATCGTTAACTTTAGTATTTAAAAGACTGCTTAAACTTTACCACTTAATGAAACTTTATCATTTAACGTTAGGCTGTTTTCCTACATTCAAACCAGAAGAGCAAAAATGTGGTTGATCTGACGAGCAGTTAGGTTGCAATGTTTCTAACTAGCATAATAGCAATGAAATTTCCTTTACAAGACCACGTAGACAAACATGACGTTGAAAACAATTACAATGCTATGCAAAGAATGAAATATGTTTCAATATTACTAACTCGAGTAGGAGTGTAAGTCTTACCTATCTATGGAACTTCGTTGAGAAACAGGGAAACTTTTGTAGACAAACCCGCTATGTTAATTTTCACAATGTAAACAAAATTAGTGTCATCGTGTGATAAAGGATTCTAAAAACTGCTATAAACCGATTGCTCACCGGCTAAACTAACTGTACTATCATGAAAGGTATTAGTTTAATAACTGGATTTCTCATTGGTGTAAGATGTTCAGGTTTCATTGGATAACTCTGATACAAGATACACTGGATATGACAGGCACGGGCTACGAATACAATTTTACCTACAAAATTGTATACCTTGGAAACCGGCTATTCAACGCTTGTACAGTGAAAAGATGCAAAACCGGTCTGGAACATAATACTCAGGAATATTTTCTTACTAGACTAAAAATGCTTAAACCAAACGTGGATTCAGAAAAGGTACCTACGCAACTGCCAGCTTACCAAGAGAATTGCTCACAACGAAGCTACCCACAATGCACTTCGCGCGATGAGCAATGACTGGCTTAAATACCAGGAAGCTGTGGGTCGTAGGAAGATCATATTCTCTGATGTATTAAATAAATATGAATGTTGGAAAGAAAAATGTGTGAAATCAGCTCTTGGTGGGTTCAATTCTGGTATGTCCATACGCTCGGAGGCCTCTTTTTAGCAGGGGCTCCCCAGTCGGGGGCACAAGGGCCCTTCCTTCGGTTCTGCCTCCAGGTTCGTTAGTTGACTATGTAAATAAAATCATCTATCTGTAAGTCCACAATAACGACCATACAGGAATTAAAACCGTTGAATTCAAAACGTACACCCTGAAAGTAGGAAAATATCGCAAAAACCTTGAAACGTAGCTGAAAATTTAGTGCATAACGCCCAGTGAAAGATGATATTTTTGGCAAGACTACCCGACTACACTAAACTACTCACTTAAACCACAGGCAAACCGTACTCTCCAGCACACAACCCACTAAGATTATACAGTAAAAAACATTGCTATCTCACCTTTCATAAAACCAGCAATACTGCAAAAAAGTAGGACAATAATGTTGATCACAGTCAGAAATGAAAGAATCCAACTTGAAATTTGCACTCCTGAAGAGAGACTGACTGGAAGGAAATAATCTTAATGTTAAACCCATGCAATTTCCAACACGTTTCCGGAAGACAGAAAACTTTAACCATCTTGCAAGTCGAAAAAACTAATTCGTAGGCGAGAATTTGTGAAAACAAGTAAAGAAAATACCTGTGATGGCAATGATGAAACCAACCGACAAAAAATCGGGGTAGCTCGAAAATCCAGTCACATTCATGGGCATGGCTTCTCTGAACTTTTCAGAAATCGCCCCTCCGGTAAGTGAATCTAGATTGGCACTCCAGCCCCGGACAACGCTGGATGCAGCTGTGTACAAATGCAAGCTTCACTTATCGAAAATTAATTAATTTGCCAGAATGTTCCCTGAACACAAGTTTTCTTGAAAAATCTAGTAATCCTGTTTTGAAAGAGAGATATGCAGGCTTGCACAAGGGGCTTTTTCCTGTCCCATTCCATGGAAGCAAGTGACTGTACCAACCTACAGGTTTCCACGAAAGAGTAATACGAAGTGGCCTACATTACAATATGTGCACGTCTATGTCCAGCGTCTGCAGGACCGTGGCTAGAATACTTCAAAATGTCCACTGAGAGGATCAGATAAAAGTTAGGATGAAGCAGTTTTAGTTGTTACCAGGGACGCCGGAAGAGCGGTAGCGCAGGGAGACAGAGAAAGAGTTAAGGGCAATAGAAACTTATAAAAAAAACAAAAAATCTTTACCAATATGCTTGTCTCTGTTCAGCAACAATGTTGATCTCAAAAAGTAAAGCGGAAATTATAGAAAACGATTCTGAACTTTCTGGGTACTCGAATAGCTGCAATAAATTTGTTTCAATTCGATCTTGATAAACCATGAAATTACCTACGATACTGTTATTAAAAAGGCACCTCCGATCCCGTTGCCCCCTTTTCAAAGGTCAGGGGTAAATTCCCCCTCCATGCCCCCGCTCTCCGGCGTCCCTGGTTGTTGACCAAAAATGCCCAACGACCTCAGATTTGAGGCCTCGCATCATTCGCCAGGGCATTGAGCCTCCACGTGTGATATTTACTGTACTGTGAGCATATAATAAATAATGGAATTCAACATCAGAAAATTCTGCTACACGACGTAAAATTAGAAACGATGGGGCCTGTGAAAAACTTCAACTCCCTTGTCGCATCCCATGGTACAAATCCCGTGGGACCCCCATGGGAATCCCATTTCTATGGACAAGCCTGAAGATCAAGCAAGTAGCAAACAAACAAACACTTTTTATGATATCATTTGCATCTCAGTGTATCTCAATCCTTCAGATGCCAACATTCCTAAAATGGGAACATATTTTTGAATGCTCATAAATATTCTAGACAATCTGAACCCACATTGTTTTCTTCAAGATCTGCTTTTACATTAGTACTAATGAAAGATGCATTCCTAAAGTCTGCACAAGCCTTCAGAATTAACAATATTCGCAACTAACCACAGCGAAACCGCCTAGCCCTAGAAGGCATACACTAAGAATGTGTCCTTCTGCGATCTCTTTATTGCGAACTGACCCCTCAGTTATCTGACCCGCTGTGCAAAAAACTTGATGAGTTCTGCTCACTATAATGATTTCGATGTGATGTGCGCTTAGGTCTGTTAGAAGACTTCCGGGTACGTAACCCGCTTCTCCTTTAACGCTCTTTATTGCGAAAAAATCTCTCAATTTTCTGGCTCGTGAAGAAAGTTTGGCGACCTCTGCATTTATCCAATCAGATTTCGAAATGACGACAGTAAAGCCAGCTAAAATGTCCGTAGGTATTTACTGTACTTCTCTCACTTAGTAAAATGCATTTGCGAACAACAGTGTAATTTCACCGAATACGTGGTACAGTTGGTTGAGCACGCCCCACCAAAGCTGGTAGGCTGGGTTCGATTCCCAGACACGAAAAACAGAAGACTTGAAAAACGGTTCTTGTGCAGCGTCATGCTCAACGTTAGTAGATGAGTTCAAGGAAACGGTTCACGGGCGGTGCTGCCGTTGTTTGGCCATCAATGAAGCATACACTACGAAAAACATCCGCCTGTCTCCCAACGCAAGCAAGCTGTGATGGGAGCCGCAGACCTTTCGTGACACTCCGAAAAGAATACAAAAAGCGAGCCTAAATCGCAATTACTGTAGGCATCTGCACAGACAACAAGCCAGTCAAACACACAGTTTGGAACAAGGCCAGATCCAGGGGGCGATTGGGGCGATCACCCCCCCCCAAAGACTTACAAATATAACTTCATTCACCATGATTTTCTACGAATCGGAAATAGCATTCGCAGTATAAGGCCATTTTGTCGTCCATTGTTTTGTCACGGGATTGTTGTACATAATACTTCATCTCCCTTACAGTACCGAAGCCATTATGAGATTGACTAGTAAATATTACTGAAATCGCCCCCCTAGCCACACTTGCTGTATTCGTCTCTGATTTCAATCAAATCCTAACGATGGCATTTGTTAACCATTGTGGCGGAACACTCAAGAGTGTTTCAATGCAAATAGTGAGTTGAAGGTCGGTGAAATTGTGCCTTGTGACTAAAAAACCTCTTCATGTTATTAGTTGGGACTAAATAGAAGTGAACTGCTTATACCTGCTAGTTCATTGCAACAGCATTTGAAAAAAGTGTTATGTGAAAACATGAAAAAGCAGTTTCTTTTTTTCGTTTTCATGAAGCAGTGGCCTTATGATAGAAACATTAGACTAGTTTTGGAAAAAAAGCAAACGGTAATTGACAACTTTTATACACACAACAAAAGGACCCTTTTTGAAACTTCCTCTATTATGAAAAGGTTGGTGACAACCCAAATTTAGAAAACAGGGTAAGTACTTGAAGTAAATAATTTTATATGGTTGTATTACTGGACATTAGCTTGTATAAAATAAAAACTGAGATATTATAAAAACTGTGCAGTTACACAAAAATGAAAGCATATTCACTATATTTGACTTCATAAACGTAAGTTTCAAATGCTCTCTTTGATTCTTAGTCATGTCAGGAGGAAAAAATTATTTTTGTATTTCCAACAACGCTTACTCCCACCTAGTTGTAAACGGATTTAAAAGGCCTGTATTTTTGAGTTGTTTCACCAATTTCAAAAATAATGTGCCTACGTATGAAAACCTATGCCACATATTTACGAATTTAAGAAATACAAGAACATGGGTTGCAAAATCTCAGATTTCATTGAGGTTAAAGTATAATGACCCGCAAATTTACCGCCGCTTTGTTACAGCGAAATGATTCCCGCTATTTAATTGTAACATGGCAAAGGAGGATTGCAGGAAACTTGCCAACATTTTCATGAGTTGACACTCCACCTTCAAGAGCAAATTTTACTTTTGTTTCATCGCTAGGATACTCCACCTTACCTTAAGACTTAACCCTAATGCTCCTGGACGGCGTCTTGTGCGTTTTGCAACGGTATCAGTCAAATTCCATGACATCACAGCACATACTTCAGCATCTAGCTAGATATGCGTTCAACTGGAACCAGCTTCAACTTTCAAGCAGAATACACAGAGGCTGTTTCGCGGTTTTCAAGCAGTTAACAGTGGAACGCAGACGTCGCTAGAGTAGATGCTGAAGGAGGAGCTGCGACATCATACTATCAAGCGCAAATATTTCTGACGTCATGGATGTCGCAAGCCTGACAAATTCCAAAATCAGAATTCACGACTTGTTGCACTGATGGGCTTCAAACAACAGATGATTCATGCTGGGCAGCGGTGAAAAATTCCATTAAAAAAGGTGTCGTTGGAGTTGGCAAAGAAGTAAATCTCTAAGCATGAGCAAGAGATGCAATTAGAAGCATAGTACATCAAATTAGACATTAACGTGAGCCGTATTGCCGCAAGTAGCATAAAATATACTCACAAATAGCAAATTCTAAAAGTAAGCTCCAGCCAATGAAAAATCCGCAGAACTCGCCAACAGTAACATAACTGTAAATGTATGCAGATCCAGCTTTCGGCACTCTAGCTCCTAGTTCTGCATAACACAAACCTGCAAGCATAACCATAATATCAGATGATTCAAAATAATAATGATGAAATGATCAGTTAATATGCACAACTATTGCAACTATTAAACATGCAATTAAGCATCGCAGACCAACCCAATAGTAAACTACCTGCTAGCAGAGTTGCAAATGCAGCTACACAAAATGATATGATTATTGATGGACCAGCATCATCCCTAGCCACAGATCCAGCAAGGACGTAGACACCAGCACCAAATGTGTTTCCCACACCTGCACAATATCAACAAAATGAGTCCGTATTCAACTCGTCGCATAATTAAACA